>Ga0041059_1001014_pt1 | contig 22330 bp, 23 predicted proteins | sample AraColnosormetaG_FD_56232 | JGI IMG/M metagenome (GOLD analysis project Ga0041059, IMG submission 56232) | Arabidopsis roots microbial communities from North Carolina, USA - Col MF nosort | ecosystem: Host-associated > Plants > Roots > Unclassified | place: USA: North Carolina | collected... | reverse complement strand
ATGGAAAATAGTATATTTAAATTTGAGAAGAATGACACATGTCGAATGAATAGAGCGCCACTTGTCAGATTTTTAGAGTACAAGTTTGAGGAAACCTTACTTTATTATATAAGATTATAGTTTCCATTGTTCTTTTGTATTTCTAAGATGTTGGTCCGCACAGTTTGTACCCAACTGTATTACATTAACAATGTAAACAATATTTCTAGGAACTAATTGAGCTCATTAATAAGTTGATATTTTTTATTAAATATTGATCCTTGAATTTAAATTTATTTTTATGTATATAAAGTAATCTAAACTATATTTTTAAAACTAAATTGATATTGACAAGAAAGTAATATCTAACTTTTAATAATTTAGATGCAGAATTAAGGCAAATAAAATTAAATAAAGCACTTTGGCTTAGGTTATATTTTTTTCTTTCACGTTTTCAAACATGTATGAAAATTTTGAGACTCAATTTCTCCTCTAAAGCAACTTGGGACTCTCTCAGGCCTGGATAAAAAAACCATAACCTAATATTGCAAATTCTATCATGTTCAAAGGTGTGACACCGAGGCAAGTTTGGTGTCAAAATATTAGAACGCATCTTAACATGTCACTCGGCTCTAAGCCTCAAGCAGATTAGGGTTTGTAAATCTCGATCCACTGTTGTTTCTCAGCATTGCCACTTGGAACTCATCTGAAGAGCTATTGATCAAAACCATCCAAGATACGAAAACTTTACGGAAGAATTTATGCTATTTTATACCAATATATTCCACTTACTTTAAATTCTCATGAATAATCAAGTACGTAGTGCTACTACTAGTTTGACTTCCCAAACCATTTTATGTTAATTAAGATCTGTTGAAAGAAATGAAGATAAAAAAATATATTCCTATAAACTAGTTATGAATACAATTTTACAAATTGGTAGCCCTAAGCCAGTAAGGGAACTAGAGAATTTAAGGGGAGGTAAATGTAAAATGGGATTATTACTTTCAATTTTTATGAGACAAACTATAGAATCTCATATGTATAGGATGGTGTCCTGCATGTGCATATCTGCTGATGGTCTGTTCCTGAGATCATATAAGGGATTAGTTTTATGACACAAACTGTCTCACACACCATATTGTGTTCTTTAGGGTTGGTTAATTTTTATATCATCTGTCAAGAAATAAGAACACAAAAAAAAAACACGTTTCAGCAGAGATATTAGGTTTTCTTGTTGACACAGAGAAAGGTGTATATAGCAAATTCAACACTAACCTTGATGAGGATCTTCGTGTACAAAGAAACTAGCAGCGACTATCAAATAGCAAAGAATGAGCATCAATCTTTTGAAGTAATTCGATGTCCCTTCCTGCATTACAACAAACACAGCTTCATGCAAGAAAAACTCAAGAATGCATGGTTTCGTGATTAGCGATCATGAAGATAAAATCAACATTGGTTTCATAATTAGCTTCAAGATTAACTAACTGGAGAAAGAAAGCTACAACAATAACAGTTATGAGCAGAGTAGCCGTCTCAAATAGCTGGAGATTTAGATCCATTTGTGCACCCATCATCCATCCGATCACCACACAAAAAGGAACCTAAATCCAATTAAACTATCAGACCAAATCTTTTAGAGAATGTTGAGTACTAGACCCAAGTTCACATATCATATACATACCGCGAACATAGAAATCTGAATGGAGGATCCAATAGCCACTCCCAAAGACAGATCCTGTAGAGGAGAATAATAAATTTATAACTAAAGAAAAGAAGCAAAGACATCAAAATGAAAGAGACTTGTTTACGTACCAGCTTGTCTTTCATGGCAAACATAATCGCACCTGCATGCTCAGCCGCATTCCCAACTATAGGAAGCAAGATGACACTGATAAAAGAGATTGGTATCTTCCATGAGACCGAAGTACCCTATTACAGATTCAAAAACAACATAACACAAGATGACAACGTAATAATATAAGATCTTCTTAAGAATGAAATACAGGGTCTTTAGTTACCTCTATGGCATCGACAAGATAGCCCGAAAGAAGAGAGACCCAAGCCGTAAAGATTGAAAGCCAGATGATAGCTTCCCACTTGGAGATCTCAGGATCTTCATCATCGTTTGAAGTTTCTTCGTTCTGGTTAGTTTTCTATAATTTACAGCAGAGATAAGTTTTAAGTAGAACTGGCAAGAATCATTTAGATGATGAAAGTGGTTGTAACTTGTAAGAAACAATTTTATATATGTAGTTAACTTAAAAGACAAGGAACCTCGGTATAAAAACTTGGCTGGCTCTTTAACTGGAAAAAGAGATAAGCTGCATAGGCAACGAGCATTATACAACTGATAAATCTCGACAGAGCAAGCTCTGATGATCCAGCATGAACCTCGCTGTGCGTGTAATGAAGAAATGTGGGGAAGAGTAGTCCCATGACTGCCATTAAAAGCATGCCCGAACTCACAACTGCATTCCTCTGTATGGTAGAAGAAATAAGATAAGAAACAAGAAGAATTGAACTAAACAGAAAAAAGAAAAGAAAGAATGATATGCAAACTTTGTCAAAGACTTGATCTTTCCCGGGAAACACAAGGCCGCCACAGAAAAAAGCGCAGCCAAGTACAAGCAAAATGTTAGAAAGAATCGAGCCAAGCAGCGTCAACTGTACAACGCGTATCATTCCATTTTTAAGAGCGATAATCGATATGATCAGCTCAATCACGTTTCCAAATGTAGCATTGAGGAGACCTCCAACTGTCAAAATTGTCTAGCGCGTCACAAATATATTAGGAGAAAAAAAAAGAGAGTAACGGAAGAAACCAAGTCATACCAGTTGCGCCTGTGTAGCAAGACAATTGCCTGTTACAAAACTAAACGGTTAGTGTTTGATGATATGGTAATTAAAGAGTCACAAGTGTGAGGAACAACTTACTCTGTGGCATATCCGAGACGTTCAGCTAATGGTGTGATACCTACTAAGCTTAGTAAGAAGAACCACCCCTGAGCCACAACAAGAATCGTTTCTTGAGACTAAACAAGAAGAAACAAAACTAATTATGATAAGTACCTGAGACTACAACTGCTCTCACCTTATTATCTGTCAAGTAGTGGACTAGTATTGCTAGAGGACCGAAAGGCAACAAAAGATTTAGTTTATTCGATAAAATGACGATCTTGAAGCTCTGGACCACACTGTTCCTAGGCGCTTTAGCTCTGCGTTCTCGAAGTGATCCTTGCTCCATCAAAGAAGCTGCATTTGTTTGTGGGGAATCTGTTTCTTGTTCCAAAAGGCTTTTAAGCTCAACTTCATTAACAAGCCCCATCTGTTTACGATAATAATTTAGTTCTTAAGCTGATAATGAGGAGCCAAATAACTGAGACAAGACGTGAACGTGGACTAACTTACTTCTACCTTCGCCTGCATAAAAGCTGGCACCTTACACCACCTTATAGACTTGAAGAAGTTGCTGAACATCAAATATAGCTCCATATACATGAGATTTGTGATCTCATTGATCTGTATATCGAGTTCTTAGAAAGTCTAGTCCTTGTTAACCTTAACTATTCCTTAAGAGTGTATGGCATGTGACACATGATTACAAGCACAATAAGCATCCACTCACTCGTTGCTTGGGGGAGAAGTTACAACAGATGGTCTTTGAATTGTTTATGGAACTCCAGTATTGAAGTATTAAAAGGTTTCCATTTCTTTAGTTTCTTTGTTCCTTAAAGGTATGACACTGAAGCACGATTCCATACCTTGAAGCTCAAACTTGTTTTGCAGCTTAAGGTTGCCGAATGTCGACTCAATGCTGCTTTTGTTGATCCACATTTTCAACAAATCCATCTGGAACTCATCTTCTTACGAACTATGATAAATATTTGCAGAAGAAATTCTGCAATCTTATGCCAAATATGGCTCACAATATTGTTTTGAGTAAGACTTAACTATAACTAGTGTCATCTTGTTTTTTACCATTAAATGTATGAATACAACCGTCCATAAACTGTTCAAAGAAAATCCTCTATATATTAGAGGATAAACAAGCATACTTAGAAAAGAAGAGACACTCCAATCTTGAATCTTCCCATCATAGTTATCAAGGTAATTTTACAAATTTGTAACCCTATAAGCCCCTAAGGGAAGGTAAAACCGTAAAATGGAGCTACTTTCAAATGTTATGAAACAAACTCTAGAATCTCAAATGTACATGTAAGATGATGTGTTCCTGAGATCTTCAGGCTTTAGTTTTAGGATACAAACTTTTTATGTTCTTTTGGGTTGATTTATATATCATCTGTCAAAAAATAAGAAGACAAAAACAGGTTTCAACAGAGAGTTGACACAGAGAAAGGAATATATATAGCAAATTCAACACTAACCTTGATGAGGATCTTCGTGTACAAAGAAACTAGCGGCGACTATCAAATAGCAAAGAATGAGCATCAATCCTTTGAAGTAATTCGATGTTCCTTCCTGCATAAAAACACCACACACAAAGACATTTAACAACTTTGAAGAGAGAGATATACTCGAGATTGGTTTCGTAATTAGCTTCAAGATTTACCTGGAGAAAGAAAGCTACAACAATAACAGTTATGAACAGAGTAGCCGTCTCAAATAGCTGGAAATTTAGGTCCATTTGGGCACCCATCATCCATCCGATAACCACGCAAAAAGGAACCTAAATCCAATCAAACTATCAGACAAAATCTTTTAGAGAATGTTCAGTACTAGACCCAAGTTCACATTTCATATACATACCGCGAACATAGAAATCTGAATGGAGGATCCAATAGCCACTCCCAAAGACAGATCCTGTAGAGGAGAATAATAAAGTTAGAACCTAAAGAAGAGAATCAAAGACATCAAAACGCAAGAGACTTGTCTGTGTACCAGCTTGTCTTTCATGGCAAACATGATGGCACCTGCATGCTCGGCCGCATTCCCAACTATAGGAAGTAAGATGACACTGATAAAAGAGATTGGTATCTTCCATGAGACTGAAGCACCCTATTACAGATTGAAAAACAATAATACAAAACCATAAGTCAAACTCATAAACTAGCATTACAATGTTGTCCTGATCATATGGAAATGAATAAACAGGCCAAGTTAATACACGTAAGATCTTTGTTCGAAATACTAAGATAGAAAAAAAAGCAGGTTGCTATTCACCTCTATGGCATCAACAAGATAGCCGGAAAGAAGAGAGACCCAAGCCGTCAAGATTGAAAGCCAGATAATAGCTTCCCACTTGGAGATCTCAGGATCTTCATCATCGTCTGAAGTTTCTTCGTTCTGGTTAGTTTCCTACAAATTAACAATGTTTACCAAACAGCTGAGATCAGTCCAATTAGAAGAGAAAGATAGCAACCACTCGGCTTTATAAAACAGAAATTCGACAGACCCCGTAAAACTGGCACGAATATTCTGTGGTCATGGATATACTGGTGAAAACTCGAAAATGAAAAAAAACAAATGTTGAAACAATTGTTCTATTTATAATTATCTTAGTCTATCGTTTCCAGGCTTTTTGTAAGAAAAAACGAAAGTCAACCGAAGGTCAAAGACAACAAACCTCGGTGAGAGGGGTATAAGAGCTCGGCTGGCTCTTTAACTGGAAAAAGAGGTAAGCAGCATAGGCAACGAGCATTATGCAACTGCTGAATCTTGAGAGAGCAAGCTCTGATGACCCAGCATGAACCTCACTGTGCGTGTAATGAAGAACTGCGGGGAAGAGTAGTCCCATGACAGCCATCAAAAGCAATCCCGAATTCACAACAGCATTACCCTGCATTGCAGAATAAATAAGCTCAGAAACATGGTATAAATTACAGAACAACAGGGACAATTACATTGAAAAAAAGAAGAGAACAAGTGATGATATTCCTACTTTGTCAAAGACTTGCTCTTTCTGGGAAAATACAAGCCCGCCACAAAAGAAGGCGCAGCCAAGTACAAGTAACATGTTAGAAAGTATCGAGCCGAGCAATGTCAGCTGTACAACACGTATCATTCCACTTTTAAGAGCGAAAATCGATATGATCAGCTCTGTCACGTTTCCAAATGTAGCGTTTAGGAGACCTCCAACTGTTAAATTTGTAAACAGCGTCAAAAAGATATCAGGAGAAAACAAAGTAAACCCGCAATAGAATGGCGATCAGAAGAAACCAAGTCATACCAGTTGAACCAGTGTAACAAGCTAATTGCCTGTCACAAAATAAACGGTTACTTATAGATAAGCCTTGCTGATAGAATGATAACATTGTAACTTATAGAGTTACAAGTGCGAGCAACAGCTTACTCGGTGGCATATCCGAGACGTTCAGCTAATGGTGTGATGCCTACTAAGCTCAATAAGAAGATCCATCCCTGAGCCACAAGAAGAATCATTTCTTGGGAAATAACAGGAAGAAATGAAACTGCTATGAATAGTACCCAAAAAGTACAACTGCTCACCTTATTATCTGTCAAGTAATGGAGTAGTATTGCCAGAGGACCAAAAGGCAACAAAAGATTAAGTTTATTCGATAAAATCACAATCTTGAAGCTCTGGAGCACACTGTTATTAGGTGTTTTAGTTGAGCATTCTCGAAAACTTGCAGAAAGTGATCCTTGTTCCATCAAGGAAGCTGCTTTTCTTTCTGGGGAATCAGTATCTCGTCTAAAAAGGCTTTTGTGCTCAACATCATTAACCAACCCCATCTGTTCAAAGTTGTAATCTTTCCATTAAGCTGACAATGAAGAGCCATATAATCAAAGATAATACATGATCGATCATGAACAAACTTACTTCTACCTGGGCCTGAATAAGAGCTGGCACTTTACAACAACCCATAGACTTGTGCTAAGAAAACATGAAAACGAGGATACACTACAATATCGTCTTCTTCTGGAAACCTGGAGATTGGAAATGCTTAGGAGATCAATCATCAGTATCAAAGAGCATTCCGTTATACAGTATATAAACCACAACCAAATGTGAAAACAAGAATCCAGAACAAGCTTGCACGATTCAACTGAAAATGTGTTAATCTAAGCTTAATCTTTCCATGAAATCAGAGCCCAATCAAATGACTTGATATTTGAAAAACACAAACCCAATTCCATCCAATATCAAAACCCTAAAACCAGATATAAACTACCAAGAATCAAATAGAAGACCTAAAGATGATCGGAGGGATCAACGAAACGGTGAAGAGAGATTCGAAAGTTTTAGTACCTAAGAAGAAGTCAACCAATGGTCAGAGAAGAAAGACTTGAACAAGTTGCAGCAGAAATCCCACAAAAATAAACACTTTGATATCTTCTTCTTCTTCTTCGGAGATTTGTGATCCCAATGGTCTGTTCTTTTTTATTGAGAGATGATACTAAAGAATTTGGGAGATGTCAGTAAACAAGTGCGTGATCGAGAGGAACTTTCCTTCTTCTACTCATTTTTAAAGACATGTTTCGATTTTTTATTTTCTTCTTTCAAATAATTTATGAAACTAGTTAATTGAATTTATTTAGACTTAGAAAAGAAAAAAGACTATTGGAACTTTATCTAATTTCCGATTTTTAAAAAATATTTGGACTCAATATTGTTACTTTCTAATGTTATGACTAATGAATATTGAAATATATGTGAACTGTGAATTACTGTGAAGATTTAAATATAGGAGAAAAAAAAGAGCAATTGCGGTCGATAAATTTTATTTTAATATCAGTTTTTAGTTAAAACATAGTGGTCCTAAACATGACGTGTTACCATAGTCCAGAATAAATTAACTATCGACCGCATCAAGTAATCCCAATTTTTTTAAAACTTTTTTGTTAAGGCAATTTTTTTATCATTGATTCGATCCCTTTCGTTTCTGGACTTAAATAAATCGTTTATAATTTCTTAAAATTTTCCTTTCAAAAGACGACCAAAAAAAAAAAAAAATCCTTTCAAAAAATATCATAAACTGATCAATTACTAGACCGAACCAAATCAAAATAATTAGACCAAAACCAAATTTTCTATAAAAACATTTAGGGTGTGTGTAGAAGTCATTTTCAGAGTAATTAAGAATGCTTTAATTTGCGAGTTTTATTAGTGGAAGTATTGCTAAAAATGCACGGATCTACTAGTCTACTACTATCTACAGATATGATTACATAGTCGTCTGGTTGTTCTCTTGTGGACAACTAAATTTGCACCATAACATTTTACAGATTTTACACCGTTGATGATAAATAAGAAGGAAGAAAATGATTACACTAATGCATGCTAAGCCATACAACAAACATTTTTTTTTTGTATTATTATATCAAAACGAACACGGACCAATCTGTTTGATTTGTATTGGTCTGGTCGATAACCCATACAGATTAACCAACAAATCAATACAGAACTGATACAATTATACAGATCAATAATTATTGGATGACCACGTCCCACAGATACAATTCTTTCTCCGGAACTCCTAAAGTAAACGTAACTAAACCGGATTCCGGTTCATACCGGTACTCCACGTCGTCTGAATCCACCGTAACACTTCGTGGTCGTCGAACGGACGAGTAAACACCAACCAAACCACTGCCTCGAAGTTTCATCCTAACGACAAATTTAGTCCCCTCGTCATCGTATCTTAAACTCACAATGGCTCCTCCAGAATTAAACATCTCCATAAGCCCCACCGGTGCAAATTTACTTCCATCGGAAAATTCCTTCACCGGAACCACCGTGAAAACTTCGTATTCACGTGGCATCAATGTCACTGGTAAAGATGTATCTTTTGGGAGATACACTAACTCTCCTGATAGAAAAGGAAAAAAAAAGTGAAGGTTTTAGTATAATCAGAGTAATTTAGACTGATGTTTGAGTTTGTGTACTACCTCTGAGATGGGAATAGACAATGGAATCTCCTGTCCATTCAAAGGCTGCTACTTTATGAAGATAATGAACATCATTGGTTCGGACACAACCAGAAATGGTCCCAGGTTCTTGGTCATGGATTAGGTATCTCTTCTCGTTCTTACACCATCCAGCGCCTTGGCAGTTGAAAACTCCAATAACGCCAGTGAATTCGTTCAGGTTCCATATTTTCAGAAGACTTGCAAAGTATAATACAACAGTTAGTTAAGATTTAAGCTTTCTTCTCTTCCAAGTAAAGGAAAACGAGATACCTTTTATTGTCTCTGACTGGATCACTGAAGAAGCAATCACTGGTTGGTCTTCCGGGAAGCTTTGCTCTGAGTATGGAACCGTCTCGAAGTACTAGCTTTCTTAAAAGGTTGAAGTCATGTTGTCCCGGTTTGTCGCTGTTTAACAAGTTTGAATGGATCTAGAGTTACTTACTTGCAGCTCATTTTACTATGATAATTTGTTTGTCAAATGGTATTGAATCTTGTGATTACCTGACATATATGGCACATCCTCCAACCGCGCGAGCTGCAGCATGATATTCAGCCATCGGATGCAAACTCTGCAATGAGAAACAGATAGATTCATTCACAAGTTCAGAAAAGTTTGTTAAAGCAATTCAACGTACATGAAACATGTCCCAGTCCGGCTGCATAAACTCTCCAAGGAAAAGTGTGTTATATGCAACAGAAGCAATGTGGATCGTGTGTGAAGCGGGGTCTCTAGGCCAGAAATCGTCTGATGCTCTTATAACAGCAGTCTTTTTTGCGCTAAAGTATCATTACAAGAAGAAATTAGAAGGGATAGTAATAATTATGGATAAATATCAATGAGAACAACGTTGTAGGTCCAGAAGCTAACCTGTAGAGACCATCTGTGTTATGACTCATGCAAGAGATAATACCATTGTCAGGGAAGTTTCTTGAAATAGAAGCTTCCAAAGCCTGGTGATACTTCTTTGCAAGTTTGACACGACCACCATGTCCAGCTCCAAGAGTTTCAAGAATGTTTTGGACGTCTACTTTGACACCATCGACCCCAACGGATGCAAGGTATGAGTGAAGATCATTATAGAAGCTAAAGACTTTCTCAGGATTCACCAAACCAAGTCCATTCTTAGTTATGCTTTCTAAACATCCACAATTCTCACTGGACATAACTCCTGGTGAAGAAACTGGATACGCAACCTTGGATTCGTAGTGTTCCATACCAGAAACACCTGGTTTGACTCCTCCCCAATATCCTGTTATCGCATGCCAAACATAAACATACTTGAGCGAATTATTACTCTTAATGTCTGTGATAACATGTCCAAGACTCAATGAAGGGTCATCCACCCGGTGGCCTTCTTTGCCATCCTTTTGAAACTTATGATTCTCCTTGATGTGAGTTAACCGGTTTGCAAAACTGAAGGTAAGCACAAAAGATAAAGAGTGGTTTATTAAGACTAAAGAAAGAACTTAAATCAGAATTAAGAGAGCTTAATTACTTACTTGGCAGCATTATCAGCGTTGAATTCTACACTGGTCTCATCCATGCCAACAGATTGCCATCCATCATCAATTATGACAAACTTTGGGGTAACCCCACCAGCTTTGAGGCTACAGAGAATCAGTGCAGGTTTGGTTAAGTCACAGTTACTAAAGCCATCTTCAAAAGTAAAGACTCAGGAGAACCTCTCAAGTCCTTGCTTGACGTCTTTGGCTGTGACATTGGTATAGAATGCATCCCAAGTGCACCAACCAAACCAATTCAACATATCTGGCATCTGAACACAACCAAAACAGGGGAAATTTTCAGAGTTAATTTTGGTATGTATATAATCAAAGATCACATAAAACGTCTCAATGTTTCCTTACTTTCTTTCTCTCTCGGTGTGAAAATGTTTGAAGATGTTGTTCAACAGCCCTGCATAATCATTGAAAGGCAAAGATTCTTAACCCTAAAAAAATTTGGACATAAAGAAGTCTTAAGTTGAGACTTGAGAAACATTACATACTTGACAGCTTTGGTAATGACATCAAAAGGGTCGGAGCCAGCAGCCACAAAAACCAAATGACTCCCTTCGAATTGGTCAACGGTTGGATCACCTTGACCATACAAAAACCATATAAATCTCAGAGAGAATCTAACAAAAAAAATTCAACTCAAATCTAGCTAGCTGTGTCAACTTACCACTTTCAAGACAAATCTCTAGCTCATTAGCCTCGTTCCCTTGAAGAACAGCTCTAAAATCTCCTTCAAGTATAGGTAAGAATACAACGTACGAAGAAGATTGATCTCTTCCTCCTAAATCAGAACCTTGGTTTGCTTCTACGATTAGAAACTGAGTCTCACAAGGAATCTCTTTCCCATTAGTCCCCATTCTTTGAGTCATCCACCATAATTTAAACCGGAAGACACACATAAACCTTAGGTCTCTGCCAAGGAAAAAAAAAACATTTATACCCTAAGCCTCAAGTAATTCAACAAATTATGTGACATCTAACAACAAAAGTGTAGGAAAGGGATTTTGAACAGTACTCGAGTTTGCCAAGGGAGAAGACACGGTGGCTTCCGGTTTGATCTGACGTGACGCCGATGAACGCGCCGTCGATTAAGGCGTTTCCCGAAGCTGGGGTAACTAAGACATTCTCCGGAACGCCGTGAAGAACACGGTGACCTAGCACCACCAAATCTGAGTCGGTGACGCTGATTCCGGCACCAACGGTCATTGTTACTTCCTTGTAGGGAAAACAAAAAAATAATAATGAAACCTCAAGACTCACGCTACTCTCGAGAGTGAGTTAATTAGTTGGACAAGAGGAATGATATTTATAGAACGTTATCGATGACGTGTTCATATCTAGCGGACACGAAAATGCAAAATAAAATTAGTATAATAAGATACGTACATTTATTTGAACAAAATTTGGAAAGGTAATTCGGTGAATTTCTATTTCTTGTAACCAATATTATGATTAGAGAATAACGTGTCAATTGTTTGGCGTGATTGTAAATGCTGAATAGTTGACATAATTATTCATAGACGGATATGATTCATTTCGAATATGATGTTTAAGTTTACTTTATTCTTGTCGTTCTTTTTTGGGTTTAATCATTGAAATCGCAAACTAATCCTCCTATATCTATTTGATGCACCATGTATAAATATAACCTCACTACAATGCTTGTAAAGTTGTAATTTGTTAAATATAAAAGATTCTCTACCTTTCAAATATGAAAATCGAAAATGCTATGAACCGAACATTTGGGATGTTTACTATCGATAATAATATGCGTTTTTATAGTGAAAGCTAAAGGACAAACATTAATTACTCATATGATAATACTAGGAAAAATCTTTTAACAAAGAAAATAATATAAAATATATTTGCATGCGAAAAGATCTACTAGTGGTATGTCAGTGATCATTAATAGAGCGGCGCAGATCTCTCTGGTACAAGGCCCACCATATGCACGACCATTGGACGGTTTGTTCTCAAATAAAGGTCACACATCTATTACCAATGCAACAACTTATGAACCAAGTAAATATCGATCAACTTATGAACCAAGTAAATATCGATACCTCTGTGGCTGTGTCTGGAAATAAGTAACTTCAACACAAAGAAAACCTAAACTCACCAATGTTTAGAGGAGAAAACAAAATCGAATATGTCAAGAGAAGAATATGCAAGTTATCTAGAAGGAGAAGACAAGTCCACAGGAAAATATGAAGACGAAAACGTGAGCCAAGTAAACTAACCAAAAGGCTTTTTCGGCCATATATATTATATCGTGCTTAATCAAAACCCAATCTCTAGTTAACGAGTTTATATGAAACCTAAAAGTGGAGAGTCCCCCTTTTCTTTTTCTTTATAGCTTTACTTATGGAGCTTGAATTTTGTATGTCATGTCAATATGACAAGCAATGAGTAACTTTATCTGTTTTTATTTTTTTCCTCACAATGAGTAAATTAATCATTCAAATCAAAAGTTATCCATGAATGCTATGTCAAAAAAAGTTTTATGTTGAATTTTATATATTTCTAATTTGGATTGTTGTTTGATGCGATTCAAACATTGAAATCTACTACGCCATCGAAGCATTTTCTCTATTATTGTCCCATTATTATAAATATTCACCAGTAACCAAATAACCAAACAATTATGGCACTGAGAGCTTTCTTGGAGCTGTAGTAACGTCCTCAAAGCCTGTAGAGAATTTACTAATACATTGCAAACTTAAAAATGTTCAGATCGAGAAAATCTCTTTGTTGTCTCTCGCAGTTAACAATATAACGCCTAATTAACAAAAAAAAGAAAAGAAAATATTACTACAATATAAACGCATTTTTGTATCTCAATGGTCGGACAAAAAGGGACAAATGAAGATTTTCAAAAACACCAACCAAGGCTGATGAAACAATTCAAAGATCTTGCAAAGCTTTTTAGTTTTAGTTTTTTTGTCCTCTATACGTAGCCGTTTGGTCTTTCGCCGCTCTTAGCTGTTCTTCTCTGCAGATCCACTTCGTAGTGATGGAACGCAGCGTCAAGAGCCTAGCAGAGAAAACCGATTAAGATCAATTTTCAAACCGGATTACAATGCAAGGCTGTAGAAACTGGATATAGATGCAATATGAGTGGAAAATATAGACTTAACCGAGACATGATGTAATAAAAGTATAAAACTCTTCCGTAGATATTGGAAGAAGCTAACCTGTTGCATTGGACGAACCAGTAGAGAAACCTGATGCCGGAGATCAGATTGCACCGACTCTTTCATTGCCTGAGTTACATGGAGTTTAATATCAAGGAAACCGTACAGTTGACCATATATATGCAAATAAGATTCGACTACAATACTGCATCAATTTTATTTACCCAAAAATTTCATTTTCGTAAACGCATTGGTATGATTAGGAACTACTGTTTTAACATAGCAGATTTACTATCAGTTGCTTATTCTGTCAGAAAGATGAAGAATTTCAAAGCTTACCTCAAGTTTTGAATATGTATTGGACATTGCATCCTTCAGTTTACCAACCTGCATGATAATAATATAACATCACAAGAATCGACGAAAAATATTTGGTATAATAACTTGCTCTTGGTGTATAATAAGATTAAATTTCCCGTGAAAGCCTAGGAATCAATATATATAGCAATTTCTGGGACTGGGAGATTTGAAAATTGCAATAACATTACCTTGGTATGAAGATATGTGGTTGTTATCGGATAAGATGACCAAAAATGTTTCAGTAATTCTTGTATTGATGTCCAATGCTGTAGATGAAAGAAGAAAAGTCCTCTTATCCATATGCATTACTACCTAATCTTCACTAACTAGTACATATAGAGCTTCTTGTCACTTAGGACACTGGAAAATGTCGGACTTACGTGTAGAACTTCATCCTTAGTGGACTTTGGTAATCTGTCCAGAAAGCTCTCTCGTGGGTTCTTCCCATTAATATTTTTAGCAGTTGCAATGGTTCGGGTTAACGAACTGAAAACCTGAATAGGGTTAGCAATTTTTAGCTCAGGCAACAAAGCAATAAGTAATGATTTCTTTTGTCAGCACACTTTTTATTATGTGACAGAATAGCACCTCGAAAGAAACTTCAGGCTTAATCAACGGATCACTTAATCCTGTAGCTCTAATCTCTAAAATGGATTCCTTTAGTAATCCATAAGCTTCATGGACATTTCTCTTCAAGCCCTTTGCTCCTCTGGGTACATTGAGGACGTTTCCTTGTTGAGATTCAAAGTAATCACGAGGATCCTGATTCCAAAGAAGAAAGGGTAAGCGGATTAACGCAGCATCCATCATCAATTGTGAAAACCTTATATTGGCAGAAAGCCAAACCTTGATAGAAAGCGGCGCCAATGGGAAATTTTGTGGTGCTTGAAGATCCTCCATTCCTGCTACCCGGGACATTCTTTCCAATCTCTCCTGATTAGCGTCCTTGGTGGTTTCACCATCAGCTTTGCTTACTAACAGGGGTGTAAAATAGAGATGGATAGCAAGGTCAGATGAATAAAAAGCGTGGCATTGTTTAGCAGAATGAAACATCATACCTTGTTTAACCCGTGTGAGAGCCTCTGCAACAATCCTTGTATCTTCTGACTCAACATCTGCTTTCCAATTACAGGAATATTATTGTATATTTACCACCAAGAACTAAAGTCAAAAGGCCAACATAAATGTTTACACTTCCTGAACTATCTACTGTTATAAAATATTCAGATAAAAAGATTCAAATGAGGTTCTTAGAGGTGTTTACCAATGCTTCTGCCTTCCAATACAACAGCAGCATGACGATTAAGATCTTGCAAAAGTGATCGTTTAAACTGATCATTTTGTGGTTCAACAACATCCATGGTGCCATCACGCTGGATCCCGTGGTCCTGTGTTATGGGAAAGTTATATTAAGTACGATAAAGTGTATTGAAAATAACGTTTCAACCGCATACAAAGAGCACAATGTCAATGTTAAGATTAATATTTTCTAGATATCAGTTTTGAGCTCCTTCTCACACATGCTAATATTAAAGTAGTGGTCTTGTGAAAAAGCAAAAGCACTAATTCAGAGTTATTTGAAAGAAACTAAATTCCTGATTTAACAATTCAAATTAGGTTCGCTGAGAATTCTAGAAGAAAGAAACAAGTGACACACATTGGTACAGGTTTGATTCTTAACACCGTTAGTATTATCCCAGTTCTTCCCATACTATTTCTACTAGGGATAGACAATACGTAAACATCAACACTACAAACCTCGATGAAAGACTTATTCTATGTGTGAATCTGTACAGTGTTAACTGAGCATTGAACTTTCCTTTCAACAACCATTGTTGCGCAATTTGGAAATTATCCAAACCTTTCACATGCAGTGGTAGTTGACTTACCATAAGATGAGTGTAGTCGTCTCCCTGGTCAGCCTCCATGTCAAGAGTTGGATCAACCCGTCTAATCTACAGAGATGACATTTAAATCAGATGGATATGCCACAAATATTTTCTTTTCAAACAAAATATATGATAAATGATTAAACCATAGAAGAAACCTAACCTTGTGACGAGTTTCCCGAGCCAATATCTCATCAGGCTTCAGAAAGACAGCGAGTTCCTCGTCCTCAGCAGCTTCTGCTGCAGCTACTGCTGTATTTTTGGTGCTGTAAAGATATTCTGCTCTAAAATATTTTGTCCAGAAGTCTTTTTCTGTCATCTGGCGTAGGAAAATAACTACCAAAGCCAGTTAAGATTCGTCGTATTTGAGGGTTAACCTTATAAACAAAGATGGTCACAGTGAGCTGGTCTTTGTTACCTTACTCGGAACATAATTGATGAATGCCTGCCGAACAGCTGGCTTCTCAGCAAAAATCTGAAAGCGTAATGAAGAAAACATAAGTAAGAAAAGGACTGTAGCAGTTACGAAAGTAACATTTAAGTTACTTGCAATGGATTTACTGGCTAAGCAAGCACAAGATAGAATGTGGGTGAAAGACTGTTAAAAAAGTTTATATTCCTCATTTGTAGTTTCAGATTGGACTAGAAGTTCAAGCACATGATGCAACCTGAACACCTAACAATGGATTTCTGACCCAATATATCACTAGCTGCAACTTCAACCCCATAACATATAAAAAACTTATGATGACGACCTTGGAGGGATTCAGAAACTGATAGAGCAGTTACACTAATGACAAACATAGTGAACCAAAGAGCTCACCTGAAAAATTATCTCAGGTGTCAAGTTAAACGTCACTCTATTAGTCTGAAAGAAGAAAAATGAAGAAAGTGGTTAGTAAACCAGCAGAGATGTCACATGATAATATGATATATATCAACATATGAATGTAATTCAGTCGAACACATCAGTGTATGGTCATATAGATGCATTGTTTCTTTCCTACAAAAGCAGGCACATGAAAATGCTAACTAAATTGGCTGTACTAACTGCCAGAAAGGAGTTGAGATAACTATACCATACCCGCCCATCAGTAGATGGTTTGATGCCAGAAACCATCATGCTCTTAAGCCCGAGCTGCTGTTTTGACTTTCTGATGGAATCTTTACCAAGTAATTTCTGCAGCCAGAATAAAGTCGGTAACTATGAAGACATTGAAGAGAACAAAATTTTTAAAAAAATCAAACAAAGAACCAACCTTTCTTGTAGCCCAGAATTCATCTTCAGTCAGTACTTTACTTTCCACAAATTGCTTATGCAATCTCTGCAGCTCACTTTAAATCACGTATGTTACTCATATTAGAAGGAACTTGATGAGCCAATGAAACTTTGAACCCAAAAAGGCAACTTAATGTTCCAATTACATACCTATTTTCTCTCAGAAGCTTGAAGCGCAGCTCCAATTCCTTAATACTGAGTTGCTCGGAAGATGTCGAGACAACGGATTTATTAGGCTCCAATTCACATTTAGCAAGGGCCTTAGCTGTTTATAGTAAAAAAGAGGTTACAGAAACACCACGAAAGAAAACAAGAGAAATACTTTCCCAATCAATAAAAGCAAACCAAGGGACATGGAGGTTACTGATGAAATCACGGCAAGCATGCATGTCGGGATAATTTTCAAACTCAAAGATATGACTCTTTGCCTACAATCAAGGATGAGGAAACCTCAATGAACACAGAGATATAGCTTCAAAATTCACATATCTATAATGTATCATAGCTTTAATCAAAAAATGTCAACAGAAAAAACCTGCTTGTTGGTGAGATTGAGCCAAGGAGGTTTATTTGATCCTTCTTTGGTATATTTTTGACCTGAGAGATTGAACAAACACAGTGAAATTTGATAATGACTATGCAGCTATCATCATAACTGAAATCGTTTATCAACACAACATCTATTATCCAATAAGCAATGTTAATGAGAAAAGGTACAAACAATACTTTTGATGTTCTGAGTAAGTACTTTGAGCTTAGAATCTGATTTGGGATCATTAGGGACGAAGAGCAACATCCCTTCTCTCTGCAAATTTTTCGATTTTGCAAAAGAAACAGTTAAGCTGAGAGATAATATAACTCAAATAAGAGCGAAAAGTGTAATCTTCATACAATTCTGAGAAATCCAGGAGTTCCTGGATCCTTGACAGTGCTCTTGTATTTGACTAGCTTCTCTATTTGCCCACCAGCCATATCCAACTGTAGAAACGGTGGTTCTCTGTTTTCCAGTCGATCAATTCATCGGAAATCAAGCGAAATTGGAATCTAGGTTTATACTATAGAACGGGAATAAGTATCCGACCCGAATCATGACCCAACTTACTGACCCGAATTAAACTGCTACGGCCCATTATGATTGGTCATGTGATAAAATGAACAAAAAGTCAAAACTAATTAGGGGCATCAAAATGTAAGATTCATCCTTATGTCGATTTTCATCTGATCAAAGACCGGTGTGTAGATATCCGACCAAGCTTTCTTGAGAGGAGAGTACCGGTTCGGTGGAACGGCTACTTCTCTAAACTGAACTTTCCCATCAGACATTTCATGAGCCTTCAAAGTTCAATGGCTTAACCGTCATAGGCTCGGTTTCAGTTGCGGATTGAATAGACTCTGCCATGGACTTTAACACCTTCAATGACTAAATTCAAACCTGTAAAATAGCATACAACACCTTAAATTATGATAGTCTCACGACTATAATCAATATGTACCAAATTCTGTAATCTCTAGTATAAATCAATAATGAGGATAGACACAGAAAAGAAGAAAAGATACATATTTGTGCATTTATCAACTAAATTGACATCGACAAAAAAAGACCACAAACCAGATAAAGCTTCAAACGATAGATTTTTTTTGAAAGCTCTATAGAATTGAAGCTGATTACTGTACAGAAGAAGAAAAGAGTAGCTGGCTTACTAGAGGATGTCGACGGCTGAAGAAGAAGAAGGTAGACGTAGAAAGAGTTTTGAGTTCGAAATTTGGGAGGTTTTTTTGATTAGGGATCTATTTATTACAGAATGAAACGACGTCTTTAATATTTTGGGCCACTAATAAGGCCCATTATTGACGTAGTTCGTTTGCCGGGAAAAAATAATTGAAAAAAAATCTTCATTTTCCAGCATCTTATGAAGAACAATATTCCCTCTCTTCAAAATTGGAGGAAGAGATGAAGCGAATCTCAGATTCGAAGATGAAGAAGGCGATGGTGGTGGTGATAGGTAGCTGTCGAAGGTAAGTTTCTTCTGCAAGGAAATTCCATTTTGTTGTTTTCGTCGTTTTCATTTTGCGATTCTATTAGACCCATATCGGTTTACTTGTCTGATTCTTCTTTTTCACTTTGATTTTTCCTACGCATGAACACCATCCATTCCATATATCAGATTCGTGCGACATTCTAGTTTCTGATTATTTGGCAGTCACAGAGATTTCCTGATTCGAGTTCGTTTCTATGTAATTTCCTCTTAGTTTTCCGGCATTGTGGCGGATCTCAGAGGTCTTAGAGTCTGATTTTGTTTCCATTGAAGACGATCTGAAATCGCTTATGTAGCTATTGATTCAGTTTCAGGGAGTTGTTTTCTGATTTTTTTTTTTCCGGAGATTTGGTTTCTGTAAACCATGTAGTACTCACATTGGTATGTAGCACAGATTCTAGTCTTAGAGTAGAAGAATGTATATATTCCTCTGTTTTGAATTTTTCATATTAGCTAAGAAACTAGTTGGTTGATTCTCTGAAACTACTGAACCATTCCTGTTGAATTTGCTTGTAGCATGATATGTTTTAACATCTGTCACCATTACAATAAACTAGGGAAGATTACAGATCATGGGAGGATATGTATGTTTAGCTTTTTAGCTTGGTATAACTTTAGTATCATGAATCGGGTAAAATTGCTAAAAGATGATTGTAGATTTTACTTTAAAAGTTCAGAAAACTATATTAGTGTTATAGATTAACAATTCAAAGTTCAAGCTAAGAAGCTCACATTCAATCAAATCATGAATTTACATGTTGCTGTCTTATCCTTGTAAGGACAATACTTGGGTTTTGAGTTAAAACCCCCAATACTTTAATCTGTACATAAAGACCAACAAATCCTTTTGCACAAAAAATCAGTGTCCATAAATGTATTTTGTATAATTATAGCACACATACCCTTTCTGATTTCCCCTAAAATCCTTTCCAGGTACTGAGGACTTCGTGGAAGATTTCAGAAATCAAATCTCTGTCTGCGCATTGCATGAATATGTTGAACTCGTCTCGGATCTCAAATATTTTGCCAAACTTCACAAGATATCTCATGCAGCTAGCCTTCAGTTCAGGTAATTGATAGAGATAAGCATTCTGTAGCCTCTCAAGCACATTCTTTGTGTCGATATCGTCTAGAAGACTCAAGTGGCACGCCTCTTTTAAATCAGCAATATCATATTTCTCAGCTGCTTGGAGGAGTGCCAATCTGTGTATAAGAAAGTCTTCGTTTTGGATATTGCCGTAGATATAACTGAGAAAAGCTTGGCAAGCATCAAGTGGCATGTCGAGTACGTTTATTTCTGATAGTTCTTTCTCTTTCAGGTCGTGTAAAAACATGCTGCGGAAAACAGGTGAACGGGCAGCGAGAACTGCTCGGTGAGCTCCAATGCTTCCATCAGAGGCATTGATCGTTATGTCGGTGTAAATGCTTTCTGTCAACATACGTCCAAGGGATGTTACCGCAGTTACTTGCGATTGATTCTCAGTTGAACCGTTGGCCCAGATAGAGTAAAGTTCTCCACTCTGCCGAATTCAGGTAATTTATCAGTTCAGCACACATGTTTCACCAAACATACTGATTCAATGTTGCATAGAATAGTTAATTTAAGAAAGAAAAGGCTAGTCAATCTATAAGTAATATCTCTAAGTGATGAGACAGACACTTACATCTTGAGACAAAACCTTCAAGTCAAGAAACTCGACGTCGATGATGATTTTCCCAGTTAAGGGAACTTCAATAGTCCAAATAAAATCTTCGTTTGTCTTAATCCGCTTATCTATTACTTCTGCATTCGAGTAATCATTAAAGAAACAGTGTCAGCATTCTGAAAGATTCATCTTTTGTGGAACAGAAACAAAAGTAAACCATAATCAAACTATTGAGTCAAGAGATCTTCTCTACCTGGATGAGATAGAGCCTTTCTCTCACCAGTAGAAGAGACAACACGAAGAGCAAAGGAAGCAACCGGTGGATTTTCTCTGGTAAGGTTTGATACCTCTGGATACAACTTAACATTTAATAGCATCTTGCTTTTCTCCACAGACAAGTGCCTTCAAATTAAAACCAAAATTGTCAAAATCTATCTGATTATCTTTACCAAACACATCAACTACAAAAAGGCGGCCACTATTCTCATTTATGTCGGATAATAATTGATCAGGTGAAAAACACAGGAGAGTGAAGACACATACCAATTCCAAAGACCCATCTTGAAAGGATCGGACTTGCGGTAAGTGGAGGAAGAAAGATTGTGGATTCGCCATTGGGCGAGTCTAGAAATGGTGTCTACTCTGTAAGCAGAATCAGTCATCCTAGCAAAAGCCAAAGCCGCAGTGATGTCATGGATACAATCCAGTAAACCCTCCAGCAAATTCTCCCCTGATTTTCCCAGGTTTGCTCTTTTCTTCTCTTCTTACCATATAAAAGTTACCAATTTTTTTTTACCCTTTTCTTCTCCTTACAAAATCACTTCCTTTACCCTTATGATCTTATAGATCGAATGGTTTTAGAATTTATGAGAGTGATCTAGGTTAGGGAGGTAGAGAAAGGGGATTTGGATTGAAGTGAATTTTACATGAAGATTAGTGCATACACTCCCACATACATACCTATATGCATATGCGAGTGCAAGCTAACAGAGAAGGTTTGAGATTTGGGTTAGGGAGAGGAATATTTTAATGGAGGATAGGAATCATTAGCTTTTTTTCTTGGATTGGTAATAACGGGGAAGCAAAGTCAGTGCTTTGCTTTTACGTCATTTGAAGGGTTTGTTTGCTTTTGGTTGAGGGAGAGAGGGAGAGAGGGAGAGAGGGAGAGAGGGAGAGAGAGAGAGGGTAAAGTGTTTGGTGTTATGTTCCTTGGCTTATTTCTCTAACTGGACAGTCGTATGGGGCGTGTGTCTCATTTATTGGACACTCTAGACTTGTCTCCAAACTAATTTCAGACTTCTAGGTTTATAGATACTTCAAAATTTCCTGGGTTAGATAAGGGTTTTGAATTACATAATTGACCCCATGTATTATTTTTTTCGTTATCTGTCTTTTTACTACACTAGAGATTGATCTGATGCACAACCATTTTTGTTGATATTTAGTGCATAATAATTTGATAGTGTTACGTGTTTACTAGGGGTTATATTAGAAAAGATCTTGGCTGATTACAAATCTAAGTATAGAGTTTCTTCAATATGTTTTTACTTTAATTCAATGGATTGTGAAGTTAGCATAGGAGTGTGATGGGTTTTAC
>Ga0041059_1001013_pt1 | contig 22330 bp, 26 predicted proteins | sample AraColnosormetaG_FD_56232 | JGI IMG/M metagenome (GOLD analysis project Ga0041059, IMG submission 56232) | Arabidopsis roots microbial communities from North Carolina, USA - Col MF nosort | ecosystem: Host-associated > Plants > Roots > Unclassified | place: USA: North Carolina | collected... | reverse complement strand
TGAAGGTAGACAGCTTGTTTCTCAGCTCCTCAGACTTAGCATCATCATAGAAATTGTTCAAGAAAGCTATCTTGATGCTTCTCCAAGTCTTGAGGGAACCTGCCTTTAGTTGTTTCAGCAAAGAAGCGGCTTCTCCATCAAGTGGATAAGGGAAGAGCTTGCACAATAGGTAGTCCTCTGAGACTCCATTAGCTTTGATGCTTAGAACGAGGACCTCAAAACGCTCGATATGGTCCATTGGTTGCTCATGAGATAAGCCAGGCTTAAGCTCATAGTCGTTCCTCTGAAAGGGTGGGGGTACAATCGCTGAACGATTAGCATAGAACATGTCTAGCCTATTGAAATCCCCGAGAGTACGACGTGGTTCCAAAGCTTGAGGAATAGCTGCAGGAATTTGGGGTTTGTGTCGATTGACACCTCCACCCACTTCTACGATTAGGATGGAATACATGCTAGAACAAATTCTTAAGGGCCAAGTGATGACGAATCAACGGATTGATAGTCTGTACGATGATGTTCAGGACTTGAATGCTCGGATCAACATAGAGGATGTTAGTGTAGTTCAGTCAGAGAGTAGAATTCAGCACCAGACCTTAGAGTAACCACTCACGACTGCTTGCCACACTGATTTGCAGAACAAATCGACACTAAGTCACAGTGTCGACCGACATGACCTCGATGTCGATCGACACTCTTTTGGAAGACACAATGCTTCAGCGTTTGACGGAGCAAAATCGAGTGGGCTCGATACTGAAGTATCGACAACAGACGATTGTGTCGATGAACAATGGACAAGAACATCACCATATTATGTTGAGATTCCAGCGGTTGTAATGACTGAGCAGCATATCCTTAAAGCTCGATGTTACAGATGTTTCACGCTGTGTAGACAACTTCTATTAGAGTTACCTTATGTTGACGTCATGAGCCTAGAGTATGTACTTTATGATTATATCTGGGAGATGCTATCGAAAGGTATCAGTGCTAAGGACGCAAGCTTGCTTAACGCCGAAATCATTGCACTTCTGATGTATGATGCTCCACAGACGATAAAAGACAAGCTGGCAGTACCTATCTCTACAATAGTCAATGCCATGATGCCCGATCCAGGAAGCTGTGTACTCGATAGTTGTGTATCTACAGAGAGTCAAATTGCTTTGAATGAGAGTGATGTGGTTATGACTCTTGACATGGACAAGTTGAAGAAGCTACCCACCATAGATTGTCAGGCACTCTCTGTAGAGCACTCCATAGACACTGGTGTTGAGATAGATAAGGTTCATGGTACAAGCTGGCAGCTACAAAAAGCAAGTCACGATCTAATTGTTGAGAATGGATCTACAGCGATAGTGTCGATCGACACCACCACCTTTGTCAATCGACACCCCACATAGGCTGAGCCGGAGTTCTTTGTTAGAGCTAGTTTTTGGGATGAGTTCACTGCTGATACTCCAGGCACTACAGTCACGTCTCCCACTCTACCTCCACTTTTTGATCCACCTCCGAAACGGCAAAGGTACTCATCTCCCCCTCCTAAACCTCCTGATTTCATCAATAAGACTTTAAAATCTCCAAAAACAGTTTTACGGTTAAGCAAGCCACGAGTTTCTCGTCGAGCGCTTGTTCTTTCTTTTGATGATTGTGCAGGAAAGCGGAGTATACCAGCCATACATTTGTCCTGCCCTGCTGACATTCCTCACTTCCTTGGTAGACCGCACACACCGACTGCTTATACGCCACCTTGGATGATGTGAGGATCTACTAGGAAGTATTTACTTCCTCCATCTGATCCACCTCATCCCCAAACTCCACCAAATTCAAGGTATTGACTCTAAACAAGCGTTTAGTGGGAGGCAACCCACTGGTATGGTTTTCTTTTTCTTTTTCTTTTATTTTTCGTTTTTCTTTTATTTTTCTTGCTTACTCTGGATTTGAATACTACTGGGGACAATGTCGTTTAAGTCTAGGGGAGGCGCTTACGAACTATGTTTTTTTTTCTTTTTGAGTCTTATTCTTATTCTTATTTTTCTTTTTGAGTCGTTTTATTGAGTCAAAATTTTGTTAGGAATTATGATCTCTATTCTTTAGATTATTGCCTGGGTGATTAATGTTGCATGTTCGACTCAATCCGACGATTGGAAAATCTAGATGGCAAACCAACAGACTTGAGGATATCCTAGTTTTCCAACACAACCACTAAGGCCGGAGCTAATCTCACTGCTCTTCCTTTTACCTCTTCAAACGGTTAGCATTCATAGATCTTGACTCCTTGTTCATACCGGATACTGAGACCAATGTGATAAAGAAAGTGTTCATCTCCCCTTATAAAAGAAAAAATGAATGATTAATGGGAGATTAATGGAATTTTAAAAAGGTGTATAGGGGTAGGAATGTTTCCTATGACCCCATAATTATACATTATTTGGAATGATCAATTACAAAAGTTTGAAAAATGCTGAGGGTGTCGATCCAGTATGCGAGTTCCCATTTGTTTACTTTTTAAAAAGAATAAGTCTGAAGGAGAGAAAGAACACCAAAAAAATATATATATATAAAGGATGGTCGATTTATCATGGTATAGTACAAGAATGAGTTTAGAAAGATCTTGAATGTTAGCTTGTTTGATGAGACCCAGCGATGAAAGCCTGGTGGATATAGTTGTGGAACTTAGGTATGGAATCTAGAATGTTATGTAAGCTTGCAGAGAAGTACATGTAAGTTAGGATTTGATTAGACTTTATATGCATATGGATTTGGTTAGGATGATCATGGCAACTGACTAGAGAATGTTGGGAATTCCTGTGTTTTCAAACCCCTTCCAGGGGTTCGGCTTTTGTGTTTTGCTTGAGGGCAAGCAAAAACTAAGTCTGGGGGAGTTGATATATCCCTATTTTTACCGATTTTAACTATGTTTTAGGTATAGGTTTTAAAGTCTAATTGTTATTTCTAAAGTCTTTTCTAATCCTTTTCAGGTCTTTACATGTTTGGGATGCATTTGGAGATTATGGAGCATTCTGGAGGAAAACAAACAACTTACGCTGCAGATGCAATGGAGAGACGAAGATGCACGTAGGTGTCGAACGACACCCACCTCATGTCGAGCGACACCAATACCTGACGGGAATTCGAAGACGCAACTTATTGATCTTTTGAAGATTTCTAAATTTGGCCCAGAACTTTCTCCTATGTTTAATGAAGGCCCATCACATGTTTTAGACATATAATTAGGTTTTTAGGGTCATTGTTTAGACGTAAGCTTGGAGAGGCTATTCTCTATCTCTTTTGTACTTTGGGAGCAAAACCCTGTGGAGACTCCCTAGAGAGAAGATCTTTCTTACTCTTTTCTCTTGTTATTTTCATCATTTATTTCTTATTCAGACTATGATTTGTGTTTCTTTGATCATGTCTTAGTAATCCACTTGTTAGGTTTAGGGTTTCTCATTAGGGATTTAGATATTTTAGTAGATTGCCCCCTTGCTAGGTTATCTCTAGGAATTCTTCATTTTGATTGTTCTTAATGCTAGTTCTAGAGTAGCTCACTAGACCTTGATATTTGATAATATGTATGCCCACCATAGGTACTTGCTATTTGATCCATCATAGATGAGCCTACGCATTTAAGAAAGAACAGGTAGGCTCATAGAAGGGCTCTGGTTTAGATACTAGGTGAACTAATCAAACTTAATAATAATGCATACTTTAGTATAGGATTTCTCGGCTTCTCCGGTTATCTTAGCTCTAAGTATAGAGAGTTTTGCGGAGCACCACATGTTACTCTAAAATCATAGTTTGAGTTCGAGAACGGTTCGATAACAACCTAGCTATTTCTAGATCTACTATCATCTATTTCCTGAGAATACCCTAAGCCTGACGCTTTTAATATCTTATCTTAGTTCCATCCAATCGATTTCTATTGCTTACCTTTTGTTTCTCTTTATTTTGATTACTGTTTTACTTAGCCTAATTCAAAACCTTAGTATATTGCGTGATCCGAGAGCTTTGTGCATTGAATCCCTAAGTGCTGCAACTGACCTCTTTATTTGAGAGAGTGGTCTTAAGATTAATTTGACCTATATCAAATTTATCAGCCCTCAAGCAAACAAAAAATCTTAAGTTGAAGGAGAGGTTTGAAGGTAGGAATTCAAAAACCGAAGCATGTATATAGAGCGGGTGAGATCAATGTCCAGGTAGCTAATTCTAGGTTGCAAGGTGATAGATCCTTACTTAAAATTTTTTGCCATACTCGTCACAATGCAACCTAACAATCTGCCTTAATCTATTCAAGCATTCACATCAACCAATTCCCTTTAACATTTATTAAGCACAAACATTGGATCAAGCAATGCAATGGTTATGAACTCATTTGGTTTTGGGCTTAGGCTAAGAGACAAAAATGGTCCGTCTAATGAATTGGTCGAGAAACAGGGGACTCTCATAGAAAAGATTGAGATTTAGCAGAATGCTAAAGGTAAAAGCCAACAGACACATACAAGTACAGACTCCCATCTACCAAGTGATATATAGTATGATAGCTCAGAAGATGATCCCAATCCCATAGATGTCCTAACTCAATCCTTCTTCCCATTCTTTCTGTTTTTGGTTCAAGTTCTAAGGGGTGCTTCTTTAAAACGATTCAAGAGTCTAGCGGGTTTGATTTTAAACTTTGACAAACTTAAGGCTTTTTTCTAATTTTAGCATAGAGGACGTTTTACCCTTTTCTTTGAACTCCAAACCCTTTACTAGACTAACACTTTCTTTTGTATCCCCCTTAAGAACTCTAAACTCTTACTCTCTATTTTTTCTTTTCTTTTGATTCCCATTCTCTTTTCCATTCATTCCATACACAATCCCAATCCCGAATACAATTCTCCACCTAGTCATAGCTAACCCAAAAAGCATGGGCTAGGTCTACATGAAAGACTACTCTTGTCAGTTCATACCTAACACGTTATACCAAGCTCAATCGAAAAAAGACCTCACAATCACACACAAATGATCTTTGGCTTGAAATAAGGTTAGGCCCAGGGTATGGGAAACTGCTCTAAAAGTGAGAGTCAGCTACTTGGATTAACAAAGGGTGGTGAAGTGAATAAGATAATCCAAGTATGTATATGGTAGCCATTAGTTCACAAACAATGCATAGACATCATAATTGCAAATTCAGTTCAAGTTCTAATAGATAGGGAATGGCATCAGATTAGCGAGTTTCGAATCAAAGCAGTATAGTCAAGTTGTAAATTCAAAGAAGGGTGCGGTCTTACTACAGAGATACAATCGGTTATGCAACAGAGAACTAACAACCTGGGCATTGAACTTACTTCGCTGAATCAAAACATGCTTAACAGTTTGAAATCATCATTATCCCCTATGCAAATGAGCAATCCTAAAAGCAAACACTCTATATACAATCCTAAAATGAAATGCAATCTAAATGACACTCTATTTTTGTGAAATCATTTTCTGAAAAATTTTCAAATTTTTATGGTTTGTTCTATGTTTTAGATTATGCAAAATTTGAAATAAGAAAAGAGAACATAATGTCAAACATGTCTTGAACCCTCCCCCAAACTTAAATTACACAGTTCCTTGTGTAATAAAAATCTGAGAAAGAATTCAAGACCAAAACACAAAACACACAAAGAAAAATAAAAAGCTATGGTATATACAATGGTGGTGGTGGTGGTGGTGTTACATCAGTAATCAGGTGAAATAGACGGAGAGGTAATCGTCCATACTCTCTTGAGTATAAGCAGAGACTGATGTTGAGGCGGGTGGGTTTTGCTCGTTCTGTCCAGTCGAATAGTTGGTCGAGCGTGTGGATGCTCTTCTCTGCCTACTCCTTGGCTCTCTCAACTCGGTTGATGAAGCTCTGGGTTGATCGATCCTTTCAGCCCTTCTTGCAATAGAACTTGTGGACCCGCTTATTCTTACTTCGGGGGTGGGAGACGGTGGCCTTGGCTTGCTCTGGAAGTCTTTGATTTGAGCAGCCATACTCTTCAGCGACTTCTTCATGGTTCTTATCTTCTTTTTGAAACCTTTCATTGTTTTGTTGTGAAGGTTCCCAAGCTCTTCAAGCACACTGAGCTTCTTGTGAACTTCAGCTATCTCATCTCCTCCTTGATCAGCATCTTCTTCATAGTGAGCTTGCTCGAATTCGTTGGTCTCTTGCTCCGGTTGTTCGCTATGTTGCTCGAATTCGACTTGTTGCTCAAACTCAACATGATAATACTCTTGTTGCTCATACTCAGCTTGAGTATACTCTGGTTCATCTTCTCTAGCTCTTCCGATGTCGATGTTCAGGGCAGAGGGAGATGACATGAAGTTGATGTTACGCCTTGTCTTAATAGAAGTTTGGTTCTCGCAAGGTAGGGGTAACAAAGAAGGTCCAAGCTCCGGATGGTTGAACTTGAAGAGGTAGTGATCCGCCGGAGTTATCTTGTCAAGAATATCCTTCCCCTTGAGATAATCGAGGTCGAGGAACTTGAGGAACACGTCAGCGGTTCGGAATTGTATCCCTGCAGCTCCTAGGATTGGCGTTAAGAGACCACCAACACAAAGACTTCCGCGAATCCCCGAGCGATGGATGGTTGCAGCATACTCTCTATAGCTCAATAGGTGATCCAAAAGAACGACAGTCTACGAAGTGTCTCCTTTATCACCCGCCATCTTCCTCCCATCCTTGGTCTCTCTCAGAATGAAGACCAAAGCTTGATCAATCATGCATAGCTCTCCTTCATCAACAAATCAGGTCTTCTTTGGAAAAGGGTGTTGGCGATGCATCGGTGGGGGTATCTAATCACTGGACTTCGAATTGAAGAAGTCTTGCTCTTGGCGGGCGAGTAGGGTTTTGGACCGGCGATTGTTGTCCAAAGAGAGTGTAGCTCGTCTTGGTCATAGTCTTGGCGGATTCGTTTTCCACTTGGAAACCCAAAAATGGTATCAAAGTGGCTAATATCAAGAGTATACTCGACACCCCTAACCTTGAAAGTTATGTAACCAAGACCTCCTCTTTCTTCTTTCTCTAAATCATCAACACAAAAGTGAACTTTGAGGGTTGCAAGGAGTTGGCAGCTCTCCTCTTTAAATCCCCCACATTGGCAGCTCATGAACATTGCAAGATTGGCCAATTCCATCAAGTATTGCATATCTCCACAAATACCAAGCTCTTGCATCTTTTTCTTATGAGGGTATCTAGTTCCCTCAAACTTCAACTCCTTCAAGTATTGATAGTACTCGCTTGGGGTTGACTCTCTCTTCCTCCTTGGCCGGTTTCTTCTCCCAACAGGGGCTAGTGTATCATCCTCGATGATCTCAACCTCTTCCTCAGAAACCGCTTCTTCAAAGACTGCCTCTTCATGGTGTTCTTCCTCAGCCTTAACAACCCTCTTGCCCCTAGCTACTTCTTCTCTTTGCATGGCTGAGCGACTTGAACTTCTCCCTTGAATCAAGCTTGATCTTTGAGCACAGCGAGCTTGGTGAATTTGGTGTTCAGTCATGCCACTCATGTCAAACGCCTCAACTTCTTCGTTATCAACAAAATCTTCTAGCCCGAGATGAACTCTTTCTTCTTGAATCCATGGAGATTGGTGGTGAGCTTCAATAAGACAATCAAAAACAACTCTCCAAAAGGTATCAATTTGGAAAGGATTCGGTTTTTGGTGATGGAATTTGAGCTTAAAAACCGGTTGAAAATTTGAGGATGGGATTGGGAATGATCGAGTAACTTTGGTGAAGTATGGTGAATGTGAGAACGGATTCTTGAGAGGTGATAGGGAGAGTTTGGAATGAAACTTTTGAAGCTTTGTGAAAGATGGAGAATTCGCGAAAATGAGATGATGAAAGAGAGAGTTTCAAGGATGGTTTGGCGTTTTCAATGGGTGGAGGAGGATGGTCTTTGGTTCTCTCTTTTGGATGGATAGGAAAGTCAATTGGAAATAGTGAGGAGCATGGGTAATTGGTTTGTCCACCGAGTAATGAAGTGAAGGGGAACATGTGGGCCACTCGACCTCACTCCTTGGTCGTCGAATCATTCCCGCTCGAGTAATTGATCGAGTATCCCTTGAAGTGCGTAATACTTGATCAGATGGTGGAGGTTGCTCCATTCTTTAAAATGCTTGATCAAACGGACTTGAATAAACCTCATGAATTTACTCGATCAAATGGTGATGAGGCTTCTCTTATTTCGTCATTCAATCGCACGACTCAAGACACTCCACCTAATGTTACTCGATCAACGGTGGAGATCACCACTTGACTTGGTTTGAGTTTACTCGACCGTTGACTTCTTCATGGTCAATGAAATAAACCTGAAACACGTAAAACAAAAACATTAAAAATAACAAGGAAAATATAAAGTTATATACATGGATAGACATAAGACTTCCTCGCAAGTGAGCTTATTTTAAGTCACTAAGCTTGACTCTTACAAAGCTTAGTCAGAAAAAAGGTTGAAGGGAGGAACTGAGAAGTCCTCATCTTCAGTGGTTGAATCTTAGTGCCTGAATCATACTCTACATCCTCCCTTGACATATGGTAGGATGAGTACTCATTTGATTTTTCTTCAAAATAAGCTTCCTTTTGATCAGCAGAGTAGTCTTCTTCTTGTGAACCACGTTCCTTTGACCAATTCTCAATTTCAAAACTGGGGTAGCCTTTAATCATTTCTTGAAGGTCCAGAATGGTGCTGTTTAACTCTTCCATCTTATTAGTTAACTTCCCAATGGTATCCTCCTGAGCTTTGTACTCTATCCTGAGTTCCAAAAGTTCTCCAGCAACAGAATCAAAAATCAAGTGTTCTTCTTCAGTAGAGGGGTTGATGGGCTGTTTAGGCACTTCAGGAGAACAACTCATCCTCTAAGCTTCCTTCCTCTGAATGAACTCCTTTCTGATCTTCTGGTGCAAACCATTCTGTTGTAAAATCATTGTCCTCTTGGATAGCTAGTGCAATTTCCATCTTCTCTGGATAAATACTCATTGAATACTTATTAACTCTTTTTTCAAAATCCCAAAGTTGATCTTTCAGCTTCATCACTCTTGAAGATAACCCCTCTATGACTCTACTTTGACATTTATTTTTTTTTCTCATCTCATACCAGTCATCTTCTGTAGGATCTTCAGTCTAAGCTAACCCTTTTAAGGTTTTCTTCTTGTGGTCAAAAGTTCTCTTCAGCTTGCTGAGTTGAGAAGTATAGTTGAATCTTGGTGGGATTCCAGCTTCTGTTTCTTCATCAACATTCATGTCATGCACTTCGCAATTCTGCCCTTCTCCTGTTGGTTTTCCTGAAGCATCGCTGATGTTAAATTTCATCTTCATGCATTTTTCAAGGTTCAGATTAATCTTTACATTCCTGACATCTATGACTGCTCCAGCTGAAGCAAAGAATGGTCTATCTAGGATCAGAGGATCCTTTCATTTTTCATCTATGTCCGATACCACAAAATCTGTAGGTATCTCAACATTTCCAATCTTGACAGACAGATTTTCTATTAGACCATGGGGGTGTGCAACAGAACCATCAGCTAAGAGTAAAACTAGGTTGCAGAACTTGTATTCCATGATCCTTAGCCTTTTAGCTGTAGAGAGAGGCATAAGGCTAACAGATGCTCCCAAATCACACAGGCACCTATTGAATGTCAATGGTCCTAGGGAGCATGGCAGAGGGAATGAACCAGGATCATCAAGCTTTTCTTGGATAACTTTCTTCTTGTAAGTTTCTTGGGTGATGGCAGTACTAATCATCTCTTGATTCTGATCCTTCTTGAGTTTTTCAATTTTGAATTTTTTTTCAGAATGGTGAGTATTCAGCAAAGGTGTGTGCTCTATAGTCCAGATGAATTGCTGGATGGCAGGTGCAACAATTTGAGTTAAATCCCCCCCCCCTTCTTAAACCATGCTGTCCTTAGTATTGTGGGGCTGATGATTTGGTCGAGACTCATCTTCTTGCTGGATGTTGTTAGCATTAATAGTAACATAGTCCTTAGGATTCTAAACTGCTTTCCCTAGAAGTTGTTGAGGATGCTTCAGAGCAGAGGTTGATGCCAATTGACTCTCCACATACTTGACTTTGGAATTTAGAGCTTCAAACTTGACATTTAGATCGTTGTAAGAACAATCTATCTTGTTGTGTAATTTAGCTATTTCTTGTCAAATGTCATAGCTCCAATAGCTTGTCCTTGAATGATTTGTTGAATAGGTTGCTTAACTTCAGGATCTTGTACTGCTGGGGCTTGTTGTGGTTGTTGAGTGAATCCTGTTAGTGGATTCTGCTGTTGGTATCGTCCATTGAACTGCTGCTTAGGGACAGAACCTTGGTTATATTAAACAAATGGTTTAGACTGATTCTGTTGTGGTGGATACACTTGATCTTGGGGGTTAGCTACATTAGTGCTTCTGTAGGAGAGGTTCGGGTTGGGTTTGTAGTTGTTGTAGCCCTTGTTGAACCCTCCCTTGTTCTGAATATAGTAAAGCTCTTCAGTTTGATCATTCCCCCCTTCTTGCATTTGGAAGTGCTCTTCATCAGTGATGTAGTGTATCTGCTTCCACTGAGCAAGCAGAAGCTTTTCTAGCTTTTCATTCAGGGCCTTGATATCTTTGCTCTGTCTATCCTCACTGCCTCTAGTTCCTCACACGAAGCGATCATAGTCTTCATTGTAGCACCCATCAGATTGTGCTAGATTTTCGGCTAACTCCCATCCTTCTACTACATCTTTGTTCAGGAAGTTTCCATTTGAGGCAGTGTCGAGCAGCATTCTGATCTTTGGTAAAGCTCCTCTGTAGAGTGTGCTCAATAATGAAGCTTTCTTAAAACCGTGATTAGGGCACTGAGTGGTGTAGCTTTTGAACCTCTCCCAGGCTTCACAGAAAGTTCTATTGTTTTTTGTGTGAACCTGGAGATCTCATTCCTCAATCTAGCTGTTCGAGCAATAGAGAAGAACTTGGCAAGAAAATTTTTCTTACAATCATCCCATAAATTTATGGAGTTTAGGGGCAGAGTCTTCTCCCAGTAGCGTGCCTTGTCTCCTAAAGAGAAGGGAAATAGTCTGAGCTTAAACATATCTTCAGTGACACCATTGATCTTGGTAAGGCCACAGAGCCTATCAAAGCTGTCAAGATGGTCCAAGGGATCCTCCATAGGCAAACCATGAAATGTGTTTCCTTGGATCATGAAGATGAGACCACTCTTGATCTCAAAGTTGTTGTTCTGAACTGGTGGTAGCACTATCCCTTGTTTTTGGTGATGATTCCTTGGGGCATCACCAGCACCAATGTTTCTTGGTTGATCAACTATAGGTGGGTCTTGAACATCAACTTGTCTGTTCTATTGATCCATAGCAGCTGGTCTTTGCTGATCACAGGCTACCTTTGCTTTGGTTTCTTGTAACTCACGAGCTATTCTGTCAATTCTGTCTTTGAAAGGTAATAGGTGTGCAAAACCTTTGGATCGAGTTTGCATGCACAAAGATTAGTACATGTACCACAAAAACAAGCAGATGAAAAGATGAGTTAGTAACTTGATAAATGTAAAAGAACTTGATCTTAATTTTTTCTGATATCTTGAATGTAACAATGCAACAATGAATTGGCAACGACGCCAAATTGATAAGTAGGTTTTTAGGCCTACTTATGTGTTGAAGTGTGGTGTGTTCAGTTCAATTTCCCTTAAACATTAACATGTCGATGCAGTTATAGGGGGTGTCAATCCAGTCCACTGTTATTGCTAGCAATCAAGATGTGTACAGAAGCAACTAAGTCAAGCCAGATTATAATGATGGTTGGTTTCTAGTAACAATCCTAGGTCAAGATCATTGGGTCGAGTAGAACCAACATGTGACAAATTTAAGAACTAAAATGCAATCAACAGGTGAATAAAATAACAGGTAAATAAAAGTGCAATCAGGGGATGAATACAAATAAATCTAAGAAGAATAGAAGTCCTAAGGATGGATTCATTGATAAGGGCAACTCTAAGGTTCATCAGGTGGCTAAAAGGCGAAAGGCAGGTACCGTAAACGATAGATTCAAAAACCGGGTCAATCCACTTTCGTGACAGAGACCCCCATAACTCTACCACTTTCGAATCTCAACTCTCGTTGATGAAACATAGCAGAGCAGGGTTTAAGCAACAATCTACCAAAGTCAATAAGCAGTCTAAACATCTAATCTCTTGGGCAATAGTCTACAAATCTCTGAAATTCGTAGATCAGGCATCCATTTGAACGTCTTTAGGACGCTGGATACCTATGGTCGAATTCCCACATTAGCCAGCGAAAACCGCATAGGGGCCAACGAATCCAGAAGGGATCTAGCCTAATCTTAACCACCTGACTAACCTAGAGATTTCCCTAATCTAATCCATCCTCAAGAGCCCTAATCACTACTCATGCAACATAATGAAGAACACCAACCCAGAAATTACTGAAATCATATCAAAATGTAGATCTAAACAAGATAAACAACTTTGCTCAAAGAACTAAATGCAAAACAAAATAGATTAAGAGTAATTAAGGTTTTAAGATTCAAGAACACAAAGAAAAACTAAGAGATAAAAGCTTGGTCCTTTGGACAAATCCCAAAGTGACCTATTTATACTAAAATGTTGAAAACCCTAGATTCACTAGAAGACAAGAGACTTGAGGCGGTTTGGATGAATGCTCAATCTTCGAGATAGAGTAAAGAGGGTGCTGTAAAGTCTGCGCCTTTGCCTCCATGCTCCAAGTGATAAATTGGTCGAGTAGTCGCTTCTTTCTCTCCTATTCTTATGCTCATATGTCTGGTTGAGTGGGGAATGAGGAGGATCAGAAGACGCTTTGAATGATCAACAAGTCTTGTAGAGTAGGTTGCCTTTGATCCAGTAAACTGGTCGAGTATATGATCGAGTAGGGGGTCGAGTAGAATCTGTTGCCTCCTCTGTGGCTGCCTGGATCGAGTAAACTGGTCGAGTAGATGGCTCTGCTGCTTCCCTCCTGGTTTGATAGAGTAGAGGGTCGAGTAGATTTCCTTGTAAGCTCCTTCTACACCTAAAAACACACCAAAAAATTCAATATGAATGCAAGATGATCCTAATTGCCTAAGTATGCAAAATGAGCTAAATGTGATGCAAAATGATATGATACAATGAGTGATCACTAAGTTAAATGATGATAAATACATGCCTAAAATGAGTAAAATACAGTGTTATCACGTTTTCCCGATGAAGTAGAAATAATTAGATCACAATCAAGACGTCTATGCAAAGCTCTTGCTTCAAGGAACTCAGAGTAGCTGACAGCTTGTCCATCGGATTTAAGATCCATCCGTATTTGACCTTGAAAGTTTGCCCAAAATCATCTCAAGTTGTAGAAACCTAGATATCAGTTCTGATGCAGCACATTTAGAAGAACGTGGGAGATTTATGTGAAGTCCGATCGGGATGAAACTTCGTGGACTTATTCATGATACTACTGGCTACCTATCTAACGGTGGGATTACGTTTATAACGGTTAGTCTTTGACTTATGCATATGTTTTCGAGACAGATTTATAGAGAGTAAATCGTATCAAAGTTTTATAGTTTGATGGTGCAAATGAACTTGGCTTGAGCTGAAGCTTTGTAGGAGCTTTCATGACTTCTGGATTCAGGTCTTGGTTGAAGGAGAACTAAGTTAGAGCTTATGAGCATGTGGTTGCAATAAAGATTGCCTAAGTGAAAGGAAAGGAGTCTTCATCTTCAACTAGGCTAAGGTGAGGGTGGTATTTGCGAAGCATGGTATCATTTTCTTTTGTTATGCTTCTTGACGCATGATATGTAGGCTTAGATCTGATTGTATAGGATAAGATTACATGATGATATGACTTTATGATTGTTCAGTATGATGTTTGATAATGTGATGTTATGTATGATATTATAAGTATGTGTATGTTAAGTATGATTATGAGTATGTATGTATGATGAATGTATGAGTGGGAGAATCGAGCTATGGGCCGTGGTCTCCCTAGTGATGTGGACAGTGATGGACCGACAGTTTAACACCTGGTCAAGAAAAGCTGACGAGCCCGGGATGGGAGTGTCTCAGCCACGAGGGCCAGCCTCCACTCATGAGCTTCTAGTCATCACGAGGATGACTGGACCTAACGATGTGTATGTTTATATTAATATATATAAGATAATTTTTATGAATGTGTTGTTAGAAGTTAAAACATGTTAGGTTGATTGCGTGTGTCTACGTTTATATATTATGATGATCATTGTATAGCTTTAGAAAGTGTTCTATGTTTCAGTGGGCAGAGTAGATTCCCCTCACTAAGTATTCTTTATTCACCCTTTTTTTCCTTTTTTTCCTCAGGTTAGTAAGCGTGAGGAGTTATGTGCAATGTTTTGTTCGTATGTGAATTTTAAAGAAAACATTTTGGCAAGATCAGATGAATAACATGCCGTTTTGGCCTATATGGCGGGACGGGTGTTATATTTACCTCAGTTAATGAGTGGTAATTAGGCATCCAATGCTAATATTTGCTAAATCAAGTATTTATTCCATCATTGTTTCTTTTGCTAGCGATGAAACCTGAGCTACCAGATTATGAGAAGCGTAATGTTAAAATTCAGGCCTAATAGAGATCTATTGTGTACTTGTGGAGACGGGGTCCCAGAGAAGAGGTAGGAGAAGAGGTCGCCGCCAGAGGTAGTGAAGTCAAGGTCGCCAACGATCTCTTTGGTAGCAAATCCTCGCTGGAATTGGCCTCGTTGTTTCATATGACTCTACACAAGAAAACAACTAAAACTACAAAAGAGTGCAAACAAGATTGTATTCATTTTTTACAGGACATTAGTGACTAATTTTTGGGAGGAAGAACTACGTCCTGGGTTGCAAAAAAGTGGGTTGTGAAGAGTATAAAAGTGAAGAGAAAATTGGGTTGCACCAAAAAAAAGTGAAGAGAAAACTAAGGCTTGGATATAAGTGTGTCTCTAATTCCCGCCCTTTTTGTAAGTAATTTCTTGGGTACAGACAAAAGGTTATTTTTAAAATTTACTTAAAAATGTAAATATATATATGGTTTACTATTGGTCATGGTGTGAAGAGACATCTTCTCACATTTATTATAAGAAAAAATAATTGAAAACAAAAAAACATATCTTGTTAAAGTTGGAGTGTTAGAAATGATTTTGAGGCTCTAGGTAAGTAACTAATGCTCTCTCGTTAAAGTTGGATTGTTAGATTCATTAGTAATCGGTTCTTTTCGCTAAAGATATATTATCAAAATGTTTTACTTTTAATTTTCTAACACAACAAAATTTATTACTAAAATTCTCTGTCAATTAAGTTTTATGAAAAAATTTAAACAATTAAATAAATACTATATTAATTAATTATTAAATCAAAATAGCTTAAAAATCCTAGATTCTTCCCTAATTCTCTTGTTCTCCCAAATCTCTCGAGAAGATGAGTTCCATATACTATTTTATTATCTTCTTGGTTGTTGGTCTAATCTGCTATGTGGTTTATCAGATTTAGATCTCTAGAATTCCAAATCCTGAGTTTGAACTTAAAACAAAAAAAAAATCCTGAGTTTGAGCTGCCTCTGTGGAACCCTAAAAGTCAAATCTCTCAAATAGATGAATCGTATAATCAGACTTTTTCAGCCCTCCTGATATTCCGACGAGCAAGGACTCTTTCCCAGCGACCGACGACTCTTTTTTGGTGACTTATGAATCTTTTCAGGCGATCGACGGCGATTATCCAGGGTAAGAAGATGATACTATTCTATTTAGCAAGTGCAACAGGCCAAAAATTTTCTTCAAGTTCAAATAAGACAAAGCAATCAAAATGGATATAACATTAATAAACAGTGTTTCAATATATAGGCAGGAGGTTTAAAATTATATAAAGAAACATACATTAATACTATTGGTGTGAATTTTCAATTTAGGACAATCTTGGCTTAGTGAATTATTCGCTCTCTCCTCTTTATTGATGATATGTTTACCACAGGCCACTCCTAGAGTTTAGGAGAAGTAACCCTTCTTGCTTGCTTTTACTCCAACCTTGGCCTATGTAAAATATTCTCTGTACAGGTCAGAAACCGAGAGAAGGCATATGAAGGATGAGTTAAACAAGGAGGTAGAAGAATACCTGAAGATGGTTGAGCATGAAAAGCCTTCTCCGAAGATGCCTATGATGTTTTCTCCGAGGCTGCAACTGAAATATTTTCCTACCACATCTCCAACATTTAATCAGTTTCTAGATTAAAAACTTATGAAGTTGTTTCTGATATCTGTTTTGCCTTTGGTTCCTGTAACTTCAGAAGGCTGATTCCGCCGATGGTAAAAAACACCAAAGCTAAGCCACAAAAGAATGAAGAAGAGGTGGAGGACATATGGGCATCATATTTAACGTTTAAGCGGTACTTGTTCCTGTTTTTGGCTGGGTTTCTATTTTCTTTGTTTTCCCATTTCCTACGGGTTCTTTATCTTTCTCTCTTTAGCTCAATTTTATTATTTTCTGGTATCATATGAAGAATGTACATTTACTACTCGTTTATTTTCTTGTTTTCTATTGCTACTGTAGGAGCCAGCCAAGATTTGTACGGAGATGTTAAAGAGAACCTTATTTTGGTTGCGTATGGTTTTGGTTAGGTTTGACATAATGCCTTAATAAATGTGTGTCTTTTGGATTAGAGCAGAGATAGTTTTTGGGATGTTATAACATAAAATCGGTAGTTATGCATCTTTGCAAGTGTGGTTCTGAAAGGGTGAACCTTTTTTGCAAGATAACATGTGTTTGTGATTTTTTTGGTGAACACATGTGTGGCTTTCTGTATGTTTCTACATGTTCTCGGGTAAGTTGAAGGATTCTTTTTGGTATGTTTTTAGGGAAACATGTTATATTTTCAAGTGTGGCCATCATAAACATGTGATGGATAAGGATTATTATGTTGTTAGTTATGTATTTGGGATTAAAAAAAAAAACTATCGAAAATCCATGTTGTTTATGGTTCTTGTTATTTTTGTTGGTTATGCTTCTTGGTATGTCACTGAACTTCTGAAGAAAAATGGATTTGCATGGAGTGAGGAGGCAACAAGAGCATTCCAACCTTATATGAGATGGCTATATGTTTGTTTTTTTAGGGAAAGAAAATGTTGCATATAACTAGTGTTTTTGGAGAATTGTTGGTGAACAAGGACTCATGGAAATTCAAGGTGAATAAAATTCAACATTAGGGATGGTTTGAAGTTTGATGATATTTTTCAGATGGTTAGCGAAGATTTTGGTATAGATAAGTTGATTCATGAGGTAGAACTTAGCTATGCGTTGCCTGAACCGATGATGAAAAACATGCTGAAAGATATTCTTCCAGTCTTTGTGAATAATGATAGGCAATTGGATAGTTCCTTTGGAATTTGCAGATCGATGCATGTTCGTCTTTACATCTCTGTAAAGAATTCTAAACCAAGAGCATCAAGATCAAAGTTTAAATTTTTGTGAGATTTCTGTGGTTTTTTGGAGAAAGTGGTAAGAACATGATTGGAAAATCATATAATAATGTTGGCAGGTAGAATAGTAATGCTGACTGAAGTTGAGTTTTCTAACTTGCATGATGAGAATGTCATTCAAAAGGAGCAATGGTTCAAGAGTAAATCAGACCTGTCTTGGAAAATACGGATGCTTGCATGTGAACGAAATTTCAGATTTACTATTTACAAGTCAGAGCCCAAGTTGTTGGTTATAAAATGTGTTGACAAGAACTGTAAATGGAAGATTCAATGTACAAAGAAGAAGACATGCGAGTATTTCTGGGTAACAAAGTATATCGACAACCATACATGTCTCGGTAGAATCATTGGTCCACCAAAAGCTTCTTCCAAAGTAACGAGTAAGCTTATTTTGGATAATTTTAGAAATATCGGTCTTAGTATGAAACCAAATTTGATCTTGACAATTTTGAAGAAACGATATGGTATTGATTCAAAATACTGGAAGACATGGAAATATAGAGAAGATGCTCATGATGAGGTATTGGGTTCTCCAAAAAGAAACTATGCTCAAATGCAAGTATTCATTGCCAAGATTAAACAGGCTAATCCGGGTACCATAACATATTTTGAGATTGATAATCACTAGAGATTTAGGTACTTTATCTTATCATTTGCTACTTATGCCAAAGGGTATGAATTCATGAGGAAAATTGTAGTAGTTGATGGACTTTCTTGAAAGGAAAATATGGTGGCGTTTTGCTGATTGCAACGGCTCAGGATGGCGACTCTCATAGTTATCCTCTTGCATTTGGAATAGTAGATTCGTTGAATGATGCATCATGGGATCAGTTTTTCATCAAGTTGAAATTTGTTGTATCAAATAATCCTAGATTAGTAATGATATCAGACAAACAATCATCAATTCAAAAAGCCATTTCAAACGTGTATCCAATGGCTCATCGAGGAATATGCACTTATCATCTCAAAAAGAATGTCATCACTAAGTCGGGAGGAAGTAAGATTGCTAAACTCGTACAGACAACATCAAAAGCATACACTTCAAATGAATTTGACGGGATTTTTGGTGAGATACGGCGTGAAAATTACAAGTTGGGCGTATATTTGGTAGAAGCAAATGTTCGACTGTGGTCACGTGCTTATTTTTCCGGAGACAAATATGACACTACTAAAAGTAATTCAGCAGAATCACTAAATAATGTGTTAAAAAAACCTCGTGAGCTACCCATTCTATCATTGCTTGAGGTAATAAGGAATACACATACACAATAGTTTTTTTATCGTCGAGAAAGCGTTGCAAAATTTTGTACATCTCTCACCCCTAGAATTGAAAAAGAGCTCTATAAAAGGTGTGATGTGTCATATAATTTTGAGGTGCAACCTATAAATCTGCATGAGTTCCAAGTAACTGATGGGTCACAAAATTTTGTGGTTGATTTACAACGGATGACTTGTACGTGTCATGTGTTTGATATTGAGAAGATCCCTCGCAAGCATGTTGCTAAGGCTGTAATGAGTCAAGACATAGATGATGGGTTATTAGTGCATCATTACTATACAAAGTCTCACATGTATGTTGCATATCCTGAGAGTATAAAGCGTATAGATGAACTTTCAGATTTGAGCAAGATACCTTCTGATGTTATTGGTCAGACTTGTCTTCATCTAGAGGTCCAACAAAAGACTAGGAAGACCTAAAAAAGAAGATATCAAGGTTTTGGAGAACGCATGACGAAGAAAAAGGCACGAAAACAACAAGCTTGCTCACAATGTCATCATTTGGGACATAATCGTGCAACATGTGACTTTGGTTTTTGTTTTCTTTTGAGTTTATGACGTTTTTATTTGAAAAACTGGCATTTTGTATTTGAATCTGGATTCTTCTTTGCTTGTTGGGGTTTATTTTTTGTTTTTCTTTTGAGAATTTAGCTCATCAATAATAGTTTTTTTTTGTTAATTTGGTGTGTGTGATGGGTCTAGTTGATTCTTGCGTTTTTCTTTTTATTTCAGGGAAACTTTCCATCTACTAGTGTTTATCCTGGAAGTAATTGTATAGATTTAAAAGGACCAGAGATTAGCATGGAGTTGACAAAGTTACTGAGATTTTTGACCCTCTATATACTCTTCTCCAAAAAGCCATTTGCAGTGTTTTAGGAGACTGCTGGTTATAGGGGAATTAAACAAGGCTGATGTGATTAAAACATTGAACAACGAAGACTTATATTCATGAAGATGTCCTTCTTGGGAAGCATAAAGCAATGGTAGGTCATGTTAATGTGATTTTCTTCGTGCTATTACTTGTGATTAGCTTGTTTATAGTAACTAGATACTTTGTTTTCCAGACTAGAATTTCAATTTTGAAACAATATAAATTCTTACTTTTTGGATAGCTTCTCCTATGAACATATGTTTTGGAAGGCTAGAAAGAGTTTGTCTCACATAGATATTTGAATAATTGTAGATATATATTCCCAATAATGATTGATCCCCATTGTTGTTCATGTATTAAAGATTGGACATAATTTGTTACAAAGAGTTTTATCAGTTGAATTGTAAATTTGATAAAATGGTTATCATACTGTTGATACGAGACTGTGGTTAGATTGATTAGGATACGGTTAGGACGCTTAATTAGAGCTCGGTGGTTGAATATTTTATACTTTTGAGCTCTGTTTTGTTTTTGTTTATATCCAAAACCATAAACAATTGAATTTGGGAACCGTGCAGATTATGCAGCTTGCATTCACGATTATACAAAATACCAATTTCAAAATATATCCTGCTATTGATCCGTGGCACTCATAACATTAAAGATATGTTAACAGCAGCAACTAGTGAAGTGGAATAAAGCTAACAACTTCCACAAAAAATATTATTATTTTTGTAATAAGAAGGTATCTTTCTTTTCTCTATTATCTACGTATAACAAAGAACAATATCATAAAGTATTAGAGTAACGTGTATTGTAACGTAACATATCATAAGTAAAGAAAGCTGCTTAATAGAAGATCATAAAAAGAAAATTAAACCTCAAAACCAAATTCAAAACAAAAGAAAATCAACTAGAGATCCGTCCAATGGTTACCTTCCATGAACATATCGGTTGCCAACTTTTTTCGAATATCCTTGATGTTTGCATCACATACCCCAATCTTCATATCTACGTCTAATGCAAGTCACTCTATATATTTCAAAGTATAAACTCTACAATCACCCGATATTTTGTTTTGTGATATTTCTCCACATCTTCTGATTTTGTAACCAGCATCATTTAAGTCATCTTGTTCAGCAGAAGAAACAAAAGCTTTGATAAGATATGGATCCAAAAGTGCGTACACAAACTCTTTAATCTCTTCATCGCTAGCAATCGAAGTAATATTATTGTATACATCAATGTGTCAGTGAAGAATCGATATATCCAAAGCAATCCAATGAACATGTTTGATGTTTAACACCAAGAAGACTTCATCAACATCCACTCCCATTCTTTTGTTGGTCCTATTACATTTTGGCAAAACACCGTTGTAATAGTCGATTAATCCAGAGCTCCAATCAATTTTTTTTGGATTTTCCAAAAACTTTTCATAGCTCCTGGATATGTGCACAATAAATGGAACATCAAGAAACGCCACGTTTAGTGTGAAATGGACATGAGACTTTTCCTAATTGTTTCTAAGCAATGACATGCCAACATCGATATGCTACCACAGAAAATATGTAAGTTAGTTTATGTAAAGAAAATGTTTTATTATTAATAAAAAATACAATTTACTTACATCTTCACTTAACCAAGTTTGTGGATCAATAAGCTTCACGAAAAATTGCTTGTCTACTTTTATGGTGCCCAAATTGACAATTCTATTTCAGCAATCAATTATACATGGGTTTAATGGCTATTAATGCAAAAAAAGAATATTTTTTTGCGAAAGTATATACATGTCTATCTTTAACCATCAGTCAAGTCAGTTAGCAGTGCTTTCATCTACTAGAGCAAATGGATCATATTGATCTGAGTTCACAACCTTTATGGTTCTTCCCATCCCTTCACCAATATCTAATAACAAACCATAATTTTCTATTTGCATATCAACGGTATCCTTCTTTCTTTGGGTGTGTTTGTTCTCTTTGGTCGGTGTCATGTTCAATATCTCGACAGAAGAATCTGATTTTACTTTATCGTAAAAAGTCTTCAAATTGCTTTTCTATTTTTGTAAAAACAAAATATTTGGATCAAAATAAATTCATAAATATCAAATAAATACATATTATTTTCATAAATTGATGACTTTGTACCTTGTTTGTTTTTGCATAACTTTTGCAAGTTGGTTTAACTTGTCCTTCATATTTGAAATATCAAAGCTAAGGGTCCGAATGGTAACCACAGTTTTTATTTTGCGGGGAAAGCGTTATTACAGTGCGGTTCGGTTTAACTGTGGTACGTGCGGAAGAAATTGGGAGACAAGTGCGGTTTGTACAAAATAAGCAGTATAGAATAATGTTTGATTGATGAAACAAACTACTTGCGGTGCGGATTATAGATTATATATATATTAATAATTATTTATTTTTTGTATTAATAAATAAACAATAACAGATATTTATAAACCGCTAATACAAAAATTGATAAAAATATAAATTTAATTTTGTAACATACATAGCGTTACATGAGTTGACTAATTTCACCACATATTAGTTTTACTAAATTATTATATACATAATATTTATTTATAAATAGATGCACCAACCTAAAAAAAAACAAAAAAAACATATAAGTGTACCAACATACAGATAACCTACTTTAATATATTTATATATATATATATATATATATATATATATATTTATATATATTTTATTTTATTT
>Ga0041059_1001012_pt1 | contig 22335 bp, 23 predicted proteins | sample AraColnosormetaG_FD_56232 | JGI IMG/M metagenome (GOLD analysis project Ga0041059, IMG submission 56232) | Arabidopsis roots microbial communities from North Carolina, USA - Col MF nosort | ecosystem: Host-associated > Plants > Roots > Unclassified | place: USA: North Carolina | collected... | reverse complement strand
TCATAAATATAGTATCTCAAAAAAAAAAAAAAAGGACTTTTTCAAGGAATTGAAAGTATTTTAAAGGATGGTGGATCACATGCACTCTGAAGAAACTAAAATGGGTTGTAAGTGAATAAGTGATTAATAACATTAGTATGATCTATATATGTTCTTCAAATGCATAAATCATATTTATTGAAAATGATTGAAACAGTACTGCACAATTTTATCATAGTGAACTTTGTCACAATAAATGAAATAAATCATATCCAAATTATTGCATATTTAGATTGTCAAGCTCATGTTACTCTCCGTTATTAGGAAGAGATAATTGTGATCACAATAATGGAAATGAAGCGGAGAAAAAAATAAATAATGGAAATGAAACACGTGACCATTTTTCAATAACAACTGAAATTTCTTAGAATAAGCGTAATTGCACTAATTTATATATACGTGCGAATAATAACAATTTTCATTAATTTATGTGGATCAAACATTGGGACTTACTGATTTCAAGTAGCAGTGATATTAACTCAACTGATTAATTTTGTTTTATTAAGAAAAAAATCATTTCGATCTTACCACCGTAATATTGCAGATAAGATAACAAATTAATGATGGTCTTAAGTAAATTCATCCTGGACAAAAAAATAAATAAATCATACAATTAACTTGATGTTGTAGAATCAATAATTAATGAGGATATCGATTGAACTATTGTTGTAAGTTCTGGTGTTATAACGGAGGCGTTGAGTCCCAAAACTCATGATATTTAACTTTAATTAAGACCAACAACTTCTACCAATAAATGTTTTCGTGATCTTGATTCAACATTCTAAGAACCCTAAGAAACCATGCACGTTCAATGTTTCTCATTTTCATGATTCCAAGCTTAATAGTAAAAATTTAATAATATAAAGTTAGGTAAAGTCAATTTTACTTAAGATACAAAAGGGTCCTCTTAAGTGGGCTATAGGGCAACACAAATAGACTAAAAAGCCACCATTTTCAAGAGCCAACAATTGACTTGTCAAAATGTCTATTTTCATCAATAAGGACACTTGTTTCTGTTGTCTATTCATGAGAGCCAATAGGACCAAACTGGTTTCATGTAATGGCCAGAGATTTTAATAAGTGACAGAGTGCATGTGAGTCCTGTAACAATGATGGGTCCCTATCTGATTATATTCATTCTTAAGTCATACAGAAATCAGAATCAGCTTGATGCTTTTTCTAGGTAAACCCTAGTTTTTTAAAAGTATACCATGTGAAACTCTGCAAACTCTTAATATTTTAATCTAATAAAATCTGTTGTATCATTAAAACATGACTTTGAAATTTGATTCCTTACCTATAAAGAACTCTATATATAACAACAACAACCGAAAACACAACTCCACCAAAAAGCATCAATCTTTCTCTGATTTCATAAAACAGAATAGAGATTTATAAAACTTCTTGCTTTTAAAGATGGCGATTAGATTGTCGCGTGTGATCAACTCTAAACAGTCCCAAAAACAGCAATCTCGAGTCCCGAAAGGACATGTTGCGGTTTATGTCGGAGAAGAGATGGAGAGCAAGAAGAGATTCGTGGTTCCGATTTCGTATTTGAACCATCCTTCATTTCAAGGTTTGCTTAGTAGAGCAGAGGAAGAGTTTGGTTTCAATCATCCAATCGGTGGATTAACGATTCCATGCAGAGAAGAAACATTTGTTGGTCTTTTGAATTCTTATGGTTGTATTGTTTCAACTTGAGACAACTTTTTTGGGAAAGCCCAAAACTTTTTTTTTTCTTTCTATAGAATTACTTTTTTTGTTGTTGTTCCCTTTGTTTATTTCTGCAAAGGAGAACATATTGATTCAGCATGTAAATATGTTGTGTAACTTGTCAAATCAGGTTATGCTCTTATGTACTTCCAGAAAACATTGATGAAAAATATTTTCATGTTTTCGAAGATAATAATAACATATGAATTCATCCGAAATATTCATATATAGCTTGATTGATGAATTGTACGAAGAATCAATAATTCACCCGGGTTTAAACCTGACCTAATCATGCATTCTGTCATATCATTTACATTTATCTTCTGTCCACTACATGGCCATTTTGAATATAGAATTTTTCTTTTCAAAAACATTTAATTGTTATGACTTATTCAATGTGTATAAATCATTAAGTACTATACTCATTGCAAATTAATTATAGAAGTAAACCCATAGACCCTTCATAATTAATTAGATTATCTAGGGACGACTTAGAGCATTTGATAAAAATCACAGTTGTCTTAACACAAAAATATTATTTTCTAAGAAAAAAAACCCTCAAAATTTTAATAGAAAATGATCAAAACCTATTTTAAAACAAAATAGCATAACGCTTTTGAAACAACTGAACTGGCCATGTTCTGGACAAATGATAGGTATCTTTTTAATAAGCTTCCTTTTATTACTTTTTTTTTTCTTTGCTGATTGTGATGCATTAACCTCTGTACATGTCAATTTTCAGAATGTAGAGGTCTGTGATTTGCAAATATTTGTAGACTTGTAGTTTGAGTGTACATGGTAGTTTGGTAGATAGGATCATGGCAGTTACATATCGTGCATTAAAAAGACGTTAGAGAGAATGACATTCCAACAAAAAGATCACAACAGCCCTTTAGAACATCTTAAAGATTTACAAGATGCGGATCAAATCAAGACAACAGATCAATGTCATACTCTAGTTCATGATGACTTCCTTTATGATATAAAAAACACAGTCGTATATATCAACATCTAACTAATCCGGATAATTACCAAATAGCAATATTTATATAAGAAAATCTATCCAAATAACCATACATGTTCCGATCGATGGTCAACTCGAAGAGCCATATATGCTACAAAACCGTACTAACCTTGTCATTTCAAAGAGTTTTAAATATTACTGAACATTTGTTTTAGAGACGTTAATCAAAGATAACAATTGTGGAGTTCTGCAACTAGAAAATTAAGAAACATTTCCAAGAAGAGTCCATGTGATTAGAGACTGAATTTGGGTGATAGATACTACTCAACAAATCAAAGATCAAAATCTCAATTAATTGAAGTTATTTGCGGCCGTCATGATTTGCTACTCAGAAGATTCGCATCGATCAGACGAAACCAATCCAATGATTAACCAAATTGAGCATTTATTCTGTATTTAAATTGGAAATATGAGATTGGTTACATGTATCCTGAATCTTTGCTTCATGTTCATTGCAATTTCATCCAATGTGCCAAGTTGCTCTCTATCTTCTTTCTACCTTCTTTGTCCACTTGTTATTATCTTTTTAAAGCACATCTTCTATGTTGAAGAGAAACAAATGATAGTCAGAACTTTCTCAGAAAATTTAGATTTAATATTCAAAAACAGTATTATAGTGATATCTTGATTTTTCAACTTAGTTTTATTATTTTTATATTAGTAAGAACAGATAACTTTTTGTTGGAGAACTTGATGAATGAGTTAAGCCATGTGAGAAGATATATAAGTCAAACAACTTACACGAGAAATAAAATAAAATAATAAAGCCCATTAAATGTCCTTAAATCATTGAAAAGCTATGAATATATATTATTTCAAAGATTTCGATTAGTATAAATAGAGGCAATCGTCACCACCTTTTATCATCTCAAACATTGTGGTGTATGAAGAAAAAAAAACTTTCATTCAAAGCAAAAAGAAAGATGGGTCTGAGCCGTTTTGCGATATCAAATGCAACAAAGCAGATATTGAAGCTAAACTCATTGGCAAACAGAAACCGAACCTCATCATCATCATCGGATCATGTCCCTAAAGGACACGTAGCAGTTTATGTAGGAGAACAGATTGAGATGGAGAAGAAGAGATTCGTGGTTCCAATATCGTTTCTGAATCATCCTTCCTTCAAAGAGTTCCTTAGTCGAGCAGAGGAAGAGTTTGGATTCAATCATCCAATGGGAGGCTTGACCATTCCTTGTAGAGAAGAAGTTTTTCTTGATCTCATCGCTTCTCGGTTACAATAAGAAAAGTTGCAAGTTTTTTTTTAGTAGAATTGTATTTATAGAGATCTTGAGGATTTTGTTTCTTGAGATTAAGAATGTATCTTTTCATCAATTTTCTTCCCATGTATTTTTTTTTTAAATCATGGAGAATCAAGAAGAATTGATCTATTTCTATGAGTCTCTTAACTAACAACTCTTGAAATGGAATATAACGAGTTCTGATATTTGTTAATATATTTTCCTGATTACATTATAAGAATCATTTACTATATTATTTTCAAGCGAAAACGAATAAATACAAAGTTTTTTTTTTTGTAGATATACAGAGACCAACTGCTTTACCATGCAATTAACTTCTTGTCAATATGCAACATCCTCATGCAAGAACTAAAGCTTATGCAGAAAAGTAATGAAGCAAAACTTGAATCTTCACCTTCTGCTGCGACGCTGGAGGAATGCTGTGATGTAACATGTACTGAGTATATATATGAAGTTCCGTGGAACTACTAATCCTTCAAAACAAAACAAAAACTCTCATAGGTTAAGGATCAAAATGGGGACGCCTTCTCAGTTTCTCACTCAAGTGACAGGTTCCCTAGTCGAATGCTGCGTTGCTGACGACTGATTTGGTTTCCTAATGGTACTTGCGATGATCTTAAATCCCCTGGTTTCCCACCAGAGAATGGCGAATCGAGCTTTGGTTGAAACCAGTTCTTCAAAGAAACACCATTGATTCTTAATCTTGAATCCTTTCTATGATATGGTATATCTAACCTTCTCAACAATGCACCAATTTCCTGTCCGACCCTGTCAGCAAAAGGGAGGGATGATCTTAGGATCTCATATGACTCAGAATATACGATTTAACAGTAAACATCATCACTGTATACTAAAAAAGAAATAGGATACTCTTGATTCACCTTCCTGTAAGGTCAATTGTCTTCTCTCCTTCAGGAGTCCTAATTTCCTTCTCTTGAATGGAAATGATCAAATTAATGTGAGGTATCTTCGCACCTGAAACATATATGACCTCAACGCCTTTCAGAAATTTAATCAACTAGTTTGATCTTCACAACTAACAATTTGGTTAACTAAACCCAACTAAACTTATCCTACTTTGAAAAGCAATGGTTCTAGAGAACAAGTTATCTTACCAGCAGCAAGGCGATGCTTAAGACCTTTAAAGATGGTTAACAGGTAAACCTGTCAAATTATTCATGACAAAGTTAGATAAATGAGAATCCCAAAACTGCTGAAACAGAGAGATATTGATATATGCTCCTTTTTGTTTTTCAACTACAGTTTGATGTAAATTTTAAACAGTTCATGATCACTGGAAATTTGAAGCAAATATCAAAATGAGGAAGAAAAGGAGGGGCCAGAAAGAAAGGGATCCTCTGTCAGGAACATTTAGGATCTAACAACCTTCCCAGCTATGAATATCTTTGGGAACCAGAAGATGATCTTGCAAAGACATGTAAAAGTTATTCAACCAATAAAAGGTTATTTACCTCAGCAACGTTTTTCGGCAATTCTGTCGTGTCAAAAAATAGTGGAATTTTATTGAATGACACAGAAGGAAGAACTCCAAGAGAAGTAGCCTCCTGCATAATCATGAAACATATAAACTCTGTACATCTAATGAGACCCAGAAGAATCTATATATCTAAATGAAGCTACCAACAAACCTCAAGCAGTGAAAATGCACGAGGATCATACTCTCCAAATCCATCGACTAGTGGGAATATGTTATGTTGTTTTTGTGAAGAAATGTTTATGCCTAAAGTCGAAATCAGCCTATCCCGCAAAGCAGCATCATGTGGAAGTTGCAAGCACCCCAAAACTTGTGAAACTACTTCTGTAGTAGGAACCGTTCCACCTGAAATTGTCTCGCGGTAAACCATCAAAGCCATTGATGTCCTGAAAGAAAGGGAAATTTATCAATATTAACCTGGAGTTGGTTTCTGGTGTATGTCTTTAGTGAAGAAGAGAGAGTAACACAACTATATGATCAAATCCAACAAATTTACTGAAACCTCAATCAAGAGTGCTTTAACTGGGAAGTATCATAAGATTTTCTCGACCCCTTCCCAACATTATGAAGAAGAGTTCCACACTTAATAATTGAAAAAGGAAGCAATACTGACCATTTATTTTCAATTTGAGGGCGCCCTGATTTGAAGGACACAACAGGTTCACCACCAGCGCAAGCTTTCTCAAACCTTCGTTTGCATAGGCCTTTACAAAACAGCAAAAAAGACAAACAAACACTTTCATATCTGACTGCATCATGATGGACACAGATACATCTAAAGAAATATTAATTCTCTGAGCCTCAAAGAATGAGGAAAGAGATGAATACAAAATACAAGCTTACTGGTTATGCATCTGCACATGATCAAGTTTGGTGATACTCCATCTCCTTTTGCTTGAGAAAGGAGCTTAAAGCTTACCTCAAAGTCATCCTTTCTACAAAGGGAAAATTCAGAAAACAATGAATTCTCAAATCTACATAGTGATCAACGAGCCTAAATAATTCAACTAAAAAGAAGATACCTCTCACTTGCCAGCATGAGCATAGAGTAAGTGATAGTATTTGGTTTTAACCCTAAAGTCTTTATCTCATCAAGATATTCCATAGCCTTGGGCAGTTGATTACCTTCACCTGTTGATAATTTAAGGAGTCATACCACTAATGATATTTTGTATGGGATACTGCAAGTGTAGTAATACCATAACACATTTTCTTTTCAATCTTATACTATATCATCTTTCTCTTTTGTTTTAGGGGAAAAGATAAAGATAGCATTGAAGGAGGTCTTACACAAAGCAGTTATAAGGGCATTCATTGTTGAAATTGTTGGTCTAAGTTTGATTGACTTGATTTTTTCATAGAGCTCCAGTGCTTTCTTCCAATCTTTCGCCTAAGTAAAAAACAAAATAAGATTATCAGTATTTTCTCCATAAAAGTTTAATCCAAGAAAGTCAATGCAATCGCAACATTCCAAAACCCTAAGATAATGTAAACTACATCTCAAAAACTACTTTGATCAAATAAGGATCTTTTGATGCTACATGTTCACCAAAGTTCTGTTTCTCCTTAATCCACCACGTATTCTAATGATTTGACGTAGAAAGCTCAAAACTTGTAAGTAATAATAAAAACTCCTGCTACAGCAATAAAAGGCACATACGTTACAACAAGCTCCCATCAGTGAGCTATATGATATAGTTCCAAGACGTATCCCTTGAGATTTTGCATCCTGAAGAATGCCAAAAGCCTCGTCTAACATTTTTGCATGTCCTGCAACATCAATCAATGCACTAAAAAACACCTGCATAAGATGAAAACCAAGATTCAATAAATATGTATGTATAAATTCTTGTAATTAAACACTTGCCTCAGCGACTTTCATGAGTTTTAGCAGATATGTCTTATTTTAACTCAAAAATGAATTTGTTAGACATACCTCGTCAGGGGTCACGTCTTTTTCTTTCATGTCCTTGTATATGCTACACGCAAAATCCCAGTCCCCAGACTTGCTGCAACTATTCACAGCAATGGTATACACTTCTGGAGTACCCCTGATTCCATATTTATGGATCATCTGGTAAACTTCTTTTGCTCGTTCGACCTGCAAGAAACTTATTCTCAATCAGATGGAAAGAGCAAAAAACAGAAGAAGTAACAGGAAAAAAAAAGCCACACACCTGACCAGCATTACAGCATGCTTTCATCAATGCACCGATCGAGATATGATCAGGGTCTATAGGGTGCGTCTCAGCCTTCATTTCAGCTAACACATCAAAAGCACGGTCGACAGCTCCTGATTGACCACATGCAGAGATGAGGGCATTGAATACAACCCGGTCTGGCTTAACATTCTACTGCATCGAACATGTCATCAATGTAATAATTGATTTGAGATTCCAAAGCAGAAATGAACATATAAGCAGAATTAAAAAAAAAAAAAACTGTAGCCATGAAGAAATAGGGTATTTTTTGAAATCTAAACACATGATAGGAGGGCATCCAAACTTGTGGCATGCTTACCTTAGACCTTAAAATTCCATACGCACCAAATGCCTTAGCTACTTGTCCAGCTCTAGCACAGCCATCAATAAGTGCACCAAATGTGTGAAGATTGGCTTCCACTCCAGAATTTGACATCTGGTGGAACACCTGACAATATAACCACACAGAGAGAAAGAGAGTTAGAGCTATGGAGTTTGAGTGCAGTCATATTTTGAAGCTTGATTAGACAATAATAACATTTCCTCTGTCGGGAACCAAGAATAACATACAGAACCATTCAGACAAACATTAGACTAGTATCAGTGATTTTCCCCAGAAATCTATCATGCATCATGATTTTGACAGAGATTCAAAGAACCAGCCAAATATGTATCTTTGTCCAAAATAACTTTCCGGCACAGGAAGGTTTCTATACCTCGAACATTGCATCAACTTTTCCACTTTTAGCACAACTTGATATTAAAGTTGTGTAAAGTTTGCAATCAGCAGTCATACCGCTCTCTTGTACCAGACGTAACACTCCCCGAGCTCCTACATAAGTAACAATTCAACATCTAGGAGAATAAAAAATGAATAAGACCAGTGATTTAATACTGGAAATATGAAATATCACCTTCTATGTCCTGGGAGCTTGCGCAGACAGACATTAACATATTGAATGTGCTCATGGTTGGATTTAGAATCAACTTGGTAAAGCGAAATGCTTCCTTGACAGCCCTTTGCTTCTTGCAGGCTTTAAAGAAACTCGCATGATAAATCTGATGTGAGGAAATTGGGAAAAACAGATCAGTGACAAACTCCCAATAGAAGCAATACTAAAGGTTTCATCCATATTGCTGAGGAAAGCAGTCGTACCTTGTCCATGTCCAATAGATCCCTTTGGTCCAAATCTTCGAGCAAGCTTATGCAATCCTTTATCCTGTTATAATAAATATTAACACTCTCAAAGTCAAACAATCTAGAACTTCTCATTGGTACTAAAACATCCAAGTAAAGAATTAGCAGTGACAGAAGAGGAAGGAAAGGAAAGCCAAGATTCAAACCAGATAAAACTTATTACCTTCCATCTCTAAGTAAACGGTTGTAAGCATCACTAGTTTCTGGAGAACGTCCATTACTATTATGTAGCTCAAAATTTCGAGCAGGGAACTGGGGCATGCTTTCATCAATTTGGTGACCCACATGCTTCCCATCACTTGGAAATTTCCAGTCTCCTTTAACATCTTTCCTAATGTGGGATACACCACCGTTACTGTGTGCCACAAGGTTTTCTTCTTGCACATCACCTGAAACGGAAATTAACTTTAAGGAAACATTGTAATGGATTGGCAATGCAAGCTTCTTAGAAAGCAAACATAAGATTGTGTCAAATCTGACACAGTAAGTACAACATTGTCAACGTACCAGTAGCCTGACCAGAACTCTGTCCTGGGAACTGAGTATCAATTACTCCATTGTTCTTGTGGTCCAGGAATAAACTATTAGTTGCAGAAGTAACAGCAGGAGAGACGGCTTTAAGACTTGGCAACCGTGATGACTTGGCTGATGAATGATTAGACCCATAGAATGTGTGAATCTCTTCTCTCTTACTCTCGGCAAAGATGCTGTACTCGAGAGGCTTCTGGAGCAAACCATTGTACTCATACTCTAGAGCACGTGTATCATCTACCACCTGTGGAGAAGCAATCGAATGAATTCCCACCACTGCCTGTGAAAAATCATGCTCCAAACCCTTCTGATCTTCGCTATTTCCAACTTGTTTTTCAGGTGTTTTTACTCCAAAGGTAGCTGATTCCAAAGCAACAGACCCATTAACAATAGAAGATGAAAAGGATTCATCTATTAAGGTATGTGCCGTGGCAACTGTGGTCACACTAGCAACAGCAAACTGAGAATCCTCAGCTGAAACTGAATCATAATCCATCACAGCAACTTCATGGATTTGATGAGCCTTTTCTTCCTCCAAAAGATTCACACTTTCTTCCTCTACCTTTCTGAAACCTACATTTATTTCCACAGGATTGCCTTCATGAATATCTCCATGAATTTCCCGCCGATTCTCAGCACTATTTTTTCCGCCATGAACCGTTGCAACCTGAAAAGCTTAGCTAGTCAGAACCAGAATTCTTATCGAATTTTACAAAAAGTCAGCAACTTTATGCACTCTAATGAAACAAAACTTAAAAATTAGTTAAAACAAGCAAAACCCTTCGCTCAGAAATTTCAGTTACCTCATCGGAAGATTTCCGCTTCCTGAAAGTACTTTGGCAATAAGCGAAAGCAATGGCAGAGAACGCAGTGACAGCAACAACAATAAGAATCAAACCAGAATCGATAGAAGCTCTAACAACTAAACGAGGCGATCGAATTGAAGAACGACGAGAATTGCGTTTCCCGGCGCGAGTTCGAAGATGAGGAGAAGGACGGAGACTATGACAACAACCAAGAAAATCACGGCGGAGAGTAGAAGCCGGAAGAATCACCGGAGAGTACGAAGTTAAGGTAAGGTATTTAGAAGATCTGGTAGTGGAGATGAAGGTGGTGGAGGTAACCTCCATTGGAGAGGCTTAGAGAGAAAACGATTAGAGGATAAAGCTTCAGAGAAGGAAGTGAGGATATGAAATAACGAACGACTCTCTTCTTCGCATTGTGGACCCCTTGCTTACGTGGCATAAACGGCCGTCAAGTCGTCAACGTTGTTTATATTAAAAAAAACATATTTTATTAATTATGCTAAAATTTTATTGGGCCTGGGTCCGAGTAGTGGATAGGATTCGGGTCGGATCCGGGTTTTTGTTTTCCGGGGGAAATCTAGAAATTTGATCTTGACGAATCGCCGGCGACGGATTCTCAGACGCTGCTATGGAAGGTGTTATGGGTCAGGTAGAGAAACGGCCGATTTCTACCATCGTCTTCATCGTTGGTACTATTTTGTCTTTACTATTTCTCGAATTGTGATTTTTTTTTCTTCTTCTAATGGGTTTGTGTATTAAAAGCTATGCAAAAGGAAGCTCAGCCTCTGATCAACAGATTACGCCTCGTTGAAGAAGTTAATACTCCGTGAGTTCTTTGACCTCTTTCAATTTTTTATTTTGATTCGAAATCAAATGTGATAGCTTTTTTGTAGGTTTCCAAAAGAGGTGACTTGGATTATGTTTAAGGGAATGTATAAAGACTTGAACATCAATATAGTGTGTCCTGGAAAAGATTCAACTCTTGGTATGTGTATCCATGTGGTTAAGTGATTGTAAGTGAAATAGTGTTTCAAGATGTTTTGTGAAGTTCTTGATGTTAATTCGTTTTTCAGGGGTTGAGAGTGTTGGCACAGTTCCTGCATCACTCGTGACTTATGCTTCCATTCTAGCAATTCAACCAGACTTAATCATTAATGCGGGAACCGCTGGTGGCTTTAAGGTATCAACATTACAAATTTCTCTACATAGTTCTCGTTTCATGCCTCTTATGTGTCAGAAATAATGAACACCCTTCCTTGTTTTTAAATGGTCTTTTCAGGCCAAAGGAGCATGTATTAGCGATGTTTATGTTGTCTCTACTGTTGCTTTCCATGACAGAAGAATACCTGTTCCTGTAAGTGCTCCTTTGTATTGTTCATGTATCAGTATGAGTTGCAAAGTAAACCTGATGTTCTTGAGTGTTATACTTGCATTCTAATTCCATATATTTTTGCCCTTTCCTAAACATTTTTATACTTTCTGCAGGTCCTTGATATATATGGTGTTGGTATGCGGAACACCTTCCCCACACCCAACCTTATAAAGGAGCTGAACCTAAAGGTGTATACTTTATTAGTTGCTCTGAGTTCACCATTTGATCCTCATGCAAGATTTTGGTTATTTCTTGATATGGTTTGCATAAGTGGTAGATTTATGATTTAGTTGCAATGTTCCCAGGTGGGAAGATTATCCACTGGCGATTCTATGGATATGTCTCCACATGACGAAGAATCCATCACAGCAAATGATGCTACAGTTAAAGATATGGAGGTCAACAATCCATAAGTTTCCTGTGTTGATGTACCTGGCTCCATACTATGTGTTTGTCTTTGTGTCTTTATCAGTTACTACGACTTATTTACGGATTCTTGGCATTTCAGGGAGCAGCAGTGGCCTATGTGGCTGATATCTTTAAAGTGCCTACGATTCTAATAAAAGGTGTGACTGATATTGTGGATGGCAATAGACCAACTTCTGAAGAATTTTTGGAGAACTTAGCTGCAGTCACTGCCAAACTTGATGAGTCACTTACCAAAGTGATTGACTTCATCAGTGGGAAATGTCTCTCAGACCTCTAACAAGTCATACGTATTAAGTTTCATCTGTTCAGTATGTGCATTGGGCGAAGAAAGCATATGAAGATTCAAGCAAAGGGCGTAGGTAGGGAATAGGTTTGAGCAGAAATTTCAACTCTTCACCTTTTCTCATTTGTTCCTCTATTTCTTTTTGCTGTCTTTCTATTGATGATCCATCATACATGTAGAAACTCAGCAAATTTGATACCCAACAACAGAGTCATAATTCTTTAATATCAATTTCGAATGATTGATGTTAACAGAAGAAAAAATTTAGTTAGTTTCTCTTTCATTCTTTTTAAGTGTGAAGATGTACAAAACAACTATAACTATAACACACCTTTGTGTTGGCTTTTAACTAAGCCTAAAGACTATGTATCAAGAAAAAAATCTCAAAGAACTGGAGTTGGATTTTAGAAAGAGCCAATGCAATAAACATGAAGCTTCTAAATCTCACACCTACTCTTCACCAAATATCAACTAGACAGAAATACCGCACAATATGCAGGTCACAAAACTGCAAAAGCTGCAGTGTATATATATGCCTTCACTTTGAACCTTATTTACAGACCCAAGATTTGAGTCTTCAACAAACAGATACAAATGGGAAGCATCGATGCTGCAGTGTTGGGTTCAGAGAAGAAATCAAACCCGGGAAAAGCCACAATTCTTGCTCTGGGAAAAGCCTTTCCTCACCAGCTAGTAATGCAAGAGTACTTAGTCGATGGCTACTTCAAAACCACCAAGTGTGATGACCCTGAACTCAAACAGAAACTTACTCGTCTCTGTAATCTCTTCATTTTAACCTCTGTTTTCAACTTTTTATCTCATTCTGTAAGCTCCTGCAACAGCAACTGAGGTTTGTTTGAACTGTTCGTTTACTATATACAGGCAAGACAACAACGGTGAAGACAAGGTATGTTGTGATGTCAGAGGAGATTCTCAAGAAGTACCCAGAACTTGCCATTGAAGGAGGATCCACAGTGACGCAGCGTCTAGACATCTGCAACGATGCAGTGACCGAGATGGCAGTAGAAGCCTCCAGAGCCTGCATCAAGAACTGGGGACGTTCTATTTCCGACATAACTCACGTTGTCTATGTCTCCTCAAGCGAAGCTCGTCTTCCTGGTGGGGACTTGTACCTGGCCAAGGGGCTTGGACTCAGTCCTGACACACACCGTGTTCTGCTCTACTTTGTTGGCTGTTCTGGTGGCGTTGCAGGTCTCCGTGTAGCCAAAGACATCGCCGAGAATAATCCGGGCAGTAGAGTTTTGCTTGCCACGTCTGAGACAACCATCATTGGGTTCAAGCCCCCAAGTGTGGATAGACCGTATGATCTTGTTGGGGTCGCGTTGTTTGGTGATGGAGCCGGAGCTATGATCATTGGATCCGATCCAGACCCGATCTGCGAGAAGCCTCTCTTTGAGCTTCATACTGCAATACAGAACTTTTTACCTGGTAAAAGACCACAAGATTTATGCATCCAGTTATGTCTATACCTTGAGACTATTCTTGGATAAATATGGATTTTCATTTTCATGGCGCAGAAACAGAGAAGACGATAGATGGAAGGCTAACAGAACAAGGGATAAACTTCAAGCTATCGAGAGAGCTTCCACAGATAATAGAAGACAATGTGGAGAATTTCTGCAAGAAGCTAATAGGAAAAGCGGGACTGGCTCATAAGAACTATAACCAGATGTTCTGGGCGGTTCATCCAGGTGGACCAGCCATCTTGAACCGGATTGAAAAGCGGCTTAACCTGTCGCCTGAGAAGCTGAGTCCAAGCAGAAGAGCTCTCATGGACTATGGCAATGCGAGCAGCAATTCAATTGTTTATGTGCTGGAGTATATGTTGGAGGAGAGCAAGAAAGTGAGGAACATGAATGAAGAAGAAAACGAGTGGGGTCTGATTCTTGCTTTTGGACCTGGTGTTACATTTGAAGGCATTATCGCTCGAAACCTTGATGTCTGAACAATAAGTTTTTACCTTGCAGATCGAGAAAGAACCCCTTATGCTTTAATAAAGACATGAAGCTAAACATACGAAATATTTTTTACGATGCTTAAATCTTTCATAGTCTAAAAATATTTCACAAAGCAAGCAACGTAAAATTTGCAATTGAAAAATGAAGAAAAGAGTCGTTATCAGCATTAAAGCCAGGAATCACGAAGAAGGTTCTTCTTAGCTCATCTCTTTCCAACGTTTTCAACAAGTCCAGGAGTTGGATCTTCTCATAACGGGTTTCATCTGTTTGTCTTCCTCAAGACAAACCATACCAACATGTGACGGATCTTCCAGCATCATCTTGGCTACTAAGTATCCTGCGACTGACCAAGTCTGGTTTTTACGCGACTGTTTCCCCACGTATCTCCCTACCTTTCCATCATAGTATTCAGGCCAGTGGTCCTTATGAAGCCTAGCCTCTGCTACTTCAATTGCTCGTCTTGCTATTTGAGGTCGACCAGTTTTGATACAAGCAGCCGTCAGAAGCCATAGCAGCACTGTGTACCATTAAACATAATTACATCAATAAGGGTCAGAATAGCAATTTACTAGGATTAAGATACCACAGAGGAACCAGAAGAACACTGGGAAAGGAGAGATTCCTTTGTAGTCCAATCAAAAGTACAAGAGAAAAGGCAAACCTGGCCACGATCCTCCATTGTGGTAGCTCCACCGAGTGTTTTTGGGGTCACAACCAGTTACTATTCTCCATTCATGGCTTTCTATGGCGGGATAGCAAACTTTCAGTGGCATTTCTCCAACCAACTCTTCCCAGCGAGATTCTATCAGATCCATAATTGCTGTCGACTGTTCAGGTGTAGCCAAGGAAGACAATATTGCTATACAATTACCCAAAGCAAACCAACGGAAATCCATTCTTGCAGGGCTAACGTTGCCAATAAAGAACCCTCCGTGAGGCGGCATAAAGTCGAAAACCCATTCTGGAAGAGAATCAGGGATTACGTTGAACTTGTTGACAGCAGTGTGAGAGTATTCCTCTGTCTTATATCGGTAAATGTCATTAAGCTGCTTCAAGTCTAGCCAAAAGTAGCTCCTCATGTGGTAGCTCAATGCATGAAGTCGCTTCACTATCTGTTCCACCATTTCTTTACCTTCTCCGTCATGTTTAAGCAGGAGCAAGGCACACCTTAAGGCCATAAAGAAAAGGGCTTGAATCTCTATCGGGTAACCATAAACTCCCTACAACAAAAAAAGCACAAAATTAAAAGATGGAAAACTGATGAAGCACCTAGCTCAAACTCTCCTTGTAGAAAGAATCACTAGAAATAACTAATAAAGTAAATTTGCTGCTTACCATCCTACGATCAATCATACAGCAACCATCAGCACATAAGAGAGTGGGGAAGGTATCAAATCCCTCAGACAGACACAGGCTAAGTATCAGCCGAATACCCTTCTGGCATTCAGGCATGTCAGCAAGAGAAGAGTCTCCTGTAGATTTTGTGTAGGCTCTGAGCAATATAATCCACCAAAACCCTGAATCAACCGGCGCTACTCTTCCAATAGCACTCTCGCCAAAATCAGCTATCAGCGTTTCATGGTTTCTAACAGGATCATGGAAAACTTTGAAGCTAGCAGGCATAACACCCTCACCAAGCTGGAATCTATCAATCTTTTTCTCCCAAGATTGAAGACGAAGAGTCTTCAAAAGGAAGTTTTTAACTATATCTGGCTCTCCATTCATCAAGAATGCTAAAGCACTTGGTACAAAATCTCTCACGAACACCTTAAGGATAAAGTCAATGCAGAGATACAAGGTCAATGACAGTAAAATGTGGTTATTCAGAAGTTTTCAGAAGATATAAAGATTCTTCACCTGATCATAGTTGAGTTTTTCTTCAGAATTATCCACAGCAGCAATAGTGCCAACAGGTTGTCCACGAAAGTAAACCATTGAGCGCCTCAAAGCATCCCAGGCCTCACCAACCATAGGATGAGACTCAAATCCAGGCTGTGACCTAGGAGTATTGAATCCAGACCTCCTACCAAAGCTTGGTGAAATCACATAATCCGCATGATCAGGGGCCCGAGAAGCATTATCCGCATTTCTAAGCTGTGGTGAACCAGTTAATTCAGTAAGAGACCTTTCGTCAAGTGATCTCAGTCTATCAATATTCAATGGCCTTGGCTTCTCTAGCAACTTGGCAAAATCAATGTCATCAATATCGTCCAATGTAGATAAAGAATCAACATTCTTGATATTCCCATTCTGATTCACATCTACACTCAGATTAAAACTCGACATAGCTCCAGGTTGATTCAAATCTTAACCAACAAGTCCAATTATCAATGCCCTGCATTTCCACAAATCAATCAGATCCATTTAGCTCGCAATACAGAACAGAGGTCTTCTATAATTCACTAAGAAATTGAAGGAAAACAACACCAAAACAATGTCATGATCAAACGTGTAAACAGGTTATAGACAAACTGGATTGGGCATCCTCAGTTGAAAAATGTAATCAAACCTTCCTTCAAGACTGTTCTATACAAGATTAATGTAAACCGGATCAAATCAGAACACAAACAACAGAGAAACTTCACGAACAACAGAAATTGAACATCGAAACGTCGGATTCCATGTAATCACAAAGAACAAGAAAACAAACCGGAGAGATTTCGACTCGGTTTTAACGATATCACGCACAGAAACGATCGGAAACAAAACTCTCGTCAAGCTAAAGCACGCGGAGAGATCCGGTGAAAGCAAAGCAGGAAAAATAACTTCATCAACCGTAACGTTCATAACCAGAGGAAGACGTAGATAGATCACGAACCTTATGAATCCAGCGTCGGATGAAGAGAAAGAAGACGATACGAAACGAGCTTCGCTTTCTCTCTTCTCTCTCAGAAGCGAGAGTATCACTGAGTTGATAGGTACAAGTAATTAAACGAGAGAGAGAGAGACGAAACGGCCAAAGGTATAAGACGATATCAATCAGCTAGTGAGCTTAAAGAGGATGTGGGTCCACGTGTACGGACGAGATGTGACTGTGATGGGAAGATAGAGACTAGCACAGTAACTCTAGCGATCGGGAAGGTGAAGCCTAAACCCTTTAAGCCATGCATATGATATGATTTGCACGGAGGTTGTTTGCTTTTTGTATGCATTTTATTTGTAATTTGATTTATTAAAATGTTTTTTTTGCGATTTACCTACTAAACTATAATTACAAGTTAAATAATTTTTAGTGACGTGAGAGAGTATCTTTGCAGTGAGTAAAATGTTTGGTTGTCCACGTGTGCGGTGGCAGTGGATCTCGTGCCCTGCGCAGCCTGCTGCATATTGGTTGTTTCTTTCTGAATTTTTGTTTTTTAAAACTTTGAATTTTAGTTTTGGCAAGTTTGTCCTTCAAAATTAGTAATAGTCATTGTTGTTGATAATGACACTAAGAAAAGGTCGTATAGTTTGCTAACGTTGGAGAAAGAATATTACTAGCTTTAAGATTACTAAAATGATTGTGTCTATTGGACAACTCCAAAAGTTTCTTTTGCGATGCTTTGATTTGATTTTACTTTTGGAATTTAGGGACATAAATACTTCTTTTGTTAAGAACTTAAGATTATTCGAATCTAGACAGTAGTGTGATACTAATAGTGTATAAAATATGATGAAAATTGTTGAAAGAAAGATTCCGGCTATAGACCATTGTTAGGAGTCGCTGATCCAAAAACCATATGTTTAAGAATTGATGATGACTTCGTACTTAGTTTTTTTTTTTTCAGTTTGGACTTTGGATTCACATATTGATGTGACATGAAAATAATCAAATCACTTTGCCAAACTAAACAAAGTGGCCTAATCTAGTAAAAAGTAAAATCTACTAATCCCACCCAAGGCATAATTAGTCTCATTCAACGCAAATCATTACTTACATTTTCTGGCTTTCTTTTTGTTTAAGGCTTTAATCATTACTTATCTTTGTCTCCAACATTCTTATTTTGAAGGATATGAGTGGTCATAGTCTACCAACCGATGTAAAGGAAGTGGATCAAGGTCAATAAGCAAAAAAAGAAAGAAAAAGAGTGAATTGTATAAAAGAAGCGAAATAAGCAAAAACAAAAGTGAATATTCAGCTCAAAACCTCCCTCATTATTCTACTTTTTATTTGTTTTTCAAGTAAATCGACGTTAATGTAACTATGCAAGTCATAAGTAAGATCATTGTTCGAAGAAAATAAGATCGTGAATCCAGTAAATATCCCATCATACAAGCGTTCACGTGCAGAAAGATAATCACTACCTAAATGATTTAAATGGGAGTGTCAATAGAATCGGATAACGAGTGTTGTGGCAAAAAAATGCTCAATCATACACCAAAAAATTGTAATGTTAAAATAAGATATTGGGCTTTAGGCTTTTGGAGTCGGCCCACCTAAACTCCAACGCCGTAATTCTGTCGGTCCATCTAAAAAGAATCAAATCAATTATGGAAAGGAGCCTAGGATCCACGCGACTTCAACCCTAGTCAGATCCGATTCAACCACGGTTAATTTCCATATCATCACAGCTCTACACGTGTCATAAATCAACGGTCACCAACATAATTTCCATTTTCAGATTCACCGTTTTAGAAATTAAATCCTCTCTATAAGAACCTCTCCAAAAACCCTAATTTGTCATCATCACTTTCACAATCTTCTTCATCGATTTCTCTCTTCCAAATCTCCCAAAAGATGTCGAACCCTAGAGTTTTCTTCGACATGAGTCTCAGCGGTACTCCCATCGGACGGATCGAGATGGAGCTTTTCGCTGATACAACCCCAAACACGGCGGAGAATTTCCGTGCTCTCTGTACCGGCGAGAAAGGAATGGGAAAGCTAGGTAAGCCACTTCACTTCAAAGGATCGATCTTCCACCGTGTGATTCCCGGATTCATGTGTCAAGGAGGTGATTTCACCGCCAAGAACGGAACCGGTGGTGAATCGATCTACGGTGCTAAGTTCAAGGACGAGAACTTTATCAAGAAGCATACAGGAGCTGGGATTCTCTCAATGGCTAACTCTGGTCCTAACACTAACGGATCTCAGTTCTTCATCTGTACCGATAAGACGTCGTGGTTAGATGGTAAGCACGTTGTGTTTGGACAAGTTGTTAAAGGCTTGGACGTCGTGAAGGCGATTGAGAAAGTTGGATCTGATTCTGGAAAGACTTCCAAAGTCGTTACCATCACTGATTGTGGTCAGCTTTCTTAGATCTGAGTGAGAAAGTGAGAGACTTTGATCTTTATGAGTAATAATGGTGTCTTTTGCTTTCGGTTGTTCTTCCTCTTACCTTAATGGATTATTCTGTTTAGGGTTTGAGTTTTCGTTTCAGAGTTTGTAACAAAACCCTTTTGTGTTTTCTGGGGTTTGAAATAATTATGAGCTTACCCAATTGCTTCTTTGTGTTTTTGCTTCTATGAACAAGTAGTAACTGATTCGTCTTCTGATTCTTCAACTGAATCGTGAATCTTGTAAGACTGACTAGAAAAAAGAAGACTTTGTTACACGCAAATCTGTTTAACAGGAAAAAAAATACAATCTTTTTGAGGAGATGATTGATAAACCTTAGCACAACTCTCAATCTTAAATTCAATCGTTTCGTCTCACAAAAGCTACATAAATGAACGTCAAATTTTCATACTTGTATGAGTTAAAAAATGTAATGCAAGTAAAGTACACTCAAATATGTAACACAGTTTGGTTGATTTTCGTTAACGATGTTATCAAATCTCGTTTAGTAAAGCAATCGAGTTATTGGCGTTGACCATTTTCCTTTCTCTTTCTCTAGCCATGGTTGCTCTGCGTTTCTTCTTCTTCTCATCTCTTCTTATTCTTCTTATTCTTTCTCAAGCTCTTATTATGTCAGTTGGATCTGCCTCTCAGATCAGGCTTAGCTCAACGTTCTCGATCCAAGAAGCTACCATTGAAGACATTAGAGTTGCTTTCAACGAGAAACGACTAACATCAAAGCAGCTTGTGGAGTTGTATCTCGAAGCAATCTCCAAACTTAATCCAATACTCCACGCAGTCATCGAGACGAATCCTGATGCGTTGATCCAAGCAGAGATCGCAGACAGAGAACGTGACCTTAAAAACACCACTAAGCTTCCTATCTTGCACGGTGTTCCGGTTCTTCTCAAGGATTCCATATCTACCAAGGACAAGCTTAACACCACGGCTGGCTCGTTTGCCTTGCTTGGTTCGGTCGTGGCTCGAGACGCGGGTGTTGTTAAAAGACTGAGAGAATCTGGTGCTGTGATCTTGGGCAAAGCCAGTTTAAGTGAATGGGCTCATTTTCGATCTTTCTCCATCCCAGATGGTTGGAGCGCACGTGGCCTCCAAGGAAAGGTTACTTTCTTCATTCATGACATTCATTTCTCTATAACTATTTGGTAAACCAAACATCTTACAAAAAGATTCTAATGCTGCAGAATCCATATGTTTTATCAGCAAATCCGTCTGGGTCAAGTAGTGGATCAGCTATATCTGTAACAGCCAATCTTGTGGCAGTGTCACTAGGGACTGAAACTGATGGTTCCATTCTGTCTCCAGCAAGTCAGAACTCTGTGGTCGGGATTAAACCGAGTGTCGGACTCACGAGCCGAGCCGGGGTAGTTCCTATCTCCTTGAGACAGGACAGTATTGGGTGAGAGACTAAGACTCTAAAAGCACCCAACCACTACTAACTGTTTGATTTGTGTACCATTTTACCGAGTGTTTCTCTATGTTTTGCTGTTAGGCCGATTTGTAGGACAGTGTCGGATGCTGTTCATCTCCTTGATGCTATTGTGGGTTATGATCCATTGGACGAGGCCACGAAAACTGCGTCCGAGTTCATACCTGAAGGCGGTTACAAGCAGTTTCTGACAACTAGTGGCCTCAAAGGTAAGAGATTAGGGATTGTAATGAAGCATTCTTCTCTTCTTGATCATCACATCAAAACATTAAGGTAAAATGCGTTATAAGAAAATTTTCATCATCTGAGAACACCATATCTAATTCTAGTTCTGGTTTTCCTTGGATAAAGACGAGAAGGCGCTATTGTCATTAACAATCTGACGATACCAAACATCGAAGTCATTGTGGGTGGGACTGATAGTGGTGAAGAGATAGCACTTTTGGCTGAGTTCAAGATGTCTCTCAATGCATATCTTAAAGAGCTTGTGAAATCACCAGTCCGGTCCTTAGCAGATGTTATTGCCTACAACGAGGAATTCGCTGAACAAGTAAGTACTAAGCTTCAAACGATTTCGATTTTTTCTTGTTTGGTAGCTGAACAAATGTGATCATTGAACTGAAAAAAACACAGGAAAAAGTGAAAGAATGGGGACAAGAGGTGTTCCTTACAGCAGAAGCCACTAGTGGAATGGGTGAGAAAGAGAAAACAGCGTTGCAGAAAATGAAAGAACTATCGAGGAATGGAATCGAAAAGCTAATTGAAGAGAACAAGTTAGATGCAATAGTGACACTTGGTTCAGATTTGAGCTCTGTCCTAGCCATTGGAGGGTATCCAGGAATCAATGTCCCTGCAGGATACGATAGTGGAGGAGTTCCATATGGGATTAGCTTTGGAGGACTGAGATTCTCAGAGCCAAAGCTCATTGAGATTGCTTTTGCCTTTGAACAAGCAACTCTTATTAGAAAGCCACCCAAGTTCATAGCTTGAGTCCCCATTGGAGGGTATCCTCTGCTTTCAAAAGTTTTGTATCATGAAATGGTTCTAGTCACTCGAATAATTTACCTTGAGATTTGACTGTTGTAACTTTTCCCTATCGTTTTTACCTTTTTAATGATTACATTATAACTACATTTAATATTAATATATAATACGTTAAAAGCAAACCAACTTATTCTTAGAAAAATGGATCGGAGTGAAAAAAAGTCTCGCTCTCTTCTCTCTCTAACATTCTTCAGAGAGGGAGACTTTATCCTTATTCTGCCGTTCGGACGTGGTCCGATATCGCCGTTAGTTTAGCCGTGA
>Ga0041059_1001011_pt1 | contig 22343 bp, 20 predicted proteins | sample AraColnosormetaG_FD_56232 | JGI IMG/M metagenome (GOLD analysis project Ga0041059, IMG submission 56232) | Arabidopsis roots microbial communities from North Carolina, USA - Col MF nosort | ecosystem: Host-associated > Plants > Roots > Unclassified | place: USA: North Carolina | collected... | reverse complement strand
ATAATAGGAAAAACAAGTTGAATGTTTGGAATCACTAACGACTAAAGCTGGATCCAAAATCCGGTTAGATTTCATATCATTATATAAATTTAGAATCCAAATAAATATTTTTATTTTAAAAAAACAAAGCTTCTAAAAATCCGAATATAGACTAAATAAAATTTTTAACAACTATGTTTAAAAATCCGATTAAAATTTTGAATGATAAATCTAAATAATAATAAGAAAAACAAGTTGAATATTTGGAATCACTAACGACCAAAGCTGGATCCAAAATCCGGTTAGATTTCTTATCATTATGTAAATTTTGAATCCAAACAAATACTTTTAAAAAAAATCAAACACAAGAGGAAAAAGCTTTTTATATCATAATAGCAAAATAAAAGTTTTAAAAATTATTTTTTAAAAATCCGAATTAAAAATTTGAATGATAAATCTACATAATAGCTGGATCCAAAATCCGGTTACATTTCCTATCATTATGTAAACTTTGAATCCAAATTTATATTTGTATATATTATTTTAAAAACAAATACAAGTGTAAAAAGCTTATAAAATCCGAATAAAAACAATATCACAATTTTAAAGCTATTAAAAATTAATAAAGGGATAGAAATTGACCTGTTTCTTAATGGGTATCTGAATGGGCTTTCTGTTGGGCTGTTTATGAGAATCCAATCCAAGACGGCAAGACCCAACGCTGTTATTGATCCTTATCTCCCGAACCAGAGCATTGAAGATCCGACGACGTCCTTTGATGTCAAAGAAAACCTCCGAAGACGAAGGAGTATGAGAGAAGATATCGAGAGACGAAGGGAGAATAAGAATCAGAAACATCATCTTCTTCCACCACGCTACGAAATTCGAAGATGAAAGAGAAGCAGGAATCGACAAAGAGAATCACTTTGTAATTTTCCCGAAAGTGATCGTGACCTCTCTCGACATGGCGTTGTTACAGTTCGGCGATGTATATGGATCATCAAATTTCACGGTCACGAGCGATCAACGATTCTATTTGTAAAACCGTCACAGAGAAAGAGAAGAACTTTTTAGGGTTTAGAAGAAGAAAAGATGAATGTTTATAAAGAGAGGTTCACGCAAAAAAAAGAAACATTAGATTATTATTTTCCATTTTTCATGATTGGACTTGTAAGAAAAAAGGAAATTGATCACGATTACGCTCCGTTTACAACGGTCTTATTTTTCTAACCGCAATTACGGTCACGTGTTCCAAGTTTATTCAAGTTTCAGGTTTAGATTCAAAATTTCAAATCATATATACATACGTTTTGATTTATTCGGTTTGATCAGAACAAAAAGCGTTTTCAGCTTTCAAATTCAGTTGGTCTCGGTTAAAAGTCCACCTTTGCTTCACATAGTGGTTTTAAAATCGTTTGTGGTATAAAAAGAATCACAACATGACTACATGAGCAAGTCTCTCAGATCATTTCAGTTTCTTTAGAGCTCGCGATTTTCGCGTTTTCTCGATCTTTCTGGAAAACAAAATGCAACGGAGTGTAACAGAGACAACAGAGCCCAAACGGAACAGCCATCATTGACAGAAGCCCCTTTGAAAGGGCATCAGCCTCACGAACAGAGGAACCTTTCAAAGGATCAATACCTCTTGAGTCATACCCAAACAGTTTCTCTGACAAAATTCCAACCAAAGGCGCAGCAAAAGATGAGAATGACCCTTCGAAAGCACGGTCAAACGCGTAGATCATTGTACGGTGCCTTGGAGGAACGACTTCTGCAAACATTGGTGCATTGACCGCTGATCCGCACCAAGTTATGGTAAGACCCATCAGGAAGAGAGTTATCGAGAAGATTGAGTAGCTGCTTGTGCTTTGTGGGATTACTTTCAGAAGAATAATAGAGAATGGGATTCCCATGAATGCACTGAACTGCGCACACATCACTCTACCCGAATTCGGATATATCCGCGACATTTTATCCGCTATTATCCCTCCCATTAATGTTCCTATCGCTCCTCCTGTAGCAAATACCCCAAGCAAAGCTGCAGTCTGGTTATGATCGAAGCCTAAAACAAACAAAAAAAAAGACTGTTTACACTCAAGATCTCAGTTCTTGACAAACAATGGATGTTCAAAGTGTTTTTTGTAGGAAATGCCGTTTACCAATAAGCTCAAACCACATTGTAAAGAAAACCATCGCGGTCCACGGAAACGAACCAATGATTCCTTGCGCGACGATTATCTGAAAGGTACTTACTTTGACGACAGATTTTGCAGCTGCTAATGAATCATTCCAAACCGAGTTCGAATTCATCTTATGAGCCATTAGTTCCTCTCTACAATTACAATCAGAAAACCTCATCAAACTTTGGTCTTACTCTTAAAATTCAGGGTACAATTCTTGAGTGTTTTGTTTACCGTTCAATGTTCTTTCTCGGGTCAACAACGAAGAGAAAGACAAGTAATCCGATCACTGCGCTGAGCGCTGCCATCATTATAAAAGCACAACGCCATCCCGGTATGCCCCAAAACTCTGAACCAGCCATAACAGTTGCTACAACACCTCCTCCTATACCACCGATTGTACCAATGAGGTTCAACATTCCGAAACCAGCTCCTCTCGCACCATCCTTATAACTATCTGCAATAAACGATTGAAGCGCGGGTATAACAATTGCCAATCCAAAACCATTCACTGCTCTCCATAAAGCAACCTATATCACAAGACCATTCAAAAACTTATAACTTCAAAATCAAAGTCCTTAAAGAAACAGATCAAAAAGTACCTGAATGAAGTAGCTGCTGGCTCCAACTGCAGCAGTTGATAAAGCCCAACAGAAAGTACCTATTGCAAGAACAATGGGACGATCATAGGTAATGACAAGAACTCCTGCTAATGGTGATGCAAGTCCTTGAACAAAGTTTCTAACGAATGTTAAGTAGCCTAAATCTGATGGTCCTGCGTTAAATGCTTCACTCACTTCTTTATAAACCGAAGGCAATAGATTCTCGTCTGCACGTTCCATGATCGCAGCTAAGTTTATAAGAATCAATGATATCGAAACCCCCAAAAACGTTCCTGTTCTGTTCAAAAACAGAATAAACAAAAGAAAGTTTTGAGTTTTGTAAGATTCAGAACCAGAGACAATGAAACGGTTAACCATTTTTTTATGATTACTACTAAATTCAAAGATAAAGTAATCGATTAAACAGATCCACGAGCCAATCTTAGAACCCTAAAAAGTTTGAACAGATTCTGATTCGAATCAAATAAAACCCAAAAGGAGAAAAGTCAAAAAGGAGCTAACTTTATCTTCATGCTGTTAGTACGGTGATGGCGAGGGAACAGAGACCTGAAGAATTTAAAAGCGACGGAGATGATACCGGTACGAGTTCGAGCATGACCCATCAAAATCCAAAACTTGAACTCCCGAGTAACCGGAGCCGGAGTTTGGTTGCTTTCTATAAATATCGGATCTAAAGTTCCGACACGAATAGTTTTCTCGTACGATTTAACAACCGCCGAATTTAATATTAATTACAGTAACATGTTGGATATTCTTTTTGTTACTGACGTCATATTTCTTTGGATGATTCTTTCTGGATAAGTCATGAAGTGGCCATTAAGCCATTTAATTATGTAGATTAACGTATTTATTGGATTTAAAAAGATCATTAAGCACGTAACGTAGCTTGTTTGGTGGATCGTTACATGGTAAGTGTCGGGAACGTGATTACATTTATCTTTATTCATTTTTGGGATGTGAATGGATTGGTAACGTATAATTTAAGTTATATGTTAATCTTGGTAATTTTCAATTTAGAGCTGAAAATTATTGTTAGAAATAACATTATTAGAAAAGTCTTCTTCTTTAGCTCCTCCATGTTACCAGGAGGAAAATATCAGAAATATTGCTGAGTCTGAAATTAAGGGCCCATGGGCCTCGGACACATATACTAGACAAATCATGTTTCATTCAATTTAATAACGAAGTGCCCAAATTCGTTAATATTAATGCCGAGATCTTCGGCTGTCTGACAATTTTCATAATGTCTACATGCAGAATGAGCTAGTGATACAATAATATTGTGATTATAAGAAATATGTAATGTAATGTAGCAAACAAATCGAAACGTTTACAAAAGCACATATAATTTTTCTTTTTAAAACGCAATACTAACCAATATTGACCGATGCATTGAACAATAGTGAGAATAGTTGGATTATGACTTAAATGGACGCCGCACGATTAATTAGAATAATCAACAAATTAAATTAAAAGTAAGTACTAAGTAAGATTAAATGTACGTGACCACGCCGTACAAATTGAAAATTTATGTTAAAGATTCCCCCACGTGAATGATCTGATCCAAAGTCACTCTGACAGATTGGATTTTTTTTGGCGTCACCGATTTTATTTTTCATTTTAAACTTTAGTAGTTTTTGGATTTGTGACTATAAATGAGAAGACGTGGTTTAATAAAATAAAATAATAAACACAATTATTAGGAACTTTTTTTTGTTTCATTTGATTGTCTGCAATAATAACAAATGACATTTTATGAAATTACTTTTATTAATTTAAGGTTGTGAAAATTTAACAAATATGTAAATAGGATTTGTTAAAGTACTATATTAATTAGTTGGCTAAAAAAATAATAATGGCATGAGTCCAGCTGGGTGATTCTGCTTCCTGGCTTTGCTCACGCCTAACTGGAACCGCACGTGCTCCGACCACAATAGCCAAATTGCTGTTTGTTATCTTATTTCCATCCTTTTTAATATTACTAAAAAATGTTTTAGCTAGCTTCCCTAATTATGTGGATACATTTTTTTAATTCACATCAATGAATTTGGGAAAATCAAATAAACATGTAATTTTTGGAATAATTTGTTCGTCATTTTCTAAAATCCAATATGACCGTTTTAAAACTCTTTAGATGCTATACTAGGTTAAAAAATTATGTTAGGAAAATGAGATCAGTTTCGAATTACGTTTTGACAACTCCAAGAAATAACATCAAATTTGGTGTAAAGCTTTTGTGAGTTGTATTAATGCGTTACAATATGAAAATGTGCAATATGTCGTCATAAAAAACAATGCAAAATCGTTAGTATATCCAGTTTTTATACTGATTCTTAATTCTTACAACGCTTTTTGTTTTTGTTTTTAAGATACAAATTTAAATTAAAGAAAATACGAAAAAAAAGAAGAAGGAAAGATCCGAATTCATTGAACAGTGGACGGGAGGGAAACAACGGGGAAGGGACCACAGCTCGTGCGTTACATAAATAGGACACGTGGAAGCTGACTTCCAGAAATAAATCGATCACACGTGTAGAAACAGACCACACGTGTGGAGACAAATGAATATTTGAATTTATTTATACTTAATGAATGAAAGTTACAGCCAATCCGCTTCAGACTCACACACACACCCAAAACAAAAAAAAAAACAAAAAAACTAAAAAGAAAGCTTCGTCTCTCTCTCTCTATCCCTCGTGCGCCAGTCTGACAAAGACTTAGAGATAGATTCAGAGATTCAGAGCTCTTCAATGGCCGCCGGAGGAGGAGGAGGAGGAGGAGGATCATCGTCGGGACGTACTCCGACGTGGAAAGAGAGAGAGAACAATAAGAAGAGAGAAAGAAGAAGAAGAGCCATCACTGCTAAGATTTACTCTGGTCTTAGAGCTCAAGGTAACTATAAGCTTCCTAAGCACTGCGATAACAACGAGGTTCTTAAAGCTCTCTGTCTCGAAGCTGGTTGGATCGTCGAAGACGATGGCACCACTTATCGCAAGGTAAAACTGAAAATTCCGGATTTCAATTTTTAGATCGGAATCTGAGCTTCTCTCAATTACTCATAATTCAATCGATGAATCTGTGCGATTGTTGTGTTTTAATTCAATCGAATTGTTAGAGACTCTTGAGATCTTGCGATTTGGATTTCACTTTTCACTGTTCGATTGGGTTGAATTTTCAATTTCCCCCTATTTGGATTGAAATCTGGTCTTCGTAGTGATTAGATCTGATTATGAATTCGATGGTTTCTGCTTTGGATCATCTAATTCTATAGATCATGTAAGTTTGATTATTGAGAAATTTTGGGGAAATCTCTTTTGCTTCTTGAGTCTTGACTAAAACATTGACTTTGACGGTTGCATCATCATGTGGTTTTGATTTAGTCTAGTCTTGGTCACTAAAATGGTTGATTCTTGTGGAAACAGGGGTTTAAGCCACCAGCATCAGATATTTCAGGAACTCCTACAAACTTCAGCACAAATTCATCAATCCAACCAAGTCCACAATCATCAGCTTTTCCAAGTCCTGCACCTTCGTACCACGGAAGTCCAGTCTCATCATCCTTCCCGAGTCCATCTCGCTATGACGGAAACCCTTCTTCATACCTTCTTCTTCCGTTCCTACACAACATCGCTTCTTCGATTCCTGCTAACCTTCCACCTCTTAGAATATCCAACAGTGCGCCTGTGACTCCTCCGTTGTCATCTCCTACTTCTCGTGGTTCGAAGCGGAAACTTACTTCAGAGCAATTACCAAATGGCGGGTCTTTACACGTTTTGAGACATCCGCTTTTCGCTATCTCTGCTCCATCTAGTCCTACTCGTCGTGCTGGTCACCAAACGCCACCTACAATACCGGAATGTGATGAGTCCGAGGAGGATTCGATCGAGGATTCAGGAAGGTGGATCAATTTCCAATCTACTGCTCCTACTTCACCAACATTTAACCTTGTTCAGCAAACTTCTATGGCCATTGATATGAAAAGGTCAGACTGGGGAATGTCCGGAATGAATGGGAGAGGGGCAGAGTTTGAGTTTGAGAATGGAACAGTTAAGCCGTGGGAAGGCGAAATGATTCATGAAGTTGGCGTAGAAGATCTCGAACTCACTCTCGGTGGCACTAAAGCCAGATGCTGAAAAACCGGTAAATCGAAACATGAAATCAGTTTGAAAATGGTGGTAAAAGATCAGATCAGTCTCCTTGTGGACCATAACAGAGAAAATCTTCAGCATTGTACAGTACATTGGAGCCGGAGCTCGCATGGTCGAGGAAGGTCGAAAAGGGTCGAACCTTAAACATACCGTTACATTCTCCGTTTATACTTAATTTATCACTGTGATGATGATAATGTTCTTAGAGATATATAATATCTTAATTGATCACAGGAAAAAATCGGTTTGTAAAGAGTTAATATCTTTGCGGATGTAGTAATATGATATCCACTTAGCTTTCCATAGACCAGAGTTTAATTTTAGTTTGGTTTCTTAATTATTGTGATTAGTTTAAGAGTTTGTTGTGTTGAGTTAGGTGATATAAAAAGGAAACCTCCACGAGCGGGGAGGATAATGGACCCCCACCATGTGGCCTGTCTTTTTTGTTCACTTTTGTTGGGACCTAAACAACAACAACTTCTTCCAACCATTTGCAAATTGTTTTCTAATTTTCTTTCTTTTTATACTATTGTTGATACTATTATTGTTATCTCCGCATGTCGTAGTTAAATTCTCATTTGTCGTAATTCACGGCACAAGACAATATTTTCATTGCCCATTTGATGAGGGAACTATGAGATGACCCACGTTGGGTCCACGTGATAGGTGAGAGTGGTGAGTTGCTTCTTTTCATATAGCTATTTAGTTTGGATTCGTTTTCATTTTAAAATACATATATATAACTAGTAAGTTTCAACAAGTCACATGATCGCATTTTGTAGCTTTGTCCAAAACAAGGTAAAACAAACAAACACATCTTAATTCATGTTTCTATCATTCTATGCGTGGCTCATCTCATCCAAACATCATTGTAACACGCAAAACAAACGACGGCTCAAACACAACTACTATATGTTAGGTCTTTGTACAACGTTACATTAGTGAACAAAAAAACATCTTACCACTTATTACTAGTATTTAATCATATTACAGTTCAATTAATGTATTTGAATGTTTAGTTTGGGGTTTAACTAATGGTAAATATGTTACTATATCCACTCCGTTATAATGATTTATTGCTGTGAGATGTTCGTCCATTTCGATAACTGCAATCTTAATAATCTCGTAATTCTTCTCTATATATTCAACCCCAACTGCGTCCAATCACCAAACACATTCTCATTCCACCAATTAAAGAAAGCATATCACTAAAAAAACTCTGAGGACCATGGAACTTCACGGAGCTCTAGTGGCTAGTCCGGGCATGGGACATGCCGTACCCATCTTAGAACTCGGTAAACATCTCCTGAACCACCACGGGTTCGACCGTGTCACTGTCTTCCTAGTCACAGACGATGTCTCACGTTCGAAATCCCTAATTGGAAAAACGTTGATGGAAGAAGATCCAAAATTTGTGATCAGGTTTATTCCACTCGATGTTTCGGGTCAAGATCTGAGTGGTTCACTATTGACTAAACTAGCAGAGATGATGAGGAAGGCATTACCAGAGATCAAGTCTTCAGTCATGGAGTTAGAACCGCGGCCTAGGGTTTTCGTAGTTGACTTGTTGGGCACGGAAGCTTTAGAGGTGGCTAAGGAGCTTGGGATCATGAGAAAACATGTTCTGGTTACTACCAGTGCTTGGTTTCTAGCTTTTACGGTTTATATGGCGAGTCTTGACAAACAGGAGTTGTATAAGCAGTTGAGTAGCATAGGAGCATTGCTTATACCCGGATGCAGCCCGGTTAAGTTTGAGCGGGCTCAAGATCCGAGAAAATATATTCGGGAACTCGCTGAGTCTCAGCGTATTGGGGATGAGGTGATAACCGCAGATGGGGTGTTTGTGAATACGTGGCACAGTCTGGAGCAAGTGACCATCGGGTCTTTCTTGGATCCAGAGAATCTCGGTCGGGTTATGAGAGGAGTGCCGGTTTATCCTGTTGGACCGCTGGTTAGACCAGCAGAACCAGGTTTGAAACATGGCGTGCTGGACTGGCTTGACTTACAACCCAAAGAGTCAGTGGTTTATGTTTCTTTTGGGAGTGGTGGGGCACTAACCTTCGAGCAGACAAACGAGCTGGCTTACGGTTTGGAGCTGACTGGCCACAGATTTGTTTGGGTAGTCAGACCACCGGCTGAAGACGACCCATCGGCATCAATGTTCGACAAGACCAAGAATGAGACAGAACCTCTCGATTTCTTACCCAACGGGTTTCTAGACCGAACCAAAGACATCGGTTTGGTGGTCCGTACATGGGCACCACAAGAAGAGATTCTGGCACACAAGTCAACAGGAGGGTTTGTGACTCACTGCGGATGGAACTCAGTTTTGGAGAGTATTGTGAATGGTGTGCCAATGGTAGCTTGGCCGTTGTACTCAGAGCAGAAGATGAACGCGAGGATGGTTTCTGGGGAGCTAAAGATTGCGTTGCAGATTAATGTTGCAGATGGGATTGTAAAGAAGGAGGTGATAGCTGAAATGGTGAAGAGAGTGATGGATGAAGAAGAAGGAAAAGAGATGAGAAAGAATGTTAAGGAACTGAAGAAGACAGCAGAAGAAGCTCTCAACATGACTCACATTCCATCTGCTTACTTCACCTAAAACTAATTAGCAAAAAGTTGACAATTTAATAATATCAAAACGATAAACATAATGTTCTCTTTATGGTTCAACAACTGAGAATCTGCTATGAATAAAGACATGTGGTCCAGAAACATGAACTTTGAATGCAAAACTAAAGAAAATAATCTGTGTATGACTTGAATGTTTTTGGTTTACTAGTGAGAGAAGTGAAGGAGCCATTGATAAACATCTATTTAAGAGAAATCTGGGAGGGGATCAAGCGGATACACTTACAGGTTCGGTAGCTTTCTTGAGCCATTCCATTTCAGTCTGGTTCATAAATGGGGCTAAGATGTCTTTGCACTTCGAATGATATGTGTTTAACCAGTCAATCTCTTCCCGTGTCAACTCGTCTAGATCGATAAGTTTCACTTGATATGGTGCCTGGAGAGAGAGAGAGATCGAGAGTTACTCAGATGTGCATGTTGATATGAGAACTACGGTATTAGTTAACAGACAACGAGTAAGTACCCAAGTGATATGCTCGAATTGCAAGTAGCCCTTGTCGCCAAAATTGAATTCAGTCTCAGCGTCATTGACAACAAGAACATTCTCCAACCTAATACCAAAGTTCCCGTCTTCATAGTAACCAGGTTCTGCAAATAAATGAATATAGACAGCTTTTAGAATATGATCAAGGTTAACCCGAACAGGAGAACTACCGAGTTTTTGTTGCAGACGGACCATCTGTTACAGTCATGGTAGCTTGAAGAGGTACATTCCTGGCACTCGGTCTGAAACTAACTTGGTGAGGTCCTACATATTAAACCATACATAATCATCGCAGAAAGTTAGTTGATGACATCTAGAATTTCAAAAACATTATTATCAATGACTCGATATTTATAAGAAAGAGAGAATAAAAAGAGGTATCTCATAACTTGCCTTCATGAACACAAAGGTAAGAACCAACTCCATGACCAGTACCATGTCGATAATCCAACCCATACTTCCACAAAGGAGCTCGAGCAAGAATATCAAGTGTATAGCCTGTAAATTCAGATATAGCCAATGCAACATATAAAAGATCAATAGCCAAATCTCAAGTTGGTACAGAAACAAAATTCAAGGAGATCATAACTTACCGTTTGTTCCCTTTGGAAACCGAGCATTTCCTAGTGCAACATGACCCTTGAAGACCTAAGGATGCGGCACATTGAACATATATCAGCAAATATGCTTATTCCAAATAAATAAGAATGTAATATTCAAAAGGTTATCATCAATAAGTACATACCGCAGTATAGCATTCCTTTTCATGAGCTGAAGGTTTTCCAAAGTGAACCGTTCGGGTTATATCAGTTGTTCCATCGAGATACTTTGCAGAAAGACAACAACAACGAAATTGTATTATAGAGCAAAGACTTTGATAAATACAAGGTAAGCTTATAGTATACACTCAATCATGTGATATTTACCTGTGCTCCTGAATCACATAAGTAAATTTTGTCGGGGTCCATCTCGGCACAAGCTTCTGGCTCTGGTGAATAATGAATAACAGCAGCGTTTGAACCAACCGATGATATAGTAGGAAAGCTTAAACCTCTAAAATGCTGCAACCACACGAGAAATGTGATTCATCTCTTTCATGGAAAGACAAAAGTTTAATATGTTATATGTAAACATTACCTCTTTTGAAGCTCGAAGACTTTCCAGCTTATCGCTCACAGTCACTTCAGTAAGCTTAGAGGTTTCTCTGTATTGTTTTGTTTTTTGCAGAAGAAAAACTCATTGCGTCATGAATCATGGAAAAATGGTTTGCAAAATCGGGAAAAACAAAACAAAGAAGAAAGAAGAAGCTTACGATGGTTTCTTTTTGCTTGCCTCTGCTTCCAAGAAGTATCCAGATGCTCCATAGAGCTCCTGCATCTATGGTTTCACAATGTTGAGTGACATAATCAATCATCAATATAGTAGTAGTGTTCAAGAAACAAAATTTTCATTTATTCAGTACCTGATTGTCGAGCCAAACAAGGTACTGGACAACAGCAGCACCATCACGAACATGTGCATTCTTGATCCCTTCGAGCTCAACCGGGTTCTAACATAAGTGAGAATAAGCATGTATGAATAAACTAAAACACGTCGAAAGAGATCACTCGTTTCAAAAATCATTCTTTATTACCTTCAAGGCTTTTGAGAGGGATATAGGGGATGGTTGCAGAAGGACCTTCTCAGCATCCAATTTGGAGTAAAGTGCATAGCAGCACGAAGCAGGATCCACCCATAACCGATCAGGCTGGTCAGAATCAATCTCCATATCCTTTGCAGCCTCATGTTGGACAGTTTTAGAGGCAAATGAAGAAATAAGTCGATCCGAAGCAAGCAAGGCCACATCTGAGATCACATCTGTGTATTCCCGGACTTCCACACCGAGCCCATTGAAATAAGAGTTTGCCTCATCAGACACTTTCTTTTTGTCAACATAGAGAAACGCAGAGTCGGTGGTAAGGATTGCAAACGCATGAACAACGGGACAATAAGCAACATCAGTTCCACGGATATTATATAGCCAAGCAACCTGCATCAAACCCCCAATCAAAATACATTCCAAAGCTGAACTGAGAAAAAGAGAGATCTTTTTACTACGAAAACACACCTCATCAAGAGCAGCGATGACCAAACCACGAGCACCCTCTTGCTTAAGCTTTGCCCTCAAATCTTCGAATTTATGGGAAACAGAACGGCCAGCAAACTCCAAAGGATGAACAACAACCGGACTCATCTCAGAAGGTGGACGACTCTTCCAAACTTCATCCACAAGATCAGTAGTTGTGGTGATTAGTTTCTGATTCTTCTTGGCAAACGATTTCCCCCATCTATTCGCAGTGTCTACCGAGACACACCATGAATCAACACCTATATTTGCCTCTTCAGGTAGATTCTACATTGTTAAACCATAAGCTAAATCAAAGAACACATCTCAAAGTTACAAAATTTATGGATTGATCAAAAGATTAGTTGAGGACTAACATCAGACATCCAAACTTCAACAAGAGGATCTTCTCCCATCCGCATTAGTGTCCACTCATCGCTAAGCTGTTGCAATGCTTGCAAGAAGTATCGACCATCTGTCCAAAGTCTTGCTTCCTTCTTCGTGATAAGTGCCAAACCTATATATTTATAATCGCCGATCAAATTCAATTCACTCTCGATCAACGATTCAATTCTAACAATATTTGAATCCAGAACAATAGAAAATAGAAACAGACCTGCACTTCCACTGAATCCAGACACGAACTCACGGCGTTTGTCTCGTGCAGAAACATACTCGCTCTACATACAATTTAAAAATCGAAACTTTCACTCAAATCAATGAACAATACATGATTAAGTAATAGTAGACGTATAATCAAGTAATCTGAGATCGGATCATGAATCAAAAAAGGGTAATTCAATTGAAAATAAATCAAACCTGGTGATAGTCTTCGGAAGGAACAACCAAAGCATCAAGAGGAGGAGAGTGAGAGGCCATTAGTGACCTCAACGAAGAGAGAATCTCGGACATGGCGATGTTTGGAGTTCAGAGAAGAATTTGACTGCTTCAAGGACGAACAGAACACAGATGCAGCAGCAGATAGATATAAAAAAGTACAGATATCACAGTTTTATGTTAGTAAACTTTACGTGTTCCAAGGAATCCTAATGGCTGACGCAACTAATTATTTTTTTTTCCTACACTTTAACGATTTGTGAAATTATAAGTTTTTGATAAAATATCCAATCAACAACTCCAATGAAAGAACACGTAATGAAATTTTGTTTTTATTTTACAACAAGGAATAAATAAGAGACAAATAATATAAAGAAACATGTACACACTAACCATTAATGGCGAAACTGAAAACACTCATAAAGAAAAGAAAGAAATTTCGATGGAATTGAGAAAAGAAAGGAAGATTTTTTTTTTTATGATTATTTAGCAGGAGGAGGAATTGAATGAAAAGAGACAAATAGAGGAAGCAATTTTTGTTTTTGTTTTAAGGTTGAGCAAGTCTTTTGACTATTGCAGCCATGTAGTTTCCTTGATGTTCAGCAAGAGCCAATTCTGTTTCTGTTGCTTCTCTTGACCCATCACCAGCGAACACACCTGCTCCATAAGGAGAGCCTCCACGTATCGAGTCCATCTTGAACATTCCAGCTCCAAATGTGTAGCCTATTGGTACAAATAGCATCCCATGGTGCACAAGCTGTGTGATTGCTGTCCATCTGCAACAGAACACACACGAGATGGAAATCAGCAAGTGTTTCTGAGCTTTAATGTGGAAACGATGGCAATAAAAATATCCACATTGCACACTTGGAGAAATACGCAAAAGCTTTAAGATTCCGCATTGTTATGCTTCTCTATATTCGCAAACTATCACAGCAACCGAGTGAATCAGCTGAAGTAAAACAGACAAATATCTAAGTGCAAATGATGACTAAAGAGAGTCCACATACATTGAGGAATCTATCTCAGAGCTTAAACACATGCAAATTATCGGAGGCAACACTCATGCCTATAGAATTGGTACTTTGGGTGATGAGAAAGTGAGAATCTAAAATAATCCAGTTTTACATGTTCTAAAGATCTCCCCTTACTAGAGCTAACATAAGCGTAGCATAAGTGCAAGCCTATCGTACCAAAAGAGAGACCAGGGTACTATTCAATGGTGACCAGATTGGACTTGAAATGGTCAATGGTGTAGTTAAGAAAGCAATTAAAGATCAAGCAAGCAATTCACCAGAATGATAGCCATCTCTGACAAGTTTCCTCTAAAGTACTAGACAAAGTCCTGACCACAACAACCTTTCAGGTTTTAGCAACCACCTATATACATCAAATTCAAGGTTGCATTTATTTCACATAGTGACTCTGTGATTATAGCAATTCAATACTTGTACTCCAAATTCAACTAATATACTTTAGAACCAATGCAAATGGTACTAAAGAGTATAAGAAAGAAGCAAAAGCTTACGCAGTGGTCTCTTGGCCACCTCCTTGAGTGCCAGTGCTCACAAAGAATCCAGCAGGCTTACCAGCAAGACTCTGCTCCTTCCACAATGATCCCGTCGAATCAAAAAACGCCTTCATCTGCGCAGCCATACAACCATACCTAGTCGGAAATCCAAACAGAAATCCATCAGCCGCCGTCAATTCCGCCGCCGTAATCTCCGGAATCTCCAAATCCTTAACCGGCGCCTTCATCTGCTCAACAACCTCCTGCGAAAGCGTCTCCGGAACTCTGTACAACGTCGCCTCCACTCCTTCGACGCTATCCACTCCCTTTTTCATCCTCTTCGCTAAGCTCTCCACATGTCCGTACATCGAATAGAACACGACGAAGATCTTGAGCGGTGACGAGATCTTAGCAGCCGTAGTAGTAATCGCTGGTGTTGTTGTTCCTCCAGTATTCGTCGCCGTTGTTCGATCGCCGTCAATGGTGGTTTGATCATCGTCAATTTGGATCGGAGCATTAGTAGCGTCGTTATCATCATCGATTCCGGGACCATCGCCGGTGGTGGCCGGCTTCTTCTTCTTGCTCGGAACACAACCTCCTCCTTTCCCCATCGAGAATATTCTCTCCCAAATTTTCCGTCAACGATAAGTTGGATTAATTTAAAATTTAAATAAATGAAAACAATCACTTGAAACAACTTTAGTTGTATTTTTAATCACCACTCTAATTTCGTGATTAAAAATGGGGTTAAGTGAAGATTTAACAGCTCACTTTATCACACTCAGGTCTACAAAAACGGCGCCGTATATGTTACGGTCAATTTTGAGTTGATAATTTGGGCCTAGTCTGTTGGTTTCATACAAGGAGTCCAACGTCTGACCTTCGATCACTTAATAGGCTTTCATTGGGCCATTTATGCTATGAGAAAAAACCCAAAATATAACTGAGCTCATTCATATTGGGCCTATCAATAAGGGATCCCCGATCAATATAATGGCAACAAGTAACTGATTAGTGATTAAAATCAAAATTTATTACAAAAATTGTAATGTATAACGTTATTAATATTCCGTTTTGATATCACATTATATTAGGGTTAACAAAATGACTAAAGTTGTGAATGATATATGTAATCGCTCCGTAATAATATGTACATAGAGAAAATTGTTTTGACATTATTTATAAATTATTAGCCTCTAACTATAATATGATGAGGGTGACTCATCAAATTTATCTTGTAAAAGTTTTCTCATTTTTTACTACTTTTTAACGATCCAGAATCTAAATTTGATAAAGAGAGAATCGTTTTTACTTTTTATGCATGAGTGTATATAGTACAGGTATATAAGTAGTATTATAATTAATTGATGTATATGATGATTGCTTTCTTAGTGGCTAACCCGATGGTGTCTTTTGACTTGTTCGAAAGCGTACTAATTTAAATCTCTAGCGTAGTCAAATTAACCTAATATCCTCCTACCTACGATCTAGAGAAAAGGAGTTGCATGAAAATTATCAATCATAATGTTACAATTAGAAGAAAAGCGAAGCATATCTTTGGAGAATAATAGTTAATAGTTAAACCAAAAGTCAAATTTCAACTATTGGTTATAAGTAATTGAAATTTCAAACGCTACTGGTAGATTAATGTTAAAGAAGAAGTACTTTAAAATGTTGAATCGAACATGCTAAAAATTTGGTATTTATTATACTGTGGTTAGTTAGAGCTAATGTAGATCTTATCTGATTGGTTAATGTCTGGAAAAGGAAATATAATTTTATATCAACCGATAAATTAATGTATGTATACTTCGATTGATTAAAAACATTATTAGTTAAATAATACCATATGCTTCTATGTTGTGCCAGGTACTAGTTTGGACCACCATGAAAATAATACAAGATCGCGCTTAAAGCTGCAAGAACCAAAATAGAAAGAATATTGTAAACTTAGAGCAATAAATTAAGACTAATTAAGAGAATTTTCTTTTGAAAATATGTTAAAAACTCAAACCCCACGAATCTAGGACCAAACCCAAGAGCAATCTAGAAAAGCCTCCTCTTTTATAGCTGTCATCGGTGACGAATCTTGTGTTCATAGCAAATTAGCAATGCCACGTTTACGAAAACTATTTATGGAAATTTATAAACTTAAACTAAGGAGCTAATGACAAGATCTGTTTAGTTGCGAACCATGTGCTTAAAGCTCTAATCGTGTTATGTGATGTAGTAGAGGAACCAGAGACAGGTTGGACCTCGAAAGTGGCAAAGAGAGACAATATATTGTACTGTTTTTATATTTATGGAAAGTTTATCTAATTTTTACTCCACGTGAGTGATTTTTGGACCGTCCACGTTGTGTTTTGCCGTTCAATGTTTTAATCGTAAAGATTGTGGTGGTGATTAGTGTCTTAATCGAGTAATTGAGAATCTTTAATTGTTATTTTAAACAACTAAAGATTAAGGCTTAGCTGTTTTAAGATATCATGCCTATTAATCCACTACAGAAGGATCCATGGAATTCTATTGGATTTTTAAACCAACGAATTCCAACAATTAACTATTATAAATATAGAAATGATCTTTTATGTGAATGCACACTATATAGTGAGTTTTTATTTAAATTAAGTACAAAAAATTTACATGTATATATATAGATATATATTATCAGACAATAAAATACAATATCAGCATTTTTTAAAACGAAAAAAAAAACTAGCACCATATATCATATATTTAGTATTCTATTTAAAATTATGCAAAATATTTCTGAAATTCATTGGTCTGTAGATGTGCATGGCCTTTTTGGCTTCAACAATGATGGCGACGCGCGAGACGGAGAGAGGCTGTGTCCCAATTGTTTTTTCATAAAACAACTTCAGTGTTGACCCAAAAAGGAAAAGAGAAAAACATTTCGAGTATGCTTTATTAAAGCTTTTACTTTTAGGGTCACTAGCTTCTATTTGTTTATTAGTGAAATTGTGAACAGATTATTTACTGGTGTCGCAATCTCATTTATTGGTAAAACGTGATTAGGTCAATTCTTTTAACTTACCAATGCTTATTAGCTAGCTATTCATTGAAAGGAACGTAACCAATAAGACGTGAAAGAGCAAGCTGAGTCTTTCTATTTGCTACAATTTTCTCAATTGCATGCATGTTTTTATTCACTATGATCTCGTACGTAGCTTCACAAAAGAACTAACGCTAACGATCTATATACTAACTTTTTTTAAAAATTGCAATAGGGCCGGTAAGATATATCAGTACGCACCTATTTTTTTGGTTCATTAATAAACCATATCTAATAAGACGCATTCGTCAGTTTTTAAGACGCGCTAATCATGATTGCAAACGCTAAAAAACCAAACGATGCTCCTATGTTTTTGTCACACCATGATAAGTATTATTACCTTTTCTTTGTTTGAAACTTGATAGTGTTGATCAAGACATATGCTCATCGGTCTATTCACATACCTCAAGTTTTTTGCAATCATGGAAGCAAAAAATATGTTCTTGCGAACTTCTGGTTTTGTTTTTTAGAGTTTCTATGCAAGAAAATTCAAAAAATGTTAAATTGGTTTGTAACTCTATTGTGTTTTAGCGGAGCCGGTTCAATATATGAGCTAATTTTTAATTTGATACTGAATTTTCTAATACTCAAAGTCTTAAACATTCGATTCGTTCCAGACGAGATGGGGTCGAATTTTCCTGTTGGCATTTGATCAAGCACAACACTACTACGTATTTCAAATCAGTAATAGAAAATTATAAACATGTAACGCTCAAATTAAGGCGAAATTCAGGGAATATATTTGATGAAAAAAAGATTGGTATAGAATTACTTTTCCCAAAGTATTTACGACAGAAAATTAAAAATCTATAAACACAGCCAATCATTGCGGAGAAGCAAAAAATAAATGATCGTCTATACATACATTTTGAAGGGCACCAACTCCCGATGAATTTATTTATTAAGATACGACTTTCCAATTAAAGTAACGTATTGGACGAGAGAGCACAGTCACAAACATGTAACTAATGTTGTTTGTCGCAATTTATTTGGATGATTATCTATCTAAAGTACAATACTAAAGTCTACCTAACGTGGGGGTGCCTATGGCTCTAGGTCACTAAATTGCAATACATTTGATTAATACCAATATAATGTAGTGTAATTTGCACATAACAAAAAAAAATAAGATAAGATATCAATTTCTTTCCGTGGGTCTAAGATTTTGTAGCCTTATATAGTACATGCGTATCGTATATCTCAAGGTTTTGGTTATACACATCATATATAAGTTAATGTATAGCATTTATTCCAACTTAAAAGATTGGTTGAAGCTGAATGGACTAATAGTTTTTAATTTTTAGACATTGCAAAAATAAATGGTAATCTGTTTTCTGTTGAAAAGTTTGGATTTTGTAACGATAAAACAAAATGTCATGTAATGCTTTTGAATGATTTAATAAGGTGTTATGGTACGATAAATTCAACTACAACTAAATCAAATAATGTGAATAAAACACAAAATACTCACTAACGGAGATATACAAATGTGAATAAACACGAAATAACCACTAACGATACACAAAAATCTATTAGACAAAAAAACCAACACTGACCATATAAATTGGCTTTGAAGTTGAAAAATTTTCTATTATTATTTTTGTAAAAAAAAAGAGATTTACTTATTTTTCTTCCTCACTGTGCTTATATATGCTGATAAGGGTCACTGTACTTTAATCCTAAATCCTATCGCCCCTCTATGTTTAGCCCTTCAAAGCTTGAACAGCTAACCAGGAAATTCAAATTAATGCGGATCTCAATATTTTCTCAAACTCGAGGTTAATAGTAATTTACCCTAAATCCTGTCTTTATAGGAGTTAGGTCGATGTTAATGCTTAATACTAAACCCTAGGGTCGATGGTTGTAAAGACTTTACAATACCTGTACTAGCTTTTACAATAAAAGTTGAACCAATCATAACTTATTTTATTTATATATTCACGCATAACCCTTAAAATCACTTACAACTTTTTTTCCAAATCATGTGGATATGTTCTTAATCATAGTAATTAATAAATGATAAGTAGTTACACGGTGAATATATTGACGTCGATAGATTACAGCAAGTTCTCATACAGTTAGTAATATAGATGTCTCTAATGGCTTAACAATTAAGAAAATGTCCGATGGAGATATATATGGAAAATGGACAAATGGTCAAGAAGCAAAAGACAAAGAGGGTCCAAAAAATGTGGCTACTGAAGATTCCACGTATCCGGATTCAAATTGGACGGTTTGGGAAACATGTTGAACCTCACATGGTCCATCGTTTCGTCTCGTTTCCTAAATAGGAAATCTCTAAAGACGTACGTAACGATTGCTTTCTAAATTTCACAATTCAATCCCATTTATTTGGTAAAGATTCAATCAAAGTGTGATCTTTTTTGTGACGCTAACTATTTCGTGTTTTAAGCAAAAAGCTAAACGGTTCTTTGTGGATAAGTTTTTCCTTCTTTGGGATATGAGTAAAAATATCTCCCTAGGCCTGTCTACTTATTAGGTTTTTTCTCTCAACTTTTTTTTTTTTGGATAGCTGGGTAATATAATAATTCATTTTGATAGTATTACTTTTGGATGATTGGCAAAATTAAGTCACTCATATATTTTCTCATAGAATATGAAATCCTGAACATAGGTCAAGAATTTACTTACATTTACTAGCTACATTTACTTTATGTGACATTTTTTGAAGAAAATATGTGGTTGTTCGTGTTTTGTTTGATTATGCCCAGATTACTTAGTTAGTTTCTATAAAAAAAAATATTAAGATAATACAATGAATCAAAATTGAAATTGGTTATTTTCAATAGTTTTGTATGATTTGAGTTGTTTTATCTTAAACCGATTTGATATTTCCAATCAAGAAAAAAAAATCCAATCAAAAATATAAAGGAATTATGGCTGGTGACGGCGACGGTTATGGGAGAACAAAAAATCTAATTGGTCTGAAGAAATGAGTCAGGTTTCATGAACTGAAGTTGAGGACACGTGTACGAATACAAGAGGTGGTCTACATTATTAACTCGTAATAAGTCGCCACGTGGATAACCCCATGTTCTTCCCTGGTCACTTTTCCTTCTCTTTGGCGTGGCTGTCTTTTTCACCTCCTGTTTTTAATAATTTTCACCTCCGGGTAAAAAGAAAACACAAAAAAGAGAGAGCAGCATAGATATATTTGCAAATAGTAATTAACTAATTACTATATCTAAACAGTTGCAAATACATAACATTAATACAACTGTCAAAATTACTTCAACCCTAATTCTCATGATGTGTGTTATCCAAATTAAAATACCATCAATCCTTAATAAATTAGCAATGACTCATACATAAGTTCCAAAAATAGGGTATTATCACATGCCAGACTTTTTAGGTGGTACTTTCAGTATCAATATTTTGGTTCCAATAAGGACATGTGGATTTTCTTTTACAAAATTGTTTTTAAAACACTTTCTTCAACAGTACAAAAATTGTATATTGAGAAGGTAATTGGAGGAAAGAGAGAGATAGAGATGTAAGGGTGGGATTGGAAGAACATGGAAAGTAGTAGAGACATGGCAGTGTTTTTAAAGCAGACACAAACACTTACGAGAAGAAAGAGGGAGACAAAAGGCTTTGGCTTCCATTGTCTACTTCTCTATATTCTTATTTAAACCAATTTTAAAATATTTATAAAACTTATTTAACATTAGAAACGTACGTTTGGTTGTGTTTTATTCGCCACGTTTCGTTGTTGTATTCCTTTCATATGACTCCCATCGTGTTCCTTTGTCTCCCCTTTTTCTCTCTTTACATCATCTCATAGAAAACAACTTTTAGAAATAAAAAAACGTGGCACATTATATTCAATAACGAATTCAAATCCCCAATTCAACTTATGAGTACGAACCTTGTAGTCACCATCCACATGATTCCTCTAGAGACCGTAAGATTAATCGGGTTGAAGAGTTAATTGTATTTGTTTTCAATATATATAGTTGTATGATCAATCACCCATTCTATCGTTTTATTATATGGATGCGTTTGTGCAGTTTAGAAGCATCAGTGATTCACTTTTGTATAACAATATGTATATATATATATATATAGTTTTGAATTTATAGGATCTGATTCTACTGTGAAACTTTCATTGTAGATTTTTGCTTAATTAATCATGATTTTGCTAGCTTTATTCTAGATTTGAATTTATTAGTACACAATTGATATATTTTTCATAAAAAGACTGACCGATGAATGTGATATTAAGCTCAAGAAATAAATAAATGGGTCTATGGGAACCAAAATAAGATGCACATAGCTAAAATATCCCTCACAAAATGATAATAGCAATATTCCATAAATTGAAAAATATAACTAGCTAGATGATAACTAATCCGTAACTCTTAACTCCAAAATTATACACCGTTTATCTAATAAAAGTTAAAAAGATAAGCCTTTAAAAGCAGACATTATCCTTAAGACAAATAAACAAGTATCTTTACCCAGTTTAGGGGGTTCATTGGTCCAATATTTTTATTAAAGAGTCCACATCTACAAGCAAGTATCATCATGAACATGAACTTAAACCCATTTAAGGATAATAACTATAACTAATCAATGATTTACTTGGGAGTTCGAAGGTGTCTGCTACACTCCTTCCAAGCCTCCACCCACATTAAAGTTTCTATCCTCTTTATCTTTTTTTATCCCCAAGAATATCCTCTGTGGCAACAAGCTACTAATTTAGTCATTTATTTGCTCATTGGCTGCTTGACAAAAAAAAAAAAAAAAAAAA
>Ga0041059_1001010_pt1 | contig 22350 bp, 21 predicted proteins | sample AraColnosormetaG_FD_56232 | JGI IMG/M metagenome (GOLD analysis project Ga0041059, IMG submission 56232) | Arabidopsis roots microbial communities from North Carolina, USA - Col MF nosort | ecosystem: Host-associated > Plants > Roots > Unclassified | place: USA: North Carolina | collected... | reverse complement strand
TTTGTTTAGATTGACACTGAATCTTCCGAGGCGGCTAACTATGAAAACAGCAACTCGTCTATCAAGACTTCTAAGAACACTTCAAAGATCACTAAATTGACCCCGACGTCAAAACGATCACTAACTTCATCGAAAGATAATGCAGCTCAAAAGTCATCTACAAAGCCTAAATTGTTGTCCAAGGCTGAGATAATAAAGGTTGATGTTTATTCGTATATTATGAGTTTATAGAGCAATTCTGAGACTCGGACCTATCAATTGGGATAAGATCACAAGACACATAAAATACAACAATAGATCGACTGGTCTAAATGGGGATCAAAAAGACAAACACACATGCACAATTTTGCATTGTTTGAGCCTCTGCGTGCCATCACTACAAAACATCCTCCATTAATGGGTATGAGGGTAGTTGAGCTTCTTCATCTTCATCCTTCTTCTTGCATATGTAAATAAAATGGGAATCAGGATCCTCCAGAACATAATCATGTGGCAGCATTCCCTCACTTGTTATAGGTATAGCTTCCATACAAGACTTTGCTGACGAGCTGCAACTTTCTGGCCTTTTAAATCCTGGTCTTGCTGCAAGAACACGGAAGGAATGAAGCTAAGAATACAATTTCAAAAGAAAATTTGTTGCAAAACATGGAAGCTTACGTATAATGTATAAGGAGATCTTCCAGTTGTACGCAGAACGAGTCAAATGAGGCATTCTCACTTTCGGATCACCGTAGGTTATCTACCAAACCACCACAACAAACACAAAATATCTTATATATCCTTCTAGTACCAGTGACAATGACTATGAACAGTTACAGACATAGAATGCAAGAGAAAGTATGTTTGTTACCAAAAAGTAGGTCCCTCCAGGTTTAATCAGCCTGCAATATGAAAAAAGAGAAGAGTTTTATTGAGAATATATATATTAAAAAAGAATCCAAAAACTGGCATCTATATGAGATGATCCAGGAGCAGCCATGATGATATTAGTGACCTGCTAACTTCACCCAACATTCTCGAAGCACTTAGAAGAGCATCACTGCCACACTGGAACCCACCGTATCACACAAAACAAGAAAACTTAAAAACACATGTAGACATGAACACGAGAAACAAAAGATCAGGTTCCGTACCATCAATGAATCAAGGGTTCCTACACAATCCAGCAGCCGCAACAACAGGTAACAATATATCACTTCTAAGCTTTTCACCATAAAAACAGAGTAATTGGTGGTTGCTACAACATACCTTTATCAATAATAGTGTCAAAGGAATCGTCTTCAAAGTAACTCATATCTCTAACATCCATTTGCATATCTGTTGGGTAAAAACAGAGTATAATAGGATAAAGCTTCTTACTTTACATATTTCTAAAGCTAAAGTAATATAAACTAGAGATGTGAAAAGAAGTGTTACATTTGAGCTGAGGAACAGATGCATATTTGGTTTGCATCATCTCAATAGCCACTGAAGAGATATCAACATTCATGATGTCCTCATACCCATCCTTCACCATATCCTCTGACATCACTACACCAAAGAGAAGAACAGGGCAATCACAGTGTATTAAATTTGGTTGCTGCTCAAGTCAAATTCAATCACTGGTACAGACTTCTTCAAATCTATTGGCAAAAGGAGAGAGAATTACGGGAGTTGCCACAGCCAACCATGAGGACTCGTGAAGAAGTAGAGACGAAGCTGCGGACAAAAGGGCGGAGAGAAGAGTAACATTGGTACCAGTCGAAAGAAAGCGCGTCTTGCACGTAACGAGCGTCCCAATAGAGAGCGTCTCCATAGTTGTAAGTGTTGCAGCTCGACACGTCCCTCTGCATCTTTCTCTCTCTCTCTAAAGATCCGATCTCAGATTCTGCGGCGGAGCTTTTTCTCTTCGTCGTTGTTTTTGACCAGCTTACGAAGTTTGGGCTTATTACAGGCCCAATACATAATCATGTGAAGCTGAAGAGTGACACGTGCTCACACATTGTTATTAGCCTCATAATTGGGCTCAAAGTAAGGAATTAAAGCCTCATCTCCGCCCATTAATTAATACGGAGTAATAGTTTACTGATTTGTGAAGGTTTATTTTATTTTTTTCTAATCAAATGATAAAACTTTTGCAGATTTTTACATGACAGTAGTAAACTACGTATTTTGATTTGTCGTTTTTATAAAAAATAATAATTTCTTTATCAGTGCTGTGTCGGGCAATTAGAACCTTCTTTCCATTTCTAAAAGATGTTACCAACTATTGACCAAGTATTTAAAACTGATAACGACACTTATTTATGAGTCTACTAAGTACTAACGATATTACTAGTTGTCAAGTAAAAATATCTAAATCCTTTTTATCTGAGTGCCTTTTACAAAATTTTGGATGATTATCTAATGAGCATCCATAAATAAGCTCAAATTTTAGTTAGCTACTTGACCATGGTTAACTCTAACAAGGATGATAAATTGATAATGATATAACGGTTCGGTTCGGTTGCTTTTGGAAGAGGACGAACCATAAAGAAAGAAGCTCAAAGCCCACCCATTTTCGTGATTACAGGCTTTTTAGCAAAAGGAAGCAGCACGTGTTCTCAAATTAACCATAGTTAACTCTTCAATATAACCATGGTTAACATTTAACCTCTTCTTCTTCTTATTAACTTCATCACTCTCTTTGTCTTCTCACTTTCTCTTCTCCACAGTTCAACTCAACCTTCCAAATTCCAATGGCGACATCACGAGCTTTCACTCTCTTCGCTTTCACATTATCTCTCCTCACCGTAGCTTCTACCGTCTCCGGCCATAACATTACTCAAATCCTCTCTGATACGCCGGAATATTCCTCATTCAACAACTACCTTTCTCAAACAAAACTCGCCGACGAAATCAACAGCCGCACTACAATCACCGTCCTTGTTCTCAACAATGGCGCAATGTCTTCCCTCGCCGGAAAACACCCACTCTCCGTCGTCAAAAATGCTCTCAGCCTCCTCGTCCTCCTCGACTACTACGATCCTTTAAAACTCCATCAGCTCTCTAAAGGCACAACTCTCACCACCACGCTTTACCAAACCACCGGACACGCTCTCGGGAACCTAGGATTCGTTAACGTCACCGATCTCAAAGGAGGCAAAGTCGGCTTTGGCTCCGCCGCTCCTGGCTCCAAGCTCGATTCCTCTTACACCAAATCCGTTAAACAAATCCCTTACAACATCTCCGTTCTCGAAATCAACGCTCCGATCATCGCTCCCGGAATCTTAACCGCACCTGCTCCTTCTTCCGCCGGAGTTAGCAACATCACCGGACTTCTCGAGAAAGCCGGTTGCAAAACCTTCGCGAATTTGCTCGTATCGAGCGGTGTTATTAAAACATTCGAATCCACCGTTGAAAAAGGCTTGACGGTTTTTGCACCGTCCGATGAAGCTTTTAAAGCTAGAGGTGTACCAGATCTGACGAATCTCACACAAGCTGAGGTGGTCTCGCTCCTAGAGTATCACGCCCTCGCTGAATACAAACCCAAAGGATCGTTAAAGACTAACAAAGACGCTATCTCCACTTTAGCCACTAACGGCGCCGGTAAATACGATTTAACGACGTCAACTTCCGGTGACGAGGTTATTCTCCATACCGGCGTTGGTCCGTCGAGACTCGCCGACACGGTGGTCGATGAGACACCTGTTGTTATATTCACTGTGGATAATGTGCTCCTTCCCGCTGAGCTTTTCGGAAAATCTTCATCGCCGGCGCCGGCACCGGAGCCAGTGAGTGCACCGACACCGACCCCGGCTAAGTCACCGTCTCCTGTGGAAGCACCTTCTCCAACCGCAGCTTCTCCGCCAGCACCACCGGTGGATGAATCTTCACCGGAAGGAGCTCCGTCAGACTCGCCGACAAGTTCAGAGAACAGTAATGCGAAAAACGCGGCGTTTCACGTTAACGCTCCTGCGTTGTTCACCGCATTGGTCACTATTGCCGCCACATCTCTCTTGTTATAAACAAAACCTTAATTACGAAGACTGCCATTGTCTTCCTTCGACGAGTTTTTATTTCTTTGTGATGCTGTTTGTTAAAAACTGGGAATTAGAGTGTTACGGTTTACGTTTAATCTTATTAGTTAATTTAGAATTGGATGATTGTTATTGTTTTGTTTTGGTGTGTTAGTTTGTAGTAGTGTCGAAATATTGAGATCTTCTAATTGACTAGTTTCCATTTTGTGGTTTGTGTTCTCTTGCGTTTTTATTTGTTCTAAATTTCAAATTAATTAATTATGCTAAACAACGTCGTAAGATTAAATGCGTGGATTAATGGACCATTGGAATTTTGCACCCAAAAAAATGGACCGTTGGAACTTGAACCTGTGATATCCCACGTGGAGAGAAAACGAAGAGTGTCTTCTGGTCCACACCGTCCTTTATAACTTTCTTTTCAAAATAGAAAATACAGGTTTCATATAAGCCCATTAACTTATATTCAAAGCCCAAGAGAGCCCACGTTATCAACACAGCCTGTCGTTTTTAGTTTGGTAAGACGACACTCATTTTAGACTGTTTGGACTTCAAAGTACCCCGCCTTTTTCATTGTTTCAAACGGTGTCTAATGTTGGTCAAAAGGAAGAAGACGAAAGATAATGTTGCGTCTGAACCACTCGATGCCAAGCTATTATCTAAACGTCTAGCTGAGCCTAAATCCAAAGGATCACATCAACTAGCTCCTTCCCCGATAACATAGCTTATCGTAACTACAATTTCTGGAGTCCTCACCACTTTTTTCTAATGCTTGGCAACTGAAAAACTAGATTCCTTTAGGTGATTCTCTTTTAATCTTCAAATTTCATGCCTAATCTGTGAAACTAGGAATTGCTGATAATGTTTTTGTGGTTGACAATGTAAGTATAATGCTTAAAGATTTGAATATTTACATATCATAGATAGAGACGCATTATGCATGGGAGTGCTACTCTAGTTAGAGATTCACATATGGTACCATCTTGCAGTAATGAAGGGGCGTGGTGATTTTGATATGGACCACTTGTATGCATCAAAACAAAACTCATCATTGTAGCAACTCCAGAAATTACCCACGAAATCGTTTGCTATTTATGATTCCTTCTTCTGTGTTTTTTATGCCTTAGCTTGTATGAGATGAAGAATAACTTTCATCTTTTTGTTTGTGGTGGACAATGCCTAGTCTAAAAATAGTAAATAATATAGGTAGAGAATCATAACAGCTTTGATCATTTTGAAGCATGATAATAATTCCGGATGTTGACTAGCTCCTACAATTTGCAATTTAGTCTTTATTAGTATAAGTTTTCTTCCCCCTTCTTTATTTCTTTTCTTGTTTGTCTTTCAAATTTGGTTGCATCTCAAAAAAAAATATCAACACAAGAAATGAGTAAGAGTTTTATAGTGGTCCTAGTCCTTAGATCAATTATATTTATTTTTTACTATTCATATCACATGCTTAGATTTCATTTTACATAGGAACAAGATATATGTCTCTTTGGAACCAAGGTTTTTTCCTTAAAATTAGACCCCAATTATGAGGGAAACCTGGTTTGAACACGAGATGCCAAACCGCGAATCCAAGACTTCGACCTTTGAAATGGGTTTGGTATTAAGGTAAAGGAGTTTTCTTTTGAGCCTCTTTTGAAAATAAAAGGTGCTTATGGATTAACTTTTTAAAATCAAATTGTAGTACATGCATAGTTGGTCCAAATTTCATGTGATCTTTCTCTGTAGTTGATTACAACTAAAGTAATCAATTAGTATGAAATTGAATGATTTGGTATGGTCGATTTACGTATGTACCTCTCAAGTGTTTTCTACTAAGTTTGCACTATTAGTACAGTAACTATTCAATCAAGAACAAGAAACAGAGAGTCTGAGAAAGAGAAGAGTCTGTTTTGGTCTTCTTCTTCATCATCTTCGTCCTGAACTCATGCATATCTCTGGCCCCTCTATAATCATGAGTTTCCTTTTGCCATCATTACCTTCAAAAGCCTTGTCTTTCTTCATCACTCTCTATCTCAAAAGAAACAACTACAGCTTTATAGATCGTCTATATAAAGCTTACTCTTCCATTGTGTTTACTCAGTTCGTTTTGTGTGATAAAACCACAAGAAGATGTGTCTGACAACTTCAGAGCCACCATTCCCAGACACTGACACACCAACTATGAGATCTGCTTCGTACCATATCAAACATAAATCTAAGACACAAACCCATCTTCGTATCCTTAATCTCACCAGGTTCAATTTCATCTTCCGCATATATCAAGCGTCCTCAGACATTGACTCTATTTTTGTTTCTGAATTATATAAAACAGTACTTTCTTTTTCATTGTAAGCAGGAGGAGAAGATTACTGAAGGAACAGAAGGAGATGGAGATGAGGAACTTGAAGCTTTTCGTAGAGAATCAAAGCATCATACGAGAGAATGAAGCTTTAAAAAAGAAAGCTCTTCTTCTCCACCATGAAAACAATGCTCTGTTTGCTCTGCTTCACCCAAAATACTCCCCTGTTTCAACCTCCTTGCTTCAGTGATCTTCGTGAACTTTGTTTATTGATTCTTCTCGTCTTCTTCTTTCCTTTTCCAACCTTTAATGGTACTAAAATAAAATCAAACTAATGATTTATGGGTGATTTACTCTTCTATGAAAGCTTTGATTATTCTTTTTCATGTACCAAGTATTAACATACATATCCATGATCACTTTCAACTAAAAAATTTCGTTGCTTAATATGCCGATCCGTGATAGAGATGTTTCCGACGACCCAAACCTCAGACAACCATCATGTCGTTTTATACAACAGAGCAAACACGCAAAGACAAAACACAATCATCCAGAGAGGAGAGGGAGAGAGAGATAGAGTAAGCAAAAGCCATTAGATTCATCACCAAAAGTAACAGACCAAACATTACAACAAGTAGAAGTCTTGATCCATCTGTGAGTTTCTCATCAGCTAAATAACTAACAACTGAACGAAGAAAGTATAAACACAACCAATCTTCAGGGAAGAGACTCTAATATCGACCGATTAAGATGAAGTCATCATCATCAAGTACCTGAACATCTCTGTCTCCTACAAAATGCTCCCTTCCGATTTCCTTCACCAGTTTAACGAACTCAATCCTTTTGGACAGAGGCAATGGCACATAAGGTAACCGAAAAACCGGCCTCGCAACTCCTAACTGAGCCAAAGCAGTGTTTACACCAATGGGATTCGGTTCTTGGAATAGCCAATCCATTAAAGGAAGAAGCTTTGCGTTCAACGCTGAGTTTCTACCTTCAAACATCAACTTCCTCATCAAACCCGGAACTAAATTGCTAGTAACCGATATCACTCCAGTGGCACCGTGATCCCATCTAGAATCATGGCACTGATCATCATTTCCACTCCAAACGACAATTCCCTTCTCAGTATACTCTTCAACTCGGTTATTACCAACGCATTCCTTAACCCCAGCCATATTAGGGTTCTGAGAGAGTTTAAAGATAACCTGGGGAGGTATATCCTGGCACGTTCGACCTGGCACGTTGTATATAATAGTCGGTCCCATATGAAGAACGGTTTGAAAATGCGCATTCATGCCTTCAATGGATGTTTTTCCATAGTAAGGGTTAATGTGCAGTGCCCCGTGCATTCCCATGGCGAATCCTTGCTCAGTGGCATGAATAGCTTCCCTAGTCGAGTTACTTCCAGTGTTTCCAATGACTTTGATCCTTCCCCCAAAACAATTTACAGTATGGCCGATAAGCATTATGTGCTCATCCCAGCTCATCAATTGGCCTTCACCAGTTGTACCACCAACAATCACACCTTCAGCACCGTTTTCTATCTGCGTGTTGACTAAGTCATCGTATGCTTGGAGGTCGAATCTTCCATCAGGTAAATACGGTGTCTTAATGGCTGTGATCACTCTAAGGGACCTTATGTCGTCTGTGTTTGTCCTGCCAACACAAAAATACAAGAGAAAGCTGCTGAAGTATGAACAAAAACAATAGTAAACATGAGAAGGAATAGAAGATGCACCTGTTTTTATCCTCGAGACTGCGCATAGGAAGATGGAAGTTAGGTACAACAGCTGCTATTGGAGAGACCCATTTTGCATTCCTTCTGGTTTGATGAGCAAATAAATCAATCACTCAGAGATCATAAGGCAATGTCTAAGCATTAATCTAGCCAATCGATCAACAGATATAAACACAACTACAAATCCGATTCTTCAAGAGAAAAAGTTATTGCTTTAGTAACCAAAGCAATATATTCATTGTTCTACCTGTGATACAAAAATTTCAATTACACTAGAGAGCTGTCGAAACCAAATCCAATACCAGTAACTATAATCCCAATAAGATTAGGCATAGAGAGAGAGAGAGAGAGAGAGAGTAACCTCTTATAGCTCTGCAATTGATTTGATCGAGGAAAATGGAGGGCAGAATCAATGGAGATCAAGCCGTAATTTTTCAAAGCTGACATCTTTCAAAACCCTAAATTAAATCGGAGCTCACTAGTAGAATCAAATTGGAACAACGAGAGAGATGGCAAAATTAGTTGGAGGCGGTGATGATACGAGTGGAGACACTGTTGATAATCGAAGAGGGAAAACGTTTCAACGAGGCGAAGATCGATTGAACTCTGGAAGTGGTAGCAGGTATGCTGACGTCAGATTCCGACAAAAGTAATCGGTTTTGTAAAGATGAAAGAAAGCGGCGGGAGAGAAGGTGATGATGAACGCAGGACGCCAATCTTTAGGGCTTCCCCTTTCTCTTGATCCTAATCAAATTGGGCTTTAAGAGGGTTTAGATTCGGCCCACACGTCCAGAGATTTCCGGGCTAGACTTTTTCTGATAGGATTTCGATTCATATTTTTGTTTAGGAGAATTTTTTTAAGTTCTTAGAGCATCTCCAATGGTTAAGAACGAACTACTTCTTAATCTAATGCTAAGATGTTTGCTAAGATTAGGCTAAGATATATCGTTGGGGATGCTCTTAGTTATAAGTTAACCAGGGTACAATTATTGATTTTCATAATTTTTTGTTCTATAGTTTACAATCGAAATTTTAGTTTTATAAATGTAACTAGAATACAAAGTATTGACTTGTGTCTATAACCTAGAAAAAAGTCTAGAAAAGTGTATGCCAATGTAATCATCTTGTTCCCAAGTCTTGCCATTAAACAAGGAAGCAAGATTATTCTCTTTAGCTACTTGTGCACGAAAATTTTAACCAGTCTTCTCATGCATTTTTCTATGCTAACTTCTAAATCTTGATCAAGCTATAATCATTTATCAAAAAACATGAAGATTTCATTCAATATCAACTACTACATTATAAACATCAACTCAAGGAAGATCACAACACTAGCCCCTATATATATAAAGATCAATCCGAGATCAGACCGTTGCGTTTCGGCTCGCAACATAAATCCTTTTATCCGATCGAAAATTTTCCAAAAACCTTCAGGTATTAATCAAACGTTAAAACAAAACCTAAGAAAGTGAAAAAGGTAAAAAGTGAAAAAGAATAAGAAGACGAAACTTATATTATCAATGATATTATCTTAGAAAGACGGTCGTTGCGTTCCCCAATAAGCTTCACCTGGCAACGAAACAGAGTTAATTAAATTCGACGGCGACCCAATAAACGATGTCGCATCTTGCATTAACTGTTTCTGCGTTTGCGTTCCAATCGCCCTAGCCGCGTTTCCATCTATTTCTCTTTCAGTTTCCTCCTCCTCCTCTAGTGGCAGCCTCTCGTAAGATGCGTTTCCAAATGAAGCTGCCATAACGACCACCGGACTTGATGCCGTAAGCGGTCCCACCACACTGCCTCCGATCACTTGACCTTGACCACCGGCTAAGTAAACCTTTAAACCAGACGCAGCTGGTGGTGCCGGTGGAGGAAGAAACGAACCCGAGAGAGAAAGAATCTCAAACCGTCCGTGTAAACTGACGACGCCTCCGCCAGGTTGTCTAACGGTGACGTTTGTAACGGCCCCGTTTCCGGTCAAGACGCAAACGCCACGCTGACGGCGTCTAGCGAAGACGGCTAGGCTTTCCATTACATCGCAGGCGTTGGTTATCTCCATGACGTGACATCTGAAGGCGTTCGCGGAGTCGCGAGTGACTATGATTGGTGCTTTGGGTTTGTTCTTGGAACCAGCAGGTCTGCCACGTGGCCTTCTCTTCTTGATATTCTCTTCTCCGGAAGGAAAGGTGGCTAGGTCTTCCCCTATATTGTTGGGTTCAACTCCTTCTTCTTCTCTGCCGCGTTTTTGTCGTCCAGCGTTTTGATGGTGATAGTGCTGATGATCACTTGATAGAAATTGCGGTGTATGAGAACGAGATACCTCATCCATTCCTCTTCTGATTCGCTAAAAAGTTGGTCAATATAGGGGAAAAGAAGGCTTTTAGGTTGAATAGATTTGGTGTCCCTAAATTAATGAATCAAATATAGAGTTATTTATATATACATATAGTTAGGGCTTGGGAACGTGAGGTTGATGAAAAGTGGAAGTGAAGCAGTGATACATGTAGGAGAGAAAAGGGTTTGAAATATGGAGGTTTAGGGTTTAAGTTGTGGCTTAAGGTAAACAAATCAGAAGGATGATGGGTTCTGTTATGGCAATAACACAAGAGCGTGCCCCCATGGTGCGGTATATGGGTTCCACTAGTTTTGGTCTTTTGAAGTGTGATGTTCAAGGAAAAACAAAGAGTTGAATAAGAAAATGAAAAATATGAAGCAATCTAACAAACAAACAAAAGTAAAGATGAGGCGCTTTTTGAAAAGATACACCAACGAATTACCGTTAACCGTGATGGTGAAATTTATGAAAAGGGAAAGATTTGAATGGGCGTGAAACCGAGAAAGACGAGCATGTGCCGGACATGGGGAATTGGATTGGGACCCAAACAACACTAATGAAGTCAGATTACAAAACACAACGAGTCAGACCGTGTCTTGTGGGATATAGAACTACTCATAGTTTACCATTCTACTACATTACTACATTAGTCCCTTTTGGCTATTTTAATTAGTAGAAGAAAATAAGACTTCTCTTTCTGTCTATATTCATTGATTTGTCGATCTTAGTCTTTATCTTTGTAAATTATGTCAGAACCAGACCTATATATATTCGTGTATGTATAATTGAAATGCTAATCCCTAAGTAGGTTAAGTATTAATACCAAAAACCTTATGGAAGACAAAGAAAAGAAGAGGATGGGGTTGGAGACAGCAAATGCTAGGTGTCAGTCACACGTGCAATTCCTTCTGACGCACGCGTGAAGTTTTTTTCTTATAATTTCTTTTCATTTGTTGAAGTTTGAATTTATATATAACCAGGTGATTCTAGCACTTGTCTTTTTAGCAACGCCCTCAATTACACTCCGGACGACAAAAGTGAGTGGATTTGGATTGTGTGCGAATGTGGTTGACCGATTAGGATTAGGAAGAAGAGAAGTTTGCGTCCAATGAACCACGGCGTGATCCCTTCAAGTTATGTTCACTCCTACCCACTTACCCGACCAGTTCATTTGTTAGAGAGCCAATTAGTGATGATGGGCGCATGTGGCTCTAATACAATGCAACATCATGTAATACTTACTATATATAGTACTTACTCACGTCAAAGCACTCACTCACTTGACTAATTGTCTCGAAATAGGGTTCAAACCTCGCCTTTGAGATTTGGGCGATTATATCATGCAACGTTCACATATCCCATACTATACACTTGTTCCACGGATTTCAGTATTTAAACCAATTTTTACCCAAAAAAAAAAAAAGTATTTAACCAATTAGAAGAAATTTTGAAAAATGAAAAATCACTCCGCAGAAGGACAAATACGCGTCGTATCATTGGAGACCACGGAAAGTGCCTCGAGAACAGCTTGCAAATATATGGGCCTACGCGACCTTAAGCCCATCAGGTCCATTAAACGCTTGTTATATTGAACCGCTATGAATTAAGAGAGAACTCTATAAAGGCAAGTATTAACATGACAAGCCAAAGTCAAAGATGAAAGCCAATAAGAAAAGAGAGAAAAAAATCAGCACCATTGGAGTAAAACCGGGCCAACCGATAGGCCAAGCATGTCAGCAAGAGCAGTCTGAACCTCGTTAGAGCCGTGTTCGCAGCTAATCAAGTTAGCCAGAAGTGGAAATAGACATTTCAGGTTCTTCTCAAATGATGCCTCATCCAATGTACACATTGCTTGAAGTGTTGCAACTATAAGAGGAGCTCTTGCTGATAGTTCTCTTCGTTTTCCTGATCCCAAAGGTATTCTCCATCGGTATTCGCTGGCCCGTGATGATTCTGATTGTAATTTTTTCGCAGAAGAAGAAGTCTCGATGTAGAAGTTGAGAACTTCTTGACAGATGTTGACTAGAAGTGATTCTATTTCCTCTTCTTCTTCTTCTTCTTCTTTTTTGGTTTTGTCTGCAACAAGATTCTGTAAGAATGTCAGGCAGATTTGGTAAGACTCGTTTTCAAGACGAAGTAGTGGAGGATCTTGCATCTGTGTCATGGGTCCTAGCTCTTGTAGTCTTGAACGAAGTATTGTGTTACTGTTTATTCCGTGAGCATGTAAAGCTACACCGTGCAATGCATCTACGAGGACTAATGTGTTTTTCGCTGAAAGCTGAGGTCTGTACATGTTGTAAATCTCCATCACAGCCTGAAAAAAATAGAAACATTACTACAATAACAGCAACAACACAAATTGCATTTACTTTTTTTTTTTGGTAAATTGTAAACGGAAAAGACTCCCAAGTTCCTCCTTCTGTTTGCGTTTGCCTTTTGAGTTATCAATTTACAAAAGAACATTTGATTAAAGAAAATAAAAGTTGTCGGTTCATTTGAAGGAACACACATTATTATAATACATAAATGTAAGGCTTGAGAGGAACTAACCTGGATCAACAAAAGTTGAACAGCGGCTCGGCACTTAGCATCAGAGATAGCAGCGTAAAGATGGGTTGCTGTTCTCTGACTCTCTTCATTGCCATCGGTAGCAGTTGGAGCAGCAGACTCAGCATTACTGTTCTGAATGTTGAGAGCACTTCTCTGGCTTCTTGCTACATATTCTTCGCTAAGGAAATACGAAAAATCTGGGCAAGTTGTTTTCGCCGCTTCTTTTAAAGCTGACACCACCTCTAACCACTTTTCTTCAGAGAACAAGCCATCAGCATCGCTCATCAGACGAACAAACGCAGCAATACCAATTCCTGCAAGGCTCTGGTGAGGTCTCTTTATGAAGCTTACAAGAAGCATTAGTACTTTCTCTAGAAGTGGATTGACTGTAGTGTAAAATTTGACAAAGAGATCCACTACAAGCTGTAGTGCTAATGTACAGGTCTCGTAGAGCCAGGCGTCATGATCTAGCTCATCCACTTCACCACCAGAACTTCCTTGATCAGCAGATTCGTCTTCGCCAGAAGGATCAATAGAATGGCGTACGTAGTCGAATATAGGAAATAATACAGACTCGAATACTTTTTCCCATAACGGCAGAGAAAATAAATGGCCATGGTTGCGTAAGGTATCAAACATAATCTGTAGTGCGCTTTTCCTGATTTCTGGTCTTGGATCGAAACTAAGCTCTGATAAACCTGCACATTAGACAGAGGAAGGTGAAACACATGAATAGAATCTTCAACTTAAAGTAATCTTCTCGATAAATTATAGTGTTATACCTGATAGTAAGGGAAACCAAAAATAAAGATGATTGTTGTTTACAATCTCTCCGTTCTCTTGTTTCCCACTTTTTCCACTGTGGAGAGATGACTGAGGAATCTTTCCAGAAGTTCCCTTGTATTTGTTTGTTGATGGCGAGTTAAGATCTCCTTCTGCAAGCTTTGTTGCACAATACCGGAGGAAAGCTATAGAACTGAGACTGATATCCTTGCTAAATCTGTTATTGGTGAATGCAACTAGGCAATTCACACAATCTGTAAAAGTGGTGGTTTCTGTCTCAGTGATGTATGGGAAATATTCTCGAATAATCTTCTCGATAATTTCAAAGGACAAAAACACAATATTTTTGTGGTCGTCATATGCCGCTGTGGTAAAAACCTGCAACGGAAGAAAACACATTGTGAGTAAACCAAAAAATTCTTAAATTAATGTGGTTACCAGAAAATTACAATAAATGCCTACCATAAACATGCTTTTCCATCCTGACTTAACATTATTTACACGTGACAATACCATCTGAGAAACACATCGGATGATAAGTTCTCTGATCTCAACATCATTACTTCTACGCATAACAATGACAAAAGGTGTCATAAATTCATTTTGGAAGTTGTAATTAGCCAACTCCTCCCGTTCCAGAAATTTCATTGACAACTGGCGGAGAGAATCCATTGCAAATATTGCAATAGAAAGATTCTCTGAGCATCCAATGGTCACAAAGAAACCTGATAGCACTTGCCAGATGCTTGACCAAACAAGCCTTATGCGATTCATGTTATAATGCCTGTCACAAATGACAAACAGAAAATTGTCAGACTACATACTTAAAGTTGCTAAGAACAGAGAACGTCTCTTATATGCAGTATATGAGAGAACAGAGAGGAACGAAACTAGGAGATTCTTACGCTATCTCAACAATCTTTGTGAGGCTAAAAACGCGTGGATTAGAAGGAGACCGCAACTCATCCATAGAAACTTTGCAGAGAGCTTTAACAAAGTCTATTATAGCTTCACTGTTTAATTTCTGACTCTGAGAAAATACTTGATTCATTTCACCAACCTGCTCCAACAAGTTCAAATTTGAGACTATACTGCTCATCTGTTCTTGTCTCACGTTCTTAGAACCTTTTCCGCCAAGACTCATGCTGTCATATGAACCCCTCAAGACACCTGTAGCTGCATATTGACTTTTCCCAGGACCCTTCCTTTTCAGAACAGGAAGTATATACTGTTTGGGTTGCTTTGATTTCTCTGACTCATTTTGCTTGGAAGCAAAAAAAGTGGCATCTGGAGGAGCACCTTCTCCCAAGAGATGTAGTTGCTCAAAACGGGAAACACAAGTTAGTATATGCTCCCAGGCATCTTGCAAATAGTTGCCCTCTTCATCAGCAAGTCTGAGAATCGCCTGGAGAACAACCAATATTAATTTGGGATCCAGACAATTTTAGAGGGGAAAAGGCGACAGTTAGATCAGGAAGGAAATAACATCGAGATAAAAAGTGACAAGGAATGGACTGAGAACGAGGTCAGATGGGGAAAGTATACTCAAGATACATATCATGTTTTTTTGGTACAGCGAACTATTACAAACAACAATCACGTAAACCTTAATGAAGTAGAATACCAACCTTAATGGCTTCAATATTTCTCTGCTTGATATCAGCTGGGGAGTGAAGTGAAGTGAACTTCGCTAGTGAAGTCACAAAAGCATCTCTATGGGTCTTCATTGACATCAACGAAGTGGCATGGATTGCATGGTGGAAGCCTTCAAGACATATGTTGATCACTATCAAATCATCACTCTGGTCTAGCGGCACACTGAATGCAGCAAGCATAGGAGCCCAACAAGCCTCAATCATAAATCTGAGAATAACCACATCTGTAGCAGCATAGTAGGTTGACCTGAAAACGAGTCAATTCAAATACTGCATCAGCTAAAAGTTTCCCAAGAGATGAAACAGTTCAGGAGAGTAGTTCTGAGTTGAAATGAATACTAAGTCTACAGAGAAATGGTTGTTATCAACATATGATGCAAGTAAGAGAGAGTGATCTTACTCTGATTTACGAGCTTTTTCCTTAAATTGCTCTTGCATATGCTTCATCAGATCATCACTTGTTTCCGCATATGAATCTCCCCACTGCTTACGGATCACTATGTTTAATATACCATCCAAACCAAGCATTCTGTTTGAGTTTGCGTACTGTTTCTGTTGCAAACGTAAATCATCTTCTTTCATCTTTATCTCATGCTTTGTTATCCTTTCATACAGCGATCTCATGTAGTCCGCAGGTAAATCTTTTCCGTCGTCTATTCCACGATTGTTTCTGATAAAGTCATCAGCAGACATCTATATGTTCCAAGAGAAAAAAAAAAAGGCACAAAGAACGTCACTAACATTTTACCTAAAACTTCCACAATAACTGTATTATCCTAGACAATGAATGAAGCAAACCTTGTTCTTCACCATGGGGTTGTGGGCATCAGTATTGAGCATGATCACAGAATATGCAAGAACATAAGCTGAATCTGCGCTAGTAAACACCTTAGGATTACACTTGCAGTAACGTTCAGCAAACTTTTCCATGATTCGGTCAATCTTTTGTGCTTCTCCTGGCAGCCTAAAACCTTCAAGAAAGGTTCTAATTGCCTCATCAAATTCCATGCCTCGGAAATCAAAAGAATCCACATATGCATGCATCACCTTGAGAGCTAAATCTTCTCTTTCTCCAAGATAGTCGCCTATCAAAGTTTTATTTAACCCTGACGCGTCTTTGAGAAAACCTGCTATTTCTTCAGGAGATTCACCCACCTTACCCGCATTGATGAGAAACTCAATACCTTTAGTTGGCTTCCGATTAAAAAGAGAAATACCTTCCTGGGACAAACATTTAAAATAGCATTAACGACCACAGAAAAATTATAAAATGTCACTTTCTACAATAATCTGCATAATACACAAACATCTTTAAGTTCTTACCTGAAGCTCGAGTTTGTAAGCCCGGCGCTGCTCGATAGCTAGAGCATCAGATGTACCTCCTGAAGATTCAGAATAAGTATCTGATCCGTCAGCAGACTCATCAGCATTTCCATTTGCCAACTGGGGACTTCCGGGTCCCAAATCAATCTCAATTACGTCAGATTTATTCAATGAATTAGAAACTGGCAGGCGCAACTGCTTGTTCAACCAATCTCCCATTGATTTCAATATGGCCACTAAGCATTTCATGGCTTCAAGTTTCATAGCTGCCTCCTGTGGTGGCATCAATGTTGTAGCTGTACCAGGAGGAACCCCTTGAGCCGTTTTAAGGAGACCATTGACCATCCTAAACATGATCATACAGAGGAAACATAAATTACGCAAAGAACTTCCACCTGAACGAAACTTAAACTTTAAACAGCGAAGCATCAAGGGACATAACATACCTCTCAAAGATATTTGATGAATTGACATCGCAATCGTAGTTCAAGAATATATCAACTAGGATTTGTGAATCCAAACAAAGTTTGTCAAGAAACCGAAGAACAATCATCTTTTGTTGAAAATTAGGTTGAGCTACATTCTCCACGACTCTAAGAACAATCATTGGAAAAAACACTCCAATTTCGGCCTTTAATCCAGCCCGGAATCTTGCAACCAGACTGATGAAAATAGAGCAAGAAAGCTGGAAGATAATCATAAGAGTAGAAGCACTGTTCTTCAACAACGACAAACACAAAAACTGTTTGATATCAGCTGAAAACCTGTTCAGCAGAGATGGAAATTCATCAGAAGAATACAAAATCTAATTTTTCTTGATACGGTGGATCCACCCTTATATTCAAAAAAAGAAAAAGGAGCTAAAGAGGTATTTAACATACTTCTCGCTTGTTCTAAAGACAGCTCCAGCATTTTCCAACAAGATCTTTAACAGCTCAAGAGCCAGAATCTTCCCTCTCATCGACTGCGGATCTGCCGAAGACTCCTTTGGCGGCGCCTTCATGGAGAGCTTACAAAGCGCCCTGAAAACCAGGCAGGCATCTCTCCGCAGCTTATTCTCTATCTGAACTTCTAAATCATCATCTCTCTCAGCGTCTCCGTCAGTTAGCTCCCCCTTCCTTCCCTCTAGAGCTGACTTGTACATACTGATCTCCCAGTACTTAGCGTCCAACATGTCCTTATCAGTGGAGTCCAACAAATCCGTAGGATTCGTAGTCTCCACTGTGGTAGTCCCATATGCCCCATCTTGGCCTCCTGACCCTGATCCTGATCCTGATCCTGACATTGTCGGGTTCAACACTCCGTCAATATCTTGCATGATTTTGGTGATGAAACCCTGAACAAACTGCGTCATTGTCCCATCCGCATCTGATTTTTCGAGTGGCTCCATGAGCTCAGCCACTACAATCGGCTGAATTGGAACCGTTGACGAATCCGCCTCCATTCTCCGGAAAACAATCACCAGAATCTGGATCAGCGAAGCCTTGGCAGTCGTCTGATTCACCACGTTTTTGCTTCCCAAGTAAATGTCGTAGCAAGTACGAACAACTAGGAGCAAGCATTTGCCATGGATCCTCAGCGAGATGGAGTTAATGGCAGATAACAGAGTCTTTAACACAGGTAATTCAATGGATTCATCTCCCAAATCATGGCATTTACAAACGGAATCGATCAATTTAAAAAGGAGAAGGGACTCCGCTCCACCGGACGGGTCCGATTCACCACGAATGTAACCATGCGCGATAAGTTTCTGAATGCAGTCAATAGCAGGTTCGATGATCTTGGCGAGGCCAGTGCCACAGGCATTGATCAGAGGGCTGAAGATGAGTTCCGAATCGGCGAGCGAGTACTCGATCGAACCACCGTCGTTAAGTGGACCGGGAACAGAGGATTCAGACTCGGAGTCAGTAGCAGCAGAGGACGAAGGAGGTGGTGATTTCTGCAGCGAATTTAGCCGCTCGATAACAGCTTTGCATTCGTTAGCTAGCTTCGAGTGTTTACGCCACGACGCGTTCTTGACGATCTTCTCTAAAGCTGGTGTTACGACTCGACTCAATCGGGAATCAGCTTCCGAGGAAGCCATTCCCAATTTTCACGGCGAGCTCAGCGACTCACAGATCTAGAACAAATAGACCAACGGGAACGAAACAGTCTCTTCCCGTGAATTGCCTCGGAGCTCTGAGTCCGATCCGAGTTGGGTCAACGAGTCTGACTCAAGCCGCTGCAAAAGGAAATTGCAGGGTACAGAGCAAAGAGGTAGATGAGACGATACTTCAGATCGCGTCGTCGCAGTTTGATTTTTCTGCCATCGAAATGAAAATTCACTATTATATGACCGAAATACCCTTCAGTTGACACTGGACTTCCACAGCAACTTTGTGTAATTGAAGGAAATTCAAACACCAATTGCGACATTTCACATCACTACGTTTCTGAGCTGTTGATCGCCGGGAAATTCGTAGCCTGTTCCCGGTCTGGAGTTACTTTTATTTCCAAGATCATACGTATTTGTATATTTACAATTCAAAAATTCATAAAGTTTATTGAGTCTTGATTAAAAATTAGAAATATTTGGACAAATTTGCTAATGGAGTCTTAAAAACCAAGAGATGATCACTTGGCAATAATCAAAAAGTGAGACACCTTGAAAGCTTTCCGATCTTAGATATATGCATAGAAACAATCTGAGTTTGAATTTACATAACACAAGAAGGAAACAACACCTACAAGAAACACAGCCAAACAAAAAAAATCCCTGAAACCTTGTAATAGAACACATAAAATATACAATCTGGTTCCCATTTATGAGTTGGGGAAGGGTATGCATAACGAGATGTGTGAGATAGAAAGTTAGAAATTGGTTATATCGAAGAACCTTACCATGTTTCTACAAAATCTCCCCATGTCTGCTGAATCCAGTGTCTTCACCGTCCGTGTTTGAATCCAAACCACAAGGAGAGTCATACCATTTCGAGTTTTCTTGATAGAAGCTATCGACTTGTATACCAGCTAAACCTACATCTGTTTCTATACTACCTCCATCGTGGCTCATCGGTTTTGTTAATTTAGAATCTTCGCTATTCAGAATGCTATTCTCATCAAAGTCATTGCACTTTAACCATTTCTCAGGCTTACATGTCTCAGACAAAAGATCCTCCTTTTGATTTGTACAATCTGACGGTGGCGTTATCTGTTCCCAAGGAACAACATCATCAAGGCTCCTCTCAAAACTGTCCTCATCGTCTTCAATAAGTTCTGCATCCTTCCCATCTCCATATAAATGCTCGTGGTGATGGTCACTCCAATGTACTAGATCGTTATCTCCAACAAGTATTTCATCTGAGTGTGATTTCTCTGCAACCAAGCCCGTTGTATCCTGGGCACTCTCAACGCCGATATTTCTGATCTTGTTGAGCATCTCAAACAACTCTGTGGACACTGAACCCAACATCTCTTGTGAAAAATTCCCAATCTTTCCTTCTAGAGTGCCAAGTTCGCTCCTTAGTTCCTGCACCTGATGCAAGACAGTAAACTGCATCTCGGCACGTTCATCCTTCCCAGTCAATCCCATCCCTTCGGTTTCCACGTCTTCGTCCCGCACTCCGTAGACAGTCTCTTGATCCATCAAAAAACCCTTATGACCAACAACCCGATGCATGATTCTCGCATTTCCATCCATAGCCCCCGGCTCATGCCCTGAATGGACAGCGTATAGCTTAAAAACAGCTGTCCCTTCTTCCTGATATACAAAAGTTTTGGTCTTTTCACTGTAGTTAGCAATGGGAACAATAGCTCTAATCCTAAAACCACAACCGCATCTCTTTGACTGATAAGGCTCCCTCTTCAAAATCCTAGACTTCTTAATTGATACAGGCTCTCCAGCTCTGTGACAAGCATAATCCTTCACCTCTGCCATAAACGGCTTATACCTAATATACTTCTGCCTTATACAGAGCACAACCTTGTGCTTAGCAGCCAGTTGCTGCAACCTATCGGGAACTTCCTTGGCAGGCACATCAAGAGACTCCGTATACTCAAATCGACGGCGTTTGTTCCTCGAAGCAGAACCAGAGTCGGCATTGCAAACAGGACACGCCGCTACACAAACCCTAATAAAGCTCTCGGGAATTCCATAGAGCTTAGCACCAACAGTCCAAACTTGCTTAATCCTATCAATAGTCTCTTTCTGGCCTAAGTGTTTCAAATCACCATCAGCGTGAAACCCCATGACTATATCTTGCCACTGGTTAATGTGAGAGACGAATTGCTGAGAATTATTCTTGAAGCAGAGAAATTCGTTACCGGTGGCTGGGTCGAGGCGAGAGGTGAGCTTATCCTGGATCCGTTTCCAGGCGGTGAGGTAAGCCGTTTCCTCGTTACGATCCTTCCAAACGGCGCGCCATGACTTGAGGACAGACCTCGGTGTAGCGATACGGATCTCCGCCGGAGTAGCGAGACGGCCCTCGCGGAGACAGCGACACATGAGAGAGTGAGAAGCTGCGTTGAATGTGTAGAACTGAGATGAGATATGAGGATCGGGGCTGATGAAAAGCCCATCTCTTCCTGCACTCGAAACCCTAGAATTTGACGAATCAGCAATTTGGGGGTTTCCGGTAAGGGAATCGTCTTGCTCGTCTGAGGAGAGACCGGGAGAATCTCCGGAAGGAGAAGAGCGGAAGAGTATGAATTCCGGGAGAGAAAACGCGGGATCGACTTCGGAATTGTGGTCGTGGTGGTGGTGGAGAATGGAGGGTGGTGATTGAACGAGTATGTCAGCCGTCGGATCAAGATCATGATGGTGGAACAGACCTTCTTCGGTTTTGTGAGTATTCATCAGGAAGATGAAGAAGAAGTAGCAGCGAGACAGAGAGGAGGAGACGGAGAAGACGACGGCGACGATGAAGAGAGAGAGAGAGAGATTTTTCAGAAATTTTTATGTGTTTTGTTTTAATTAATTTTATTTTCAATTATTAAGAAGCTCAGGCTTTGCTCTGACAATACTGATAAGTCCCAGGGGTATTATTTTATTTGTCTCTCTCCACATATTTTAGTTTTGTTTTAATTTCTCTTTCCAGAAGAAATTCAGACAAGCCTTTGGTTCGTCGTCCTTTATCCACTTCCCCAATCATCATTAACAATTTGGTTTGTACGATTACAATAGATGTGGTGATTACTAATGATTTTACTTACGTTAACCAATATGACCATTGTCCATATGTATAGACTATAGACGACCAAAACCAATGTTAAATTTATATTAGTTTTGTGATTGAACTATAGACTATATACTATGTCCACTTCTGTTTTTTACATAATGTTTGAAAGGTTTTTAAAACTTTTTACACAAAATTTAAGTTTATTTGAACGATGTATCATACTTTTATGATTACAGATAACGCATGTTTTAACTTTAAAAGCAATGTAGTTACTGTAACATTTTGTTGACGAAATAAAAGTTCTAAACAAAATATTAGAGTCTCATTCTATAGTTGCAAAAATAGTTATTTTGCGTTTATTCTTTACATTCTCTTATCATATGCATGGATCAGTTCAAAGTCAAAGAGTATATCAATGTCAAAGTAATAGAGATGTCAATGCAGTCATTATCCATTTTTTTTTTTTTTTTACTATGAAAAGATTTTGATAATTTATGTGCTTTTTGAAAATATATTTTAGTT
>Ga0041059_1001009_pt1 | contig 22352 bp, 11 predicted proteins | sample AraColnosormetaG_FD_56232 | JGI IMG/M metagenome (GOLD analysis project Ga0041059, IMG submission 56232) | Arabidopsis roots microbial communities from North Carolina, USA - Col MF nosort | ecosystem: Host-associated > Plants > Roots > Unclassified | place: USA: North Carolina | collected... | reverse complement strand
ATATATATATATATATATATATATATATATATATATATATATATATATGTCTATCACTGGCTATCACAATAGCAACCAAAACAGAACTAAATTCATTCTATATCATGAAAAATAGAAAGGTATATATGTATTTGATTGGAAACTGAAAATAAATATTCAGTTTTGCAAACAAGGTCTTTTCTTTAGTCTTTTCCTCCAAAACCTTATTATAATTTTTATATTTTTTATAGGATAGATAAGAGGAAAGGTTCTTTTATATAGAGACATCATCATTACAACTCAAAATGCACTCCGATCAGTAGATAGAGAAAGACAGATCCAACAAAAAAAATCAACTTTGATTTTCATCATTTAAACCAAAAACAAAATGGCTTTTTCTTTTCTCAATAAACTTCTCATCATCTTCATCTTCATCTTCATCTCTCTCTCTTCATCTTCTCCGACAATTTCTCTCGTCCAACAGCTTTCACCGGAGATCGCCCCTCTCCTCCCTTCCCCCGGAGACGCTTTACCTTCAGACGATGGCAGCGGCACAATCCCATCTTCACCAAGCCCTCCTGATCCCGACACTAACGACGGCTCCTACCCTGACCCGTTGGCATTCTCTCCTTTTGCTTCTCCGCCGGTTTCTTCTCCTTCTCCTCCGCCGTCTCTTCCTTCCGCCGGAGTCTTACTCATCTCTCTTATCATCTCCTCCGCCTCGTTCCTAGCGTTATAACACTACTATAGTTCACTTCGCTTATCCATCAACGAACGTTTTGGTTTTCACGTGTTTTGTCCAAAATGTATATCATTATCTCGAATGAGAATATTTAACATTTAGTTTCGTAGTAAGCTACATTTTACAATTTTAATTATTTTCCTTTTTTGGTCGTGTTTGCCCCTCTTGACAATGTGAGTCGATATGTTAATCATTTCGAATCTTCGATTAAGTTATCATATATTCATATGCATATATGTAATGTCAGTATGTACTTTAATAACAACGATAATATCATTTGATATAACGTTCATCAATCATCATGCATGTTTTATATTAGGACCAATTCTTCATATCATATAAAATCAAATAAGGATTACTTACTATGTGTTTGAATGAGCAATTAAATAATATTTTGGTTAATTAGGGGAATCAATGTTTAGGTGAAGTTCATTTGTCTGTTTCTGCTGTTGCTTTTTTTTCTTCTGATAAAGGGCCTTTTGAAAAAGTTTAAATTATGCAATAATATAAAATGCTTTACGAACTTAAAGGCCTAACTATGACTAATGAGTGTATAAACTATAAACTATATACAAAAGTTATTTTCTTCATATGGTAAGAAGCAAAAGATGAAGAACCTATGTTCATATGGTTACTTCTTGTAAATTTAATTGAAAAGAGTTGTGTATTTAGCAAAATAAGATGAATTACTCAAATAATTAGAACATGATATGCAGATTGAATAAAGATAAGATTGTTATTATAAAAATATCATATATAGTATTTAACCATATAAATATAATCAACTAATTGCATTATTCCAAAATTCCAAAGGGGTTAGAGAGCATGCATGTGAGTTGCTCCTGAGCTTGAAGATGCCAAAGCATAAAAGTGTTCTTCTCCTGTCTCACAGTACTTTTAATTACTTTCTCATTTTCTTAATACTTTATGTCAAATCAAACATAATAATTTAGTATATAGAAATAGATGACTATACAATTTAAGGTTATGTGCGTGACAGATTGTATAATCACTATAATGTTGTGTTGGTGCCCACTTATCTTGTCCTTATTGGGAGACTAATGAAGCTCCAACTTATATAACGAAAGAACCCATACTCATCAAACTTTATCATCTCTACATGTTATTTTTTCTTCGTAACAACTCAAACACATGATATCATGTTTAAATATGTACAGAGCCTTGATGAAGGTCGATGTCGACTTTGTAAAGAACAGATTAAGGAGAAAGAAAACAATTATTATATTTCAATTTCAGTTTTGGTAACCAATTTCAATATATATACACATATATTGATTTTGTGTCAACACACAGAATGATGAGCACGACTTACATGCACACCACAAGTGTTTTATCTCATAATAAACGCTGAACCGATAACAAACTAAGCTTCAAACCAACACATCTATTTTGTACAACAAATATCATATGTTTAATACTGACAACATAATTAGAAGCCCAAGCCCAAACTTGTATTCAAAACCCATAAACTACAACGGGTTTAAGAACTCAGAAACGCTCCCATATTATCATCCTCAGTGTGTGTAGTAATTAGTAATTTAGTACTATGGTTTGGTTTGCATATGATATAATAAACTAAAGGAACGATGAGGGTGAATCCATACAGAGAGACGTGAATGAGATCACGGCCGGTTAAAAAGTATGTATTTTAGCTAGTAACGTACGAAACAAAAAAAATGTAGATTACAAAACTGAAACAGTATATTTGGAATGCACATTGATAATCAATTAGTGTGGTACACATTGTACTCTACTGTTAATATACAATGTGTGGAAGTACTTGGAAGATGAGAGGATTAATTAACTGAATTAAACATCCATTCTTATCAAGATTGATTTCATTATTATTATTTTTATTGATATCATATATGCATGCCTTTTTCAATTGTCAACAAATTAGTTAGGTTTGGCTTTAAAAGAAGAAAGGGACAAAACCACGAAGGATTAATATTAAAGAAGCCGCTTTTGTTTATCCAATCATTCGCTTGAACAAAGCAAAGATGCTAACCCACGCTACTAACCCACCCAATGTTATTTTTTTACATAAATTTAATGATCTAAATATGGTTATGAACTGATGAATCATATATATGTGTCTACAATGGTGTATGTAATTTGTTGGTGTCTAATAGCTATGTATATAATGTATGAACTATGAATATATCTTGTTCAAAGAATATAGTACTTAATAACTTTTGGTTCCTGATTGTTATTACCCTTTTATACATTTGAAACTTTAACCAAGAAGTCAAGAATAGGGGTAAAAACTTAAACAACCCTCCCTCGATTTGTATAGCTCTTGTTGTATTGAAGGTAATAAATAGGAATGGACCAAATGAAATCGAGAGCATGGCCTACTATGTAATAGCAAGGGGGTGATGGTTACTTGGTTAGATATTTTTAAGTGGACCAAAAACCTTATCATATATATACTAATACCTTTTGCATAATTTATTATATAGCCCACATGAGTTGTCTTTATAAAATATGTACATATTTTAATCGAATACAAAAATACGAATTTTTGGTAAAATATAAATAATTCTGATACATATATTTAATATGATAGGATTTTTTTAAAAAGGTTTAAAATTGAACTTACAAAACATATTGTCGACACAAATATTTATGATTCTAACTAATTTATTATTATTTTCCTATTATAAACTTTATCTTATCCAACCCACCAATTTTCTCAGCCACCATTGGTTTTATTAACTTCTTAACTACTATAATTGTATTTTTCCTAATTGGTATTGGTAGCATAATATTTAACTGATATAACATAGTCATGCTTTCCTACATTTTACTATCAAAATAAAATAGTTTGCTATTGTTTGAAACAAATCAAATTAATTAAATTATATAATTAGCGTCGGTTGAAACAAAAGAATAAACATTATTTCTGTCATTCTATGGAATTATGAAGCTGATCAACATCAAAAATCAATTAAGAGAATGTCTCAAGGATAACTCCAAAATAAATGTGTCAACATAAAGAAAAAAATTCTAATACAATTTCAAGTAAAGTTAAAATTTTTTATTTTTTTTCTTATTTTGGTTTTTATAATGTACCTTTTTTGCCGACTGGTTTTACATAATTTTTTTACCTATTTTTTTTTTTGTCGTTAATTTTTTTACCTATTTAAGAACCAAAAAAATACAAAATTTGCTTAGAAGTAATAAAACGTTGATATCAATAATTGTTGAAATCAATCTACTTCGTTCTTCTCAACAACACCACCACCACCACTTCTCCTTCTTCCACCTAAAACTCGATTATAATCATCTAAAGACTCAGCCTTTAAGTATCCCCAGAAGTCGTATGACCTTACGTAGCTTAATCCTTGAGATGCGTTCGAGACCGCATCGTGTGGTCCACGACCTTGCCGCCGCCGCAGCTGCCGATTCCACTTCTGTGTCATCGCAAGATTATCGCTGGTCAGAGATTCCTGAAGAGCTTCTTAGGGAGATTCTGATTCGTGTTGAAGCGGCGGACGGTGGCGGATGGCCGTCACGACGCAGCGTGGTGGCTTGTGCCGGCGTTTGTCGTGGCTGGCGGCTACTTATGAACGAAACCGTCGTTGTCCCTGAGATCTCTTCTAAGTTGACTTTCCCCATCTCTCTCAAGCAGGTTCGAATTCTCAATCACTCTCTCTTTATATCTTTCCTTGTCCATTTCGATCGGATTAAGACATAAAGTTACGATTTTTTTTGTTGATCACTTTCAAAATCTTGAAGACTATGAGTTTTGAAGACGCTGCGTTTGCGTTTGTATTTGTCCTCAAACTCAGAGTGGCTGGCTCGTAAACTATGATATTGATCATGAAACAAGAGATATATGATCATTTTTACTGATTGTATCAGTTTCAGTTTAATTATTGTGTAGTCTTACTTAAATGTTGATTTTTGTTGGTGTGTATCTTCTGCAGCCTGGTCCAAGGGATTCACTGGTTCAATGCTTTATCAAACGTAATCGAATTACGCAATCATATCATCTCTATCTCGGATTAACCAACTGTGAGCATCAATCTCTCTGTTTAACATGTTCTTAGAGAAACAAACAGTATCTAGTGGAGTCTATTTTCTTTTCACGTGTTTCTTGGTTCTGCAATTATTTACATTGACATCTTCTTTGTGTGTATGTTCTTGTAGCTTTAACGGATGATGGGAAGTTTTTGCTTGCTGCGTGTAAGTTGAAGCACACAACTTGTACGGATTACATTATCTCTTTACGTTCTGATGATATGTCGAGAAGAAGCCAAGCTTATGTTGGCAAAGTGAGGTGCGTATATATGATCAAACAAGCTACACAAAAAGGTTACCGATCTCTAGTATTGATTAAGAGTCTTATTATTAGCATTTTGAGCTTGGCATTGATGGATTAGAAGGACTTAACATGATCTAGTAAACTTCATGCAGTTCCAGTAAAGGTCCTTTGCTTATTTATAAGTTGTTCTTTCTATTGAAACTCTTGTTGATATATTGCTCTTTCTAAACTTGTCGAAGATCGAACTTCCTAGGAACGAAATTCACTGTCTTTGATGGAAATCTGCTGCCTTCAACGGGAGCCGCAAAGTTGAGAAAGAGCCGATCTTATAATCCCGCAAAAGTTTCAGCAAAAGTTCCTCTTGGAAGTTATCCTGTCGCTCATATCACATATGAGCTGAATGTCTTAGGATCCCGGTAATGATCTTTTCCAGATTTAGCTTTCCTATTTGAAAAGTTATTTGTCTCAACTTTATTACTTTTCTTCAACATCTTTTTGGTCTCTGGTAGACTAGTCGTAGTTTTAAAATCAAAATTAGAGATTCTTGAGAAGAGTTACTGAAAATGTGTGTGGAAAGGTCCCTTTTTTACTTTTCAAAATTATGTAATATAGAAGCTAATAGGGGACCTAATATGTAATGTCTTGATGGCACAATTAGGGGACCAAGAAAGATGCAATGTCTTATGGACACAATACCTACAAGCACAATGGAGCCTCAAGGAGTAGCTTCAGAACCATCAGAGTTTCCCTTACTCGGTACTCGGTCAACCTTATCCAGGTCTCAGTCAAAACCATTACGCAGTAGCTCAAGCCACCTGAAAGAAACACCATTAGTGCTGAGCAACAAGACACCACGGTGGCACGAGCAGCTACGCTGCTGGTGCTTGAATTTCCATGGCCGTGTCACAGTAGCGTCAGTGAAGAACTTTCAGCTCGTGGCAGCAGGAGCTAGCTGTGGCAGTGGCACGGGAATGTCACCGGAGAGGCAGAGCGAGCGGATTATATTGCAGTTTGGGAAAGTCGGGAAAGATATGTTCACGATGGATTATGGATACCCGATCTCAGCTTTCCAGGCTTTTGCCATTTGCTTGAGCAGCTTTGAGACTAGAATCGCTTGTGAATGATTTACAAGACTTTGTTAAGATATCGCTATATCTATCTTGTAAAGAGCAATTTGTAGCCTTTTGTAAATTGTGTTCTTTTTAAAAACAACGAGTCGTTGTCTTGTGTTTGATAATGTTACAGTTCCTTTTGTTTTGTAGCTTTTTTGTACATTGTGATCTTGCAAGAAAATCAACTCTATTGCTATATTGTGCCATCACTCGAACCAAAACAAGGGAGTTCTTTGTCTTAAGCTTCAGGATTTATGTTTTGTGAAGAAATGGTTGCAAATAATTTTACAGTAATATGACATTCTATATAAATGCTAAAACAACAGGAGACTTTTCTTATTTACATAAAAAATTATGATTTTGCATTTCATTAAGCGGTTTGCAAACTAGGTGCACCAGTGCCTGAACCTATGCTAGCTGTCTCGGCCTCAACCTCAGCCTCTGAGGCTTGATCGTCTGAGGACAACTCGAATTGGCTCAGGTTCCGGACAAAGACTGTGAAAGCATGGAAATGCTCTGGAGAGAAGAAAAGTGCTCCCATTCTCTGGTAAGTGAACAGATCAATTCCTACATTCTCATCCTTCAGATTCTCAACGATCCTCTCAAACCCACCAGGAACCGGGGTGGATGAGTTTTGCCCTGAGACAACGACTCCTTGTTTCTTGCAGGAAGTTTTGATGTGGCCAAGTAATGACTCGGGGCTCGAGAGAGATTCAGGTGATTGGTGCTCGTCGGATAGGTCCATTCCTGGTATTATCATTCTACAAGAGTTCTTTGCAAAGATCTCTGCGATAGCCTCGTACCTGTCCTGACCATTAGAGCTGTAGAATCCAGCTGTTAACTCAGAAGGATGAGATCTTAGCTTGTGCCATTGGTGTAAGAGAGGTAGCTTCCCACATAGAGGCACTCCAATCCCGCTAAATGCAGATGAAGCAACGGAGAGGACTCGGTCTGCGTGGGAGGTGAGAAGAGACGAATACCAAGACAAGAAGAAATCGCCGTACTGAGATTCCCATGACCCGCCGTCTGAGAAGAATGAAGAGGAATTAGGCTGTTGATCGTAAGCAGGAGCATCGTGAGGACCACCGAGACCCCAAAGAGGGTTTCCAGTGGATTCAGCGTAGCCTTTAAGAGCAGAAAGCATGTGTTTGTCGTAACACTGGAACTCTCCCGCGCCAGAGAGCTTGGCATTATGTTGATGAGAAGGATATTTCAGCTCACCGTCTGGTCCCAAACCTAATGTGATTCCCTGCAAAGCAATGAACAGAAAATCAGAAACTTAAAACCAGAGTAGTTAAACTCAGAATGTAAGTGCAAAAACAAAGATGATTTGTGAAATCATACCGTGATTGTGTTGCCCATGTAATCTGCGAAAGCAGACTTGAAGCTCTCACAGAAACCTCTGTAAACCTCCATAGGAGTCTTCCCATCAAGAACAGGAACATCATCAACAGCAAACGACAAACAATCTTTGTACTGTTGTCCATATCTATCTGTAAAATAGATCCCTGGTTCAGCATCACCAATCTTTGCCACCCAATCAGGAAGACCTATCTCTGTTTGTTTCGATCCATGGAAAGAAAGTGAAGCATGAAGCTTAAGTCCCACTTTCTTAACAATCTCAGCTACTGCCAAGTACCCAGACCATTCATATTTCCCAGCAGCTTCTTTCTCAACAACTCCCCAAAAGATAGGTAACTCAATACCTTCTACACCAAGTAGCTTCAAAGCTTTAAGCCCAGCTGTAATAGCTTTCAAGTGATTCACATTGTTGCAGTCTGAAACTGTGTCTAACGGAAGCCCAACAAATAATTTTACACTCTCGAGCTGCAACAAAAAACAAAAATAAAAACTTTGTTTCAGAATTGAATCATAAAGAGGAAAAAAATTAAATCTTGCCTAAATTTCATCATATATCAATGGATCTCAATATATAAAGTATAAGAACAATAGATCCGTAGAGAAGAGAATAGGGTTAATTACCGATTTAGATTTTGGAGTGGATTTGAGAAACGGAGAAGCGTCATCGGAGACGATGGCTTCACATTTGACAGATCTCGAAGAGCAACGTATCGCGATCTCTTTCCATTTAGAGCTTTGGTTGCAGAAACTAACCCTATTTCTCGATTCACCGGAGATTACATCAGAGCCAAATCTAAATCCAAGCTCTCTGTAAGCTAATTCTGCTCTGCAGATCCTCGCTTGAGGATTTCCAATCACTGAAACTTCCATTTCACAAGAAAATTGAAGAGGAGATTATGATTTTATCCAAATTCAACCAAAAAAGAACCAAATTTGTAGCAGAAGATAGAAAAAAGATTAGGATAAATCGCAAAAAGCGTTTCGATTATGGACACAAAGGAGATAGCTTGAGGATTGTGGATATGGTGAGGATTATGGATTTGGTTTATATAAGAAAAGAAAAGAAACGTTAATCTGTTTATATAAGATGAAAGGTAGTGGATAAACGTTGCCTATTTGGACATTACACGTGTCGTTACCACAATGCTCTCATACTTGTAGCCGCTTAATATTTCACTTTTTCATTTTTATGCTTTTGCATTTAATGACAATTTTAATCTTCAAGTGTGACCACGAAAAATGAAACTATTAAGGAAATTTAAAACTTAGTTTATTTTCGTCAACGGAGGATCCAAAAAAATATCGTTGTCAAAAAAACTTTAAAAAGTATTTTCTAGTGGTATAGTTCAAATCGAGAAAAACGACAATACAATATCGATCATGGAACAATTATAATGCTCGTTTTTAATTACGTGAAATCGGAAAATGTAAAGATACATGTAATTATGTTAGTTTTAATAACCTTCGTCAATGACAACTTATGGTTTCTCATCATCACATCGTTTAAGAAGAGTAGCGTACGGTGATCTACTCATTTTTCATTACCATCATAATTCTTGCCAATCTGTTCAAATAGTTGGAATATCGAGACGATTGGAATCTTATCCAAGTTAACTGAATAAACCTATGCTTGCAAGATTCAACGAACAATATCCAGAAACGTTCTGATTTGGTGAATGATGCACTAAAATACTGAATGATTGATTGCCAATAATATGATGGGCTTGGCCAGTTGGCTAGAGGTAAGGAACAACAAATTAATTATCTCCATGCATCAAATGGAAAAACACAATCATATTCATAGGTTGTTCGAAAACTGATGTTACGTCAAAAACGGAAACAGTAAGTGGATAATATTGTTTTGTCCCGAGAAACCAACGTGGTAATGAGAAAAAGCCACGTCATGTCAAGTTGTCATCGACGAAGGTGTGGATCTTTTAAATTAACGTACTGTTCAGACAGGTTAACACGTGTCGTAACATGAGAGGTTAAGAAAATTCATGCTGACTCAGGTCCATGCAAGTATATTCCCTTTAGATTCTCTATAGTACTGTGAAGCTGCGACTAATTGATTTGCATATCGACCACATCCTCTCTCTGCTTCTCTCTTTGTGGTTTTCATTATAGTTCTAAAAATATAATAAATTGAGTGGACAAGTTGTAGATCTTCTGCATTGTATATCGTTGGCAAAAAATAGCTATGATTTCTCACAGAAATTTCAATTTATATGGGCTTGATATGAGATGCCAAAGGAGAGATAAAGTACTATACAGTCGGTAATTTATATATTTTCACTATCATTTATCTAGTTTACAAGTTGCGGTATAAATAGCTGTTATTAGCCAAATATATTGAACTTTGATTGATGATAGTTAACCACCCACATAGCAAATTCTCAAACCATTCAGAAACAACTTTATGTGTACCAATTTTATTTTATTTTATAAACTTGTCGCATTATAGGAAAAATGCAATAAGAGGCGTCGTGGCACTTTATGTGTCACTAAAATTAAGACAAGAAATCGGCGTTTGGGAACCAACAAAAGGCCTTTAGGTCCGTGTTAGGTGGGTTTGAGTTTGAAACATTTGGAACCAAGTAACAATTTCTTGCCACTTGACTTGACGATGTATACGATTCACACATTTTCCAAATTCTTAATCTATTTAAATTTCTTTTATGGTATTGTCGGTGGGCGGTGACAAACGAATGTTCGGAGTGGGTTTTGTAAACAATACTTGAAAGTATGCTGGTGAAATGGGCTTTTTAATACTTAAACACAAACCCAAATATATGACGATTGTATGTGTATTATCGTGTGCTTCCACACGTCTGCCACATTCATGTCCAAATTAGTTAAACGACACTTGTGACACTGTGTGCCTAAGGGGCATCATAGAATTAGTCAATTGGACATAGTGGTCCTAAGCAATTTCTCTATAAACTTAGAAATGGTCTAAAGGGAAGAGACTTCAACCCATGATTCGAGAGAAATAATTGGTTATATGGTAGTCTTTTGAAACTTAAAGGTCCTACATAATAAATATAGGGTCCAAATTTTTTTTTTCTCAATAACCGAAAATACCAATTTGAAGTCTATTAATAATAGTATGCTGCGAATAAAATATTTAAATTTAGAAGGGATACAATCCCAAATCCACAAGACTTTAACTCATCTTTTATGAAAACATAACATCAAGTAATTTTGGTAGGTGAAAACACATTAGTTAAATAACAACATGCATGTCGACGACTATTAATTACACATTGAATAGAGCATATGTCTATCAAATTAACATTTTCGAAGAACACACCAAAATAATTAAGAACAATTTGAAAATATCTATACATCATAGTAAGTTGAATAATTCAAGTCCAACAAATACCATTTAAAAAAACAAAGTACCAATTCAAAAACTCGAAAGACAAATCCTTCTCAGCTAACATTCATTTCCTCTTTAATTCTCATCTCATCTCCCTTATAAACACATAATCAGATCTTAAGGATACAAGAAGAATGGGTGGGATGAGTATGTCATGTTGTGGTGGTGGTGGCGATGATGGTTCGAGTTTACTAACACATCTTGTCATAATTATTGTAATCTGTCTCTCCATCATGGCCGTTTGCACCTCCAACGAACGCCGTACAGCCGTTCGTGTCGTCCGGTGCCGTTGACCTACTGGTATAAGTCATCTCTATAAATCAGATCATATTTCTATAAAAGATTTCTTCGGATTCTCTTTACACATGTATGTTTTGGTTCTTGATTAGTGATGAATTACCGATTTGATGAAATGGGTTTTAAAATATTTAAACAGAAGCCCAAATATATTAAAATCGTATGTGTATTGTGTGCTCCACACGTCTGCACATTCACGTCCAAAATAGTTAAAAGACACTCATGACCGTGCCTAAGGGTCATCATAGATTCATAGACATAGATACTAAGCGATTTCTTTGTATTTTTGTAAAGTTAGACAACACTTCAACCATCATCAAGTAATTTTGGTAGGCAACAACTTATTACTTATATAACAACATGCACGTCGACGTCTATTAATTATATATTGACGAGAGAATATGTCTCTCAAGTTAACATTTTCGAACAACACTCCAAAATAACAACAATTAAAATCATCAATTTCAATTATTAAAAACACGAAGTTTTGCTGATTCAAGTCCAACAAAAACCATTTTAAAAAGCAAAAGTACCAATCAAAAACTCATTAAAGACAGATCCGTCTCAGCTAACATTTAATTTTCTCTTCATAATCATCTCACATCTCCCTTAAAACTTATCATCGGGTCTTAAGGATCACAAGAAGAAGAATGGGTGGGATGTGTATGTCTGCTTGTGGTGGTGGTGACGATGAAGGTTCGAGTTTACTAACACATCTTGTCATAATTGTTGTCATTTGTCTCTCCATCATGGCCGTTTGTACCTCCAACGAACGCCGTACATCTGTTCGTTACGTCCGGTGCCGTTGACCTACGACTACAAGTCATCTCTATATATCAGATCACATCTCTACATAAGATTTCTTCGGATTCTCTTTATACTATGTATGTGTTGATTATTGATTAGTGATATGATGAATTACGGTACAGGTTTTTGTCTTCTTTTTTTTTACCAAATATATGGATCAGAATGATAAAATCACATAACTCCCACCGAATTTCACCATTGATAAAGTATTGGGGTAAAAACGAAATAACGTAAAATACTTTGTCTGTTTTGGAAATTATATTATCTGTGTTCTGAGGATGAAGAAGAAGATCAAACGAGTTGCTACAATGGCCTCACACTAGGATCTTCACTTTCTCGCACTTTCCCTCTCATTTTCCCGATCATAGAAACAGCATTGTACAGAGATTTCAAAGAATGTCACTTTGCTCTTCCTTCAACGTATTCGCTTCCTACTCACCAAAACCCAAAACCATCTTCAAAGATTCCAAATTCATTTCACAATTTCAGGTAAAGTCGTCTCCTTTAGCTTCAACATTCCACACAAATGAATCCTCAACGAGTCTTAAGTATAAGAGAGCGAGACTCAAACCAATTTCATCTCTAGACTCGGGAATTTCAGAAATCGCTACATCACCTTCATTCAGGAACAAAAGCCCTAAAGATATAAACGTTTTAGTGGTTGGTTCAACTGGGTACATAGGTAGATTTGTAGTGAAAGAGATGATCAAAAGAGGGTTCAATGTGATTGCTGTTGCGAGAGAGAAGAGTGGGATTAGAGGCAAAAACGACAAGGAAGAGACTTTGAAGCAATTACAAGGCGCCAATGTGTGTTTCTCTGATGTTACTGAGTTAGATGTTCTTGAGAAATCTATTGAGAATCTAGGATTTGGTGTTGATGTTGTTGTTTCCTGTCTCGCTAGTCGTAATGGAGGGATTAAAGATTCGTGGAAGATTGATTATGAAGCTACCAAAAACAGTCTTGTAGCTGGGAAGAAGTTTGGTGCTAAGCATTTTGTTTTGCTCTCTGCGATTTGTGTGCAGAAGCCTTTACTGGAGTTTCAGAGAGCGAAACTGAAGTTCGAAGCAGAGTTGATGGATTTGGCTGAGCAACAAGACTCTAGCTTTACATACAGCATTGTGAGACCAACGGCTTTTTTCAAGAGCTTAGGTGGTCAAGTTGAGATTGTGAAAGATGGGAAACCTTACGTGATGTTTGGAGATGGTAAGCTATGCGCTTGTAAACCGATCAGCGAACAAGATTTAGCAGCGTTTATAGCGGATTGCGTGTTGGAAGAGAACAAGATCAATCAAGTTTTGCCAATTGGTGGACCAGGCAAGGCATTAACGCCATTAGAGCAAGGAGAGATTCTGTTTAAGATTCTTGGGAGAGAGCCTAAGTTCTTGAAAGTACCTATCGAGATTATGGATTTTGTGATTGGTGTTCTCGATTCTATTGCAAAGATCTTTCCTTCGGTTGGAGAGGCTGCCGAATTTGGGAAGATTGGAAGGTATTACGCCGCAGAGAGTATGTTGATTCTTGATCCAGAGACTGGAGAGTATAGCGAGGAGAAGACACCGAGTTACGGGAAAGACACGCTTGAGGATTTCTTTGCGAAAGTGATCAGAGAAGGCATGGCGGGTCAAGAACTCGGTGAACAGTTCTTCTAGTATGAATTGTTTTTGTGCGAAATGAGTTTGCTGTGTAGTTTGTAACTGATGAGATTATAAATATAAAACCTGTGAATTTGAGAGATTCGTTGATTCAAACAACAACAAAAACACACATTGCAGAGATATGGTATAACCTATGGATCTTTTGCAGAGAGAAGAAGGAGATGATGTAAGAATTGAACTACTAAAAAATCCCTGAAAACATATTATCCAGGTAACTTTTCCTGGATCAAGAATATAGAGTATATTATACATAATCCTCGCATTTCCAACACCCAAACACAAATGGAAAAATGTAACAGTATAAGAACAACAACAAATCAAATGAAGAAGACAAATGTGTGTTTTGCTTTTGTGACCAATGATCAAATTGATCATCAATCTTTTTCTTTTTCTTTCTTTGTTATGATCATCAATCTATGCCTCAGTTTTTTTAGCAACAAAAAGTTCTTGCTTGCTTTCTGGAGGCAATACATGGGAAGATCTTGGTTTTGTCATTGAGGAAGAACAGGAGGCGCAATCGCTCGTGTGTTGTATGATCTGCAATGTCCACATTTCTGTCCGATTATGTGGAAGTGCACTTCTGTTGTGTCGTTACAATCGTTGCAAAGTATCCAAACCTGTGATTTCCGCATCATCTTGTTAGAAAGGATACAACTTTGATGTATATCTTTACTCTTCTTTAGTTAGCGCTGAAACACTATCGAGCTTAAGTGACAGAGAAAGAAACTTATTTACCTTCTTGTCACGGTAATCTGAAGGCATAGCAGTGGCTTCGATCTAAGGAAGTTAATTTAATATTCTTCAGCAACTAATTTGAAAGATCTATCAGACTTAAAAGATTCAACAATGAATTTTGAACTAACCTCTTCATCGAGTCTCTGCCATGTTTTAGACATATCAATCACTGACCTCGAGCAAATTGGACAACAAAACCTACTCAAGATTCACACATTTTCAAAACCATCACAATCAACCAAAGAAGAAACCAAACTTTCTGGTTGAAACAGAGACATAACCACAGGAAAATGGTAAATTACTTGTCACGTTTGATCATCTCGTTGTAGCATTCTACGTGCATTGTGTGCCCGCATTTCATCACATTTGTGTCCTTTAGAGAGTCAAAAAGGTACTGCATTTCACGTACACACAATTAGCTAAAACCGCGATACCTTTTGCTGAATCTTTTTCTTGATAAGTTTTGCCTTAACACACATACCTCGTAACAAATGGGACAGTGATGACGCATTGAATTCTCAACGCAGCGATGGTTGTTGCGCAGACCAACCGCATAACAAGATCCTAAAAGCAAGTAATGGATAATTTCACAAGTCAACGACACATGATTGTGTTAGTCTGAAACTGAGCATAAGAAAACTTTATTGTTTTTTCCATTTACCACACTTCTTGCAATGGAAGAAATTCTCACGCCCACCAACTCTGCAACACGCAGCAATGAAATGTCAACTAAACAATCAGCACACAACTACAAACGAATCACCAGTATAAGACTGTATGAAGAAAGATTATCACCTGCAAATTCCACAGTCATCGCAATGAAACTGTTGTTTTTCAGTCTGAAACAAGACAAATAGGAGCAATAAACATAATCAGATACCGAGAAGGAAAAGATTTCATTCAAACAGGTGAAAACCCAAAGTTCTTTACATCATCATCATAGAATATGCAGATGCTGCAAAAATATTCTCCCATGTTGACACCACAATTCGAACAAACTTGAGCTGCCTGTAAAAAACACATTGAAACATCGAAAGTGGTGATAAGCGAGTGATCAATGATCATCAAAATTCATAAGACAAGTTAAAGCAATCCAAACTATAGTGATGGGAATTACCGGCTGCTCTGTATCGCAAACAGAACAAATCACCTGCAAAACCAAAAAAGTCAAAAGATGCAACAAATTAGTAAAGATCCAAACTTGGTAAGATCACATAATTCTATAGGAGGGACCATACTTGTTTAACGTCTTGACGAACAAGATCGTGACGGTCGTAGATATTGCGCAATGTGCTCTGAAACACAGATAGGGTAAAAAAAATGAATCTTTAACTTTCATCAAGTTTTAAAGACTGTAATTAAGATGATAAATAGAGAATAAACATACAGTGCTCTCGTTGTGACAATGGCGACAATCGAAGACTTCGTTGCAACATGGAGCTCTGATTTGGCATCTCCTCTTGTAATGCTTACACCTAATAATACACATGAAAAGAGAAACGGATCTACATGGATCAGAATGGATGACAAATTATGTGGATCGAGGACAGATCTATGATTTGAAGTAAAGAAACGAATCGATTATTCTATAATGAATCAAAAGCCGGAAACAAATGAAGACTCTTGAATCAGAAACGGAAAAAGGAACAAACTTTGTGAATCAAATCATATGGAATCTACGGATCACTAAGAACAAGAGACAAATCGTCGTGGACCATACGTGAAAACAAGAGACGACCCACAAAAGTACAAACCCAAGAGATCTGTTAAAAGCAGAGATTTGAAGAAACAGAGTAAAAAACAGAGGAATGTTTTTTTTACCCGAAACCCATTTTGCCAAAATGAAGTCGATCATTGGGTGAAGCTTCCATGAGAACAGGAGGAGAAAAGCCAAAGAGACAGAGAAAGAGAAAGAGAGAGAGAGAGAGAAGGAGAAAAAGTAAACTGTCTCTCAAAAATATAGAATTATATATATGTTTGAGAAGTGGAATTGGATTGGATTGAATGGGAAGCTGAGAGTTTTATCGGAATCGCAAGGCCAGAAATGAAAACAGACCCCACGGTTTGTTTTTATAGAAGAAGATAAACAACAAACAAATTCTTCGATCTTCTTCTAAATTGCAGAGAGCAGGAGAAAGAAAGAAAGAAAAAGGTTTGATCTTTTTCCTTGCCCTTTATTGTTTCTCTCTCCTTGTGAATGTTGTTAGCTTGGGAGTTCGTGAGAGATAGATTTGAAGCTTTAAAGAAATGGGGAATAATTAAAGAGAGAGAGAGAGATAAGAGAGTTGTGTGATGAAGATGGGATGATGATGACATGGATACAAACCGTAAAACAGAGAGCGCCGATTTATTGACCAATCACAATTCTAGATCGTTATCTTTTAGAGACATTTCTATTTATTTCCCAACACTTTCTTTAATACATTTATTTTTGTTGTAAGTTGTAAAATTAGTAAAACGATAATAAATGACCTTTTTGTTTACCCAATTGGAGGTTTTTGATGACTAAAGTTGGTACTTTCTCACTCCCCAATTTTATTCTATTTTTTCCTCAAAACATTTTTTAAACAAATTTCTCGAAAGAGAGTATACTATACTACTCCTATTATAAAAAGATGTGCGAATACACAAGTAACTAATAAGAACTTTTTTTAAAGCCATAATATTTAACATCTTATATCCAATTTTTAATAGATATATTAATTTTAATCATACTAAATTTATAAGAGTAAATATAAAATCGGGTTTGTGAAATTAATATATGTGTAAACAAAATCATTGTTTTATGAAAAGGAAAGGATTATGTTGTTTCAATTAACATTCATAAAAGAAACAGTAGACATTGAAATATAAGTTGTATGAGTTGTTTGATAGCAGATGTTTGTCTTCTACCATTGGTGATTTTTTTAACTAGCTAAATATTTTTAAATTAGTACCACGAAGTGCTCAAGTTTATAAACAAACAAATAAATTTACTTAATTTGTAGCTATATTGGATTTTAGTTATTAGTTATTATTATTATTATCAATATAAGCTTATATGATTTGTTTATTTGTTCCTTTTGTTTTGTTAATCCTTTTGTTAATCCATTTACCAACAAAAAAGACATCAAATTTATATGGATGATGTCTTTTTTGTTGGTGATGATGTCAAATTTGAATTAAAATTGGTAAATGGTAGTAGATTTTAGTAGTTAACTGAAAATTTTAAAACATGCTAAATCGTGTATTATGCAAATGTATTAACAACTTTATGATGATAAAAACACAATCACAACCTAAAGTGTTCGTTGCTTGAGTCAGTTACATTGACCCCACCAAGCCCATGGACCACGTGACGGTACCACGAACCTATCCATTATAACATTTTAAGATTATTAAAAATGAAAATTAAATATATTAAAAAAACACTCACATGAATTTCCGAAAAAGGAAAAAAGATTATGCTTTACCCATAGAGGAAGAAGACATATCATTTACCCATTTCTATTTTTAGTGGCAATAATGCCTAAAGGGTTCTTCTAAAAAATTTTGAACTCTTTTTCTATGAGAGGATTAAACAATTTTAGGCCAATTTTTGAACAACATTTTCATTCATATCATATCTTCGCAACCACCTTCACAATCATCTCATCTGACTTTCAGCAAACTAGACATAAACAACACACAAAAGACACATTACCCAAAAACCCCAACTTTATGGTCTAAACTATAAACATAAGACATGAGAAAAGAGCAAATTACTTGTCACTCTTAATCATCAGGCAGTAGCATTCTACATGCATCGTTTGTACACATTTTTCATCACTATTGTCTATGTTTGATAGTTAATTGAAAATTTGCACACAAAAAAAAATAGTTAATTGAAATCTTAAAAAATGCTAAAGTTTATATCATGCAAATATATTGAGATCTTTATTATGATAACAGAGTAAAGATAAAACTCACATGCATTTTAAAAGAATAATAATAATAATAACGTAGGGATGTTGAGAATGTTAGTCAAAGGCTACAAAAATATTCGTTTCGTGTACATCTTATTCTTGTAGGCCACTTGACATTCGGATCCCCCATCCCTTTTAATACTTTCAAGATTTTCTTGGAAAATGTTTTTACTACTATAAGCTTTTACTCTTAATTACAACCAATAAAGTTAATGAATAATGAACTTTGTAACTAAAAAATGTTTTAGTGTGAAAATGTTATAATGTGGCAAGAACAAAAAGCTCATATTTTATGAGCTTGTAACTTATGGTGGTGTACTGGACGAAAGAATTATTATGGAATACCATCTTAAGTGGTAAAAACTAAAGAGATAGAGACAGAATATTCTATAATACAGATATTCACCATCCACAGCAATTGGATATTCATTCACATATTTACAAGGTTGAATCCAATACATATGTGATCATGGATTTAAATTAAGGGAATAACAAATGAACAGTGTATTGTTTTTGCTACATGGTATTATGGTATCAACCTACGACTTATTTACAATGTCTTGATTGTCATTTGTTTCACTTTCTTTGACGACCACAAAGAATGAAAGAACCCTTCTTCTTCCTGCACATTTGAATCTCCCAACCTCCCTTTCAAGCAAGCATTCTTGTTCGAGTCTCGAATCAACCAACTCCTATAGACTTGAGATTCCGGTTTTGGATATACTTTTTGTTTTGATTACCTCCGTGGAAGGAACTGTCCGCGAAAGGAATATGTTACCCTTTGAATCTTTCCTACTGTAACTCTCCATCTCATGGCCCATCACTATGTTACATTGCCTCCAAGTCTCACCCATCAACTCCACTCCAAAGTACGTTAAATGGTCAGATATGCTATTTCCCATTACCGATCTGAAACAACAAGAGCTAACCATTATACTGGATACTTCCAAAAAATGTCCAATGTCCTAGTGACGGTACGCGACATAAGACGAGTTGTGACAATCCCAGACCAATAGTCAGATGGCTCGGGTGTAACGAGGTAGTAAATAACGATCCTATATTTCTATTAGCAATACCGGGTTTTTTCTTGCTAGAGTAGGGAGGGTCAAGTAGAAACCCAAAAGAGAGTTAGTTACCTGCTGCATGTAGGATCTTCACCGGTGTTGTCACAAACTTTTTCCACACCACGGATAACAATATTCAAAATACTTAGTTCTGTCAACCACACCTGCAATCCAAAAGATACATTACCAAATGTTGGATCAAAAAATCTTAAAACAGTTACTGTGATGAAAATCAAGTGTATCAGAGGACAGGGAGTACTAAAATGAAGATAGACAAAGAAGTTACCTCTGTGGGGAAGTGGTGATATGTTTTTTGAGGGAAAAGATGATAGTAAGGAGGCAGATGAGGAACTATGTCACGGTCATGTATGATCCGGAAGGTATTAGGCACAAGCAAATTGAAATAAGATGCAAAAGCAGCATTCCCAACACGAGGTTGCCCAAATGTCATAACTTGTACGTTTTCTTCTCCTTCATTAACCTGCAATTTACATCCCATTGACACCACTAACAACTTTAAAGGACAAAACATAAGAAATGTAAAAAGAAACTAGTTCAATTCAAGGATGTTTACAACTAGGTCTAGCGCACAAAAGGAAGCCATGGCTCCTCCCATTGAATGACCAGTCACCATGATGTTGAGGTTGGCCCCATAGGATTCCTTTGCTCGTTTTACTGCATCCAAAACTGCAGGCCGTACAGTTGTATTGTGATAAGCACTATAAAAGCCATGGTGCACCTGCCAATGTAGATAACTATTAAAATTCTACCGTACTACTTGAGCAACTCAATGACAAATACTTGTCGTTAAAGCATACCATTGCATCTGGCATATCAGGGTAATTTAGATCGAGCTGTTTCCAGAACAAGTCTGAGACCCAATTTTGTATGCTGCACAAGTTTTTGGATGAACAAGCATAAGCCAAGTTTAGGCAAATGTGTAGCTTTTAGATTACATGAGGAGAGTAATACCTGTGTTCTTGAGTTCCCCGAAATGCAATAATGATAGCATTCAAATCCTTAGCCACCCCAACATATGCCTGGTGTTAAAAGTTACACGTACTGATATTAATAAAATTGTTTAACAAAAAAATATCATGTCCAGATGTAGCTTAAGATATCAGGATTCAGGGCAGACCTGTAAGCAGTGCTCAACGTCAACTATTATCTCTATTACCTCAAAACCCTGCAACATCCTTAAAGACATCAGAATATCCAATTAAAGCTATTAGCTTTATACATACTGATACTGTGGCTTCAAATAGTGATCTGCTTCAACAAATGTTATACCTTTGTCAAACCATTGCATCTTTCGCATGTCCAAGTGAAGAGTTCTGACAAATCAGACATATAGACCTGCATACATATATAAACTCGATTCATCCATCTGGTGCACTTATCACTTTATCAGCATAAGCTCTGTTCTCTAGTAATGCTAGTAACAAATAAATGAAAATATGAGGACGAGTGTTACACATCTTGAATTTCCTTCCTATCTAGCAGAGATAATATGAAATGCATACTGTAGAAATCTGCTATTAACTTACCGCAGAAGTATACTCCACAAGTGTGATGGCAAGCGTATGATTGTACACAGGTCGACCATCATCGCTCTTAAACTTGAGAACTGCAATTAAAAGAAAAAAGTCACCATAAATTCACTAAGTTCAGTCTTAATTCATTTGTCATCTTCCCATTCACTATAATTCTACAGAAATTTCAAATCTTGATTAGGCTCAAAGAGACTCAGAGGATAAGTTTCATTATCACCTCTACCACATGAAGATGAAACAAGACAAACAAAAATTGCCAACAAGAAGAACCATCTCTTTTGTCCCATATCCTGCAAAATGACAATAACACACAACCACATCATCTTCTGTTCATCAACCTAAAGAAGAGTAAAATTGAGCTAAAACAAAGCAGAATCCGGAAGCAGTTTAGTCAAAAATATAGTCTTACCTTTATAAAGCGAGACTCACGAAACCCAAACTAACAAGTATCAGAGCAAAAGCCACAAGAGATTTTAGCAAGTCCAGGAAAAAAAAAAAAGACCTTTGACAAAACTGAGGATCAAAGCAAGCAAACCAATTCCTTGAAGAAAACAATTGTGATTGCGAATTAGAAACGTCGATGAAATACGAATGATCTCTATTCAAGTTTCATCATTTTCATACGCAAAGGCTGATGAAGGATGCTGGATGCGTGTTGGCTCTGATAGGAAGGGGTATTATTGGAACTGAGAGTGAGAGAGATGAGATTTTAATGACTACGACACGAAACCACACCAGGAACGACCGAGTCGCAGACAGATGCGGTTTCTGATTGACTTAGCGGACGGAGATTCGATATCCTTATAAAGACTCTTTATTGTTTAGAGGGTCCCAATTTGTTTGTCTAAATTACGTTAAAACCCTTACAATAATCAAAACTCGACAAATATCTGTATTTTATTTTAATTTGATTTTTAATGATTGTCTCATGTGTTTAGTTGTTATTTTTTTTTTTCACTGACAATTTGCCTTTCATTTCAGTGGACTTTCCACTTACAAAGCTTTAGCAAACTGAAATTGAAAAAACATTACTAAAAGTAAAGTAGAACCAAACTAAAACATTACATCAAAAGGAATTTAGAGAGAGTATGTCATAACCAAAAACCATACTCAACTAAGCAGACTTCTTCAAACTTGAAGCTGTGTTGCTACTAGGCCTGCAAACTTTCCCAAAAAATGACAGAAACTGATCGATTGGTTAGCGTTTTTTTGGAGGTTTCAGAATCCCTCCAGAGCGTTGAACATGATCAAAGTGAGATGGAGGCAACATTCTTTCTGTAGGTCTTCTTGGTTCTCTGTTTTCATTTTGTCTTGAGGATTGACCAGCTTCAAAGCACCTTCGATGGTCTGTGAAATGAGTAGTTCTTCTTGGCAGAATATTGTTTGAACCAGATGATAAGTCTTGTCTGGAGGTGCTTGAGTCTCCTG
>Ga0041059_1001008_pt1 | contig 22376 bp, 25 predicted proteins | sample AraColnosormetaG_FD_56232 | JGI IMG/M metagenome (GOLD analysis project Ga0041059, IMG submission 56232) | Arabidopsis roots microbial communities from North Carolina, USA - Col MF nosort | ecosystem: Host-associated > Plants > Roots > Unclassified | place: USA: North Carolina | collected... | reverse complement strand
ATTTAATCCACGTCAGCAAATTCTGACGTGGCAGTGGCATTCCCTGTAATTACGTTTTTTCCGGTAACGTTTAGTAGGGGCACGCTGGGTAATAAAAAAAACTCGAAAATATAACAGTAATTAAAAAAAGTTCTGTCGTGTTCTGGTAATAACACCTAATTTCTTACCCATCACAGTTAATCTCCCATTTAATTTTTTACCAGACTACATTTACGTTTGAGTTTTGTTACCTATTGTATTTGGATTTTCATTTTTATGCTTCCTTCAATTATTGTAACACTAATTGTTATTCAATTCTATAGAGGTCAACTGAATCGCTTTAAGAGTTAAGTTTTGATTACTTGAAGACTGTTGACTATATGGTGTGGCAAATACAACATGATTACTACCGGAGCTTCACCTAGTCAACAGTCTCCACTTTTGGACCTACAGATGCACTATCTCCGGATAGAAAGCTTCTCCACTCTTGGACCGACAGATGCACCATCTCCGGGTAGAAAGCTTTTACTGGACTGTATTTGTGACCTTAAGGTTCTTTTGCTCAACCCCAATTTTAGTACGTAACCTAACCTCAAAATTGGCCTTACTTTTCGACGATATTTAGCTCAACTCTGATCTGCCATTCATTACCTTGCAGCTGTCGAACTATCACCAACATTCAATCTTGCAAAAGGGAATTAGGGTTGCACATAGTGGGATAATTGTTCAACTTTGGTCCATCGTTAAAGCTTTGGCCCAATACTAAAAGTAATGGATTCTTTTTCCAAAAAGAAAAACACAGGTTTGTTATTTTATCTTTATGTTGTTTGTTTGCTTGTCGTTGGATTCTTCTGGATTTCACGACCAAACGCAGCCAGTAATAGTTGATAATAGCTGATAATTCTATCGATTGAAAATTGTAATCGTTGGTGACAATTGATATAATTAGTCACCAAACTAACAACATGCAAACAAACAATTTTGGTCGCTATTGCTGGTTGATCAGGTCCATAGGGATGAGACATGATCATGACCAATATGGGATGGGGACTTGGTTACCATTTCATATTTTTGACACCCGTTATTACAAGAACACATGCACAAACCTTATTTAATTTGTCTTTATATGCTTTGCTGTTTATAGTATTTGACAACTTGTGTATTACTTTTAAAGTAAGATTTTTAAAACAAATACTTTATTACTTAATAGGTTACATTGATAGTATGATATGATTTATAAATTAATAGGGTAATTATTGAAGATTTGCTTATGCACAATTGGTTACTTTAGTTATCATTTGATCTTCCACATAAGTTTTAGTATTATCTGCAACTCGTTACTTGACCTTACCATTTTCTTAATAATTAAATGTTAATAAATTCATGTATATCTAATATGATTATTATAAGATATTATGTGCCATTTTAGATACTATGCCAACAATAGTAATACAAATGTGTGCATATATAAAATCTGAAACACAAAAGCCAATAACAAAGAAAAACATCTAAATATCTATCCAAAATAAATGAAAAACTTTTCAATCTTTCTATTCGTGTTTAGTCTTTGCATGTTTGACCATGTATCCAGCTCTGGATTCAAGATCACGAACGAACTCAAATCCAATAAACTTCTTCGGATTGGATGTTATTCCAAAGATGACATATTCGGTCCAAAAACAATACCAATAGGACAACATGTTGAAATCAATTTTACTATTAATTTTTGGCATACAACACGTTTTATGTGTAATTTGGAACAAGGACCTAACTATAAACATTATCAGAAATTTACAGCATACAAGGTTTCCGGTTTTATGGTTGAGGAAGGCATATAGGACTAGAGAGCAAGAGAAGATGGAATCTATTTAGACAAAGAAAGCGGCAAACATATTGGAAAATCGATTAATTTGCATAAAATGTATGATTGGTTAAATTATGTTTAACAATCTACCTAAGAACAAAAAATATTTTATCTTATCATCTTGAAACAAGAAAATTTACCATTCTTCTTTTCCTTCTTCCCCTTTTCTTCTAGTTTTTATCATTCAAAAGCAATCTCATAATATTTGGTTTTAATACATTTCACAAACCATCTCTAATAACAAAATTCAAATTTCTTGAAATCCCAATTGTAATCATAAAAACTAGTCACAATGGCTATTACGAGAGGCTATTTAAAGGACAATTTCGATTATAAATCCAAAATGTAATTCAAATCCGAATTGTAATCATAAGAAATCCTAATTGTAATCAAAATTTTATCCAAAATCTATCCGTTTCACCCAAAATCAAAGAAAAAAGGATCAAACCATCAAATCTAATATGAAATAAAATCCTAATTAAATACAACACAATCAATAGAATGAAACCTTAAATAAAATCCTAATTAAACACAACACAATCAATAGAGTGAATTAAAATCTTAATTAAACACAACACAACATAATGGTTGGATCGTAAATAAGTGAAAACCCCTTGTTTTATTTGTCTTTTACTATTTTTTGGAGAAAAAAAACTAGATAAACATATTTTTTTTTTTATAATGGGAGCTAAATAGAGAATGTTTTAACCCGAGAGGCCCGAGTAGATTAAAATCCGAATTCAACCTTTTCGGCCAAGAAGAAGAAGAAGGAAATGGCGATTTGCATGTGTTGCGATTCACATCTTGTAAAAAAATCGATTATGAATCCATGGAATTTGCGGAGTAGAACGAAACTAGGGTTTGTACTGGTCGTTTGCCGTTTTCCGACTACTACTACTTTCAAGGCTTCGGCGGTGGATTCACCTGAGAGTTCTTTAAATTTCACCAAGCATATGGATCAAGCTTGGATAATCTCACAGGTTCGTATCTTTCGAGAGTTGTTGAGTTTGTTGAATTTGAGTAATCACAAGAACGTTATTACAAGAACAAAATGTATAAACCTAATTTAGTTTGTCTTTCTCTACTTAGTTGTTTATTGTACTTTACAAATTGTCTATTACTTTTAAAAACAAATACTTTATTTACTAATAGGTTACATAGATAGTATGATATGATTTATAGAATAACCAGTTTATTATTGAGGATTTTTTTATGCACAATTGAATTTCTTAGTTATCATTTGATCTTTCACATAAGGTTTAATATTATCTACAACTGGTTACTTGATTTTATCATTTTTTTCATAATTCAATATTAATAGATTTATGTATATCTAATATGATTATTATAAGATATTATGCCATTTTACATACTATGCCAACAATAGTAATACAAATGTGTGCATATATAAAATCTGAAACACAAAAGCCAATAACAAAGCAAAAATCTAAATATCTACCCAAAAAAAATGAAAAACTGTTTAGTCTTTTTTATTCGTTTTTAGTTTTTGCATGCTTGACCATGTATTCGGCTCTGGAATCAGGATCACCAACGAACTCAAATTCAATAAACTTCTCAGGATTGGATGTTATTCCAAAGATGACAAATTTGGTCCAAAAACAATACCAATCGGCAAACATGTTGAAATCAATTTTATGATTAATTTTTGGCGTACGACGCGTTTTATGTGTCATTTGGAACAAGGACCTAACTATAAACATTATCAGAAATTTACAGCATTCAAGCTTTCTGGTTTTATGGATGAAGGAGGTATATGGGACTGGAGAGCAAGAGAAGATGGAATCTATTTAGACAAAGAAGGCGGCAAACATATTGGAAAATCGATTAATATGCATAAAAGTGTATGATTGGTTAAATTAAAAATATTTAACAATCTATGTAAGAACAAAAAAAAATGTTATATTATCATCTTAAAACTAGTAAATTTATACATAGAAAAAAATTATTTTCTCAATCATATAAGCAAACCAAAAACAAACAAGCAATCTGGATTTTGTTTTGACTGTAGGAAGAATCCAAGGAATTGTAGAGGAGATAATGAGTTGGTTTAAATCATTGAATCAATCATTTTAGCAAACAAAAAGATCCAACTTTAATGGGCCCAGGGTCCAATAACCCAATTGGGTTATTCCTAGACTTTTCTCCTCCTCCTGTTGTCTTCCAATTTGGTATGCGAGAAAAATAAAATAAAATAAAAATAAGCCAAAGACAAATTTAAACCTCCGATTTCAACCTTCTCGGCGAAGAAGAAGAAGAAGAAGAGAAAATGACGATTTGCATGTGTTGCGATTCACATCTCGTAGCGAAATCGATTCTAAATCCATGGAATTCTCCTAGGATAACGAAGCTAGGTTTCGTACCAGTCGTTCGCCGTTTTCCAGCTACTACTACCGTCAAGGCTTCGGCGGTGGATTCACCTGAGAGTTCTTCAAATTTCGCCAAGCGTATGGATCAAGCTTGGATTATCTCACAGGTTCGTATCTCCAGAGAGTTGTTGATGTGTATAATTTTGTTGAATCTGAGTAATCACAAGAACTGATCCTTGATGTAGTCATGTACGAGTGAAGAGCTATATGCAATTTTGTATGAGATTAAGAACTTGGATCTGTGATGAAATGTTGTAAATTTCAGATTATGAGGTGAATAGTATCAGCAAGTTTCAAAAGGATTTGTATCGAAAATCTGTAATTGCAAAGTACCTTTTAGTTGGTTTCTAGCAAAAAATGTTTGTTCACAATTCATTTGATTTGTGCATATGATGAGAACATGTTAGCTACTTAATCAGGTTGTAGCTGTTCTCTATGATCCCTGAGTGATGAGGCTTAAGCAGGCTTATCTCGCAACGCAATGTAGTTTTGTAGCTTTGCATGTACAATTGTTGGATTCTCTGCTTTTTCTCTAATATTGCTCTTAGAGAATCTATCAAAAGTTCAGACTTTGAAGCCTTTCTTCTAGCACTTGCAATTTGATATTGAGCTCGTGTGAATTTTCTAGATGTTACTTGTTGACCTGTGTTTCGATTCAATGATTTTCTTTGTCTGTTTTTTTCTTCACTGCAGCAACCAAGTCCTGTTGGATGTTCATCGTGCAATTCAAAGGGTCATGTGGAATGCAAATGGTGTGCGGGTACAGGATTCTTCATCCTTGGTGATAACATGCTTTGCCAGGTTCCCTCAAGGAATACTTCATGTGTAATCTGCTCTGGACAGGTTTGTTATCTAATAAAAACGAAAGTGCAGACACATTATTGTGTCTTCTTGTTTATATATCTTCCCAAGTATGAACAAATTCGATTCTTTCAATGGTTTTAGGGTTCTGCTAGCTGTAGCGATTGCAAAGGAACGGGGTTTCGTGCCAAGTGGTTGGAAAAACCTCCAGTGCCAACATAACTGATGAACAAAAGCAAGTTAAGCTTTTTGGTCTTTGATGATTTCTTATGGAGGAAAAATGTTTATATATTGATTCAAGTGGAACATGAATCAGATATGCATATATCTTTATACATGTGTTAAGTATATATATGTAAGTTCATTTATTCATTTCCCCTTGTTCTGTCTGTACAACCAAAGGCCTACACAAGAGTTCTTGTAATCGACACGTGAGTTTTACGATTTCGATCATTGGAGTAGCTCAACGGAAGAACATTAGTAGCACAGGGTCACCTTCGTATTTCTTTTGATATTTTCTCGTTGTAGGGTTAAATCATGTGCATCTTCCTTACCCTTGATGAATCTGGATATGGCGTTTCTCTAATAGAATTGCGATTATCATCATCTTAGATACAGTTTGTGCCTAACAAATCCAACCTAAGCTAGTTACTTAATCATTTTCTTTTGGGGAAGTGAAAATGGCATTTGATTTCAGGATAATTCTTAACCAAAGCTGCTAAGTGAAGAACTTGTGTCAGTGTGCATTCCATTTCCCAAGTGATGAGGAAATCTTCAAAAGTGTTCATGTCTAGAGTGTAAGAGGGCACTCGAACACAGTGGTTCGCCGTTTCCTCCATTATATATACCTCTACTTTGCCCCTTTTAGTTTTACTTGTCACAAAACTTTCCAGATACATATTTACTGCACAAAAACTAAATTATTTTGAGTAAAAATTACCAACGCACCAGCAGGTTATTTTTTTTTATTTTTTTTACGGTGTATTGAAGAAAATTTCAAAACTACATAATCGTAAATAAGAGTTTTATTAAATTTTACACAATTAGATGCATTTTTTCATCTGATCCAACTTTCTATATCTCTTCTTTTTTGTGAAACTGTATTTTTAGAAAAATAATGTGTTTTTGACGGAAAATTTGGTGGATTGATTTGGGTTAACCCCTTTTGACACCCCTTAGTTCCACTAATAGTTTTTTTATCCTACACATAAATTTCTATAAACTTTTGTAATCAGATATAGTCACATACATATGGTAGTAAGAATTAACTAATAGGCTATATCTGAAAATGGAAAATGGAAACCGTCTTTTTAATAATGAGCTCAACAAGAGGATTTTCTAGATGCTTGATATAATCGAAATATTGAATACACCTAATGGCTTCAGAAAATATAATATTGTTTCTAGTTCTCATAATGTATGTTCTTGGAAGCCCAAAAAGAAAATTAAAAAAGATCTTCTCCATGATCTCCTCTTTAATTATTGTAAATGAGGTATTATACGCGCAATGTCATTCACGACGCACGCATAACCATTTGACTCTTTGATTGCGTTATACTTAACATTAAGCTATAGTTAAATGTTTAGTTTCGAGTGTTTTGATTGGATAATTTTAATTTGCTTGGTTCCTGTTCGGATTAGTTTGTGTGTTTTTAACCTTTATAGATTGTGTTATATACCTTTTAATCTCTTAAATAAAGCAAACAAAAAACAGTAATAATACATAATGGTTAGTTATTCGGGTAATAAACAAAAATATGTGACATTTGAGTCAATAAGAACCAGCCACTGCCCGCAGACCACAGCAAGTCTTTTGTTTTTGTTTTTTTTTGGGTCAAAAATATTAGTTAAGTCTATTCACGTTTTATTTAAGTTATAAAGAACAAATAATTGGAAAAAGGTAGTGTTTCACGAGATCGAATATTTTCTTGTTTTTTGTGCAAGTCTGTAATCAGACTAAAATATCATTAATTTCATCGTATGTTCTTAAAGTATTAAAATATTGATCGTAGCATGTGGAAAATGTTGATTATTATTCTTATTTTAAGGTCTTCATTTTTTGTAGTCTTGCGACGACCCTTGACTTTAAATCCTTTATAAAGGCCTCGACTAAAATGAGATGTACCAACAACACAAAACTTGTACTCACAACTAAAAGAAGAACTCAAACGCAAGACAGAAAGATCAATGGCGAGCAACGGAGTTACCAACTGTAACGCAAACGCCAATGTTTGGCGGTTCAAAGGAAACGGTGCAACGAGTGATGCGGCGGCGGTGACGTTGAGAAAGCTTGCTTTTGGGATGTTTAAAAACTGCACCATGAACAGTGGAAAGACCATTTTGTTCCCAACTCCCGGCGAGCCCTCCGCCCATTCCAACTTCAGGACTTGCCCGGAAGCCGAGGAAGCCGTTGCCGCAGCTGCACGCTCCGGCATGGCTAACTCTTACGCACCCAGCCCTGGAGTTTTCAAGGCTAGAAGGTCTGTTTGAAAAATTTCATTTTTCTTTTTGAAAAACTATTAAAAATAAGTTTTACAATAACCAATCTTTGAAAAAACAACCAACCAAACAAAATTACATTTTTAAAAATTGTTTTTATAACGTAGGACCGATCAACTTTTGTCTAATTAGTTATTTGCCGTTTTTTATCTCAGGGCGGTGGCTGAATATTTAAACGGAGAACTTCCGACGAAGCTGAAGGCCGAGGATGTGTATATCACCGGAGGATGTAACCAAGCCATAGAGATCGTGATAGATTCTCTTGCCGGAAATCCATCCGCCAACATTCTACTTCCAAGGCCGGGATATCCTCACTACGATGCTCGTGCTGTCTATAGCGGCCTCGAGATTCGCAAATACGATCTTCTCCCCGAGAGTGATTGGGAAATCAATCTCGATGGCCTCGAGGCGGCTGCGGATGAGAATACCGTCGCAATGGTAATCATCAACCCCAACAATCCATGTGGAAACGTCTACACCTACGACCATCTCAACAAGGTATATTTGTTTTTCTCCATTTAGCTTTTGATGTATATAATAAGTTTGACATTTAATGTAATATAAGTTTTTTTGAAGTGTAAAACAACTAACGTTTTTTGGTAATATATCGACTAATCTTTAGGTCGCGGAGATGGCTAGAAAACTCGGTATAATGATAATATCCGACGAAGTATATGATCATGTTGTATATGGAGACAAGCCTTTTATTCCCATGGGGAAGTTTGCATCAATAGCTCCGGTGATCACGCTCGGATCCATATCCAAAGGATGGGTCAACCCAGGCTGGAGAGTTGGCTGGATCGCCATGAACGATCCTAATGGTATCTTTGTATCTACAGGGGTCAGTCAACTTCTAAACACTATAGTTTTACTTAAAATAAGATTACCGCACCAATTAAGAAGATTCTAACTAATATATGGGCCTTTCGTTCACCAACAGGTAGTTCAAGCAATAGAGGATTTTCTTGATTTAACTCCACAGCCTTCATTTATTCTCCAGGTTTGTAATCTCTCACTATCATCGTAAGCTATAAGTTTTGGTTCTCTAAATAATGTGAGATTATTATGGATTTTGATAGGAAGCACTTCCTGATATATTGGAGAAAACACCTAAAGAGTTCTTCGAGAAGAAGATCAAAGCCATGAGACGCAACGTCGAGCTTTCATGTGAGAGGCTCAAGGATATTCCTTGTCTCTTTTGTCCCAAGAAACCCGAATCTTGTTCTTATTTATGGGTACTTTAATTCTTTTTCTTGGATTCTTGGTTTTCTAGATTTTTTTTTGCTATTGGATGCTCCATATTTTGCTTATAATAATAAATGATTAGCTTAAACGATTTATTTTACAGTTGAAGCTTGACACATCAATGTTGAATAATATCAAAAATGATTTTGATTTCTGCACGAAGCTAGTTAGTGAGGAGAGTCTTATCCTTATACCAGGTATTGATCTCTTTAACAATATACAACATCTTAAGAACTTGGGGCTCCCATAGTCATCTTCTTACATATGATTTTAATTTATAAATTTGCATCGTTAATTATGATCAATCTTTTTTTATTTACTTATTTATATTTATTTTGTGTTGAAATTTTTAGGAGTGGCTCTAGGGGCAGAGAATTGGGTGAGGATATCGATAGGAACCGACGAATCAGTGGTACAAGAAATATTTGACAGACTAAAAGGTTTCTATGATCGTCATGCCATCTCCAAGGAAGCTATCAAACTCAGTGGCCATGCCATTAACCAGATCGTCGTCTCTGTCAACTGATTGTAGTAGTCCTATGCCACAAGTCCACATTATAATTTGTGCGTAATTCCTTAATTATCAGGAACACAATCAAGAAAAATAGCATTGGATAATGAAATAAAGATGTGTGAAAAATAAAAGGATATTTGTTTTCATTATTATACTCATTTTCAACATAGTTTTTGATACATTGTCTATATAAAATTGAACAAGTGAACAAAAAGAAAGTTCAATTAAGAGTGTTCTTCAAAAGCTCTCTAATTCTGTCTAAAATTCCTTCAAGTATTTTCTAAATGTTCTTCCATAGTTTTTTCATATTTAAGAGGGTTTCTCATCTTGATTTATATCGGGTTTCTCATATATTACGGTGTTGGACTAGTAAAGAAATCTTAACACTAGCTCATTACCGTAATACCCGAGAAACTCTCTTAAATCTGAAGAAAAATATGGAAGAACACTTAAAAAATACTTTAAAAGTTTTTAGAGAGAATTAGAGAACTTATGAAGAATACTCTTTTATTTGAACTTTCTTTCTATTCTCTTGTTGAACTTAATTACAAATGATGGGGTGAGCTTACAAAAGTTTCTAGATTATTCTACCATCATCTCGATAACTCTACTAATATATCTACATTTTTTTATCTTACAAACTCCTACTTTAAGGAGGTGATGATTTTTATGATGCTTATAGAAAAATCTAGAACTTAGGCTTAACTTTGGGTTTAGTCCAATATAGAATATTGGATTATAAACCCATGATTTAGCTTAACCCAAAATCAAGTTTAATTTCAATACGTTTGAACTCGTACCTATCAACGGGAGGTTTGGCTTGGCTGCATAACCGCATTGAGGAGGAGTGACGCTCGTTGTGTCTCTGTTTTTTTGAGTGATTACGCTCTGTTTTTGGCTGTATTGCCTGATTTGTTATCTTTCTTCATTGATTTTTCGGCCGTTAAAAAAAAACCTCTAACATGCGAGTCTTGTAAGTAAATCTTAACTTTAAGCTATATATGCATTTACCATTCAAGTAGTTCAACCTGATAACATTAATAAAGATTTGATCCCTTGACAAGTTGGCATGAATCCATTTATCTTTTCTCAATGGTGCTATAGAAACAAAAAATAATTTGAAGAAAGAAAATACAGCTAGTAAGATACTAGCCTACAAGTTATTTGCTACCAAAAAACACAAAAACCAAAAGCATTATTATGAATCAGAAACAACCATTTCCATTGGCAAAATTATAAATATTTGAGGGACCAGAAGGCATGTTCACGTAAGGAGGGACTGTCACTTTGTTGTCCAAGAAACCAAACACATCGTCTTTGGCCTCATTAAACGACGCCATGTTTGTCACAACCGTCTTCCTCAACTCCTCCAATGCATACTTCATTTCCTGTAACTGAACCATATTCATCTCCTCTACTGGCTTTTCCCACCAATTAATCATCGACCGCCTCACACTCTCTTTTCTCATCTCTTCCATCGCTTGACCCTTCTTCTTCTCTTCTTCTACCTCGCTCAAAATATGCGTTAACTGCATATTCAGTTCGCAGCTCGCTGCAGGGCTTCCTTGCAGTTGCTGCGACTGAGCTAAGGACATATTGTTTCGAGACACGTAGCGATCCAATACAGATTCAACACTTGGATGTCCGAATGAGAAAGGCTTTTTCGCGGGAGAAAACACGATGATCCCAATCTCTGCACCACACAAAGTGCAAAGCTCACTAGCTTTCTTGAAGAGACCGGCTCTGCGTTTGGAGAATGTGACTTGCCGGTGGCTCTCTTTCTTTATTTTTACCATTGGAATTTTTTGTCGTCCGATGCTTTCTTTCTTCTTCGACATCATAGTTTTTTTTGTATGGAGGGTTTTAGTTGCTTTTCTTTGTTGGAATATTTGGTGGAGAGAAAGTGTTTGTTTATATATACATGCTTGAGTCTGGTGTGGCATTATTATGAGATCAACTTGCAAAGTTGGTAATTTATTTTTATATTTTGTAACATACATTTGTAATTACTCGGCTTGCCTTTAATTTTATGGATAGATAATAAAATACAAAGATATGTGTAAGTTATAAAAATCTTAATTTGGTAATGCAATGATTTATCTTTCTTTACTTTTTATAATTGTCTTGTGTATAAATGGATGATTTTCCTAATGAGTAATTTCTTTATGTTACAAAAAGGTTGTTTTAATGAGTGAGTCTGTGTGGCATTATTATGAGATCAAATGGCAAAGTTAGTAATTTATTTTTACATTTGTAACATCCACTTGTAATTACTGGTTTTGTCTTTAATTTTGTGGATAGATAATAAAATACAAAGATTTGTGTTAGTTATAAATATTTTAATTTGGTAATGCAATGAATTTTTTTCCTTTCTTTTATAATTGTCTTTGTGTATAAATGGATGATTGTCCTGATAAGTGATTGTGTATGTTACAAAAGAGGTTGCAAATCAAAACGTTTACACATGTTAAAGTATTATCCAAATCAAAATATTGTTTTAAGTTGTTAATATCTTTTCTTGTTTTTCTATTTGATAAACATGCATTATTATACACAAATTAATATTTAAATCTTGAAAATTTGAAGTCTAATTTATAGTGTCTGACTTGGTAAATGGTTTCCGAATCAGCGAGCTCAATCGTTTGGCTGAAACTGGACCTTACAAGCCTAGGCTTTTCAATTCTACCAAACAAAAGCCTCAATATCAAGCTTACCTAACAAAACCTTGCACTCAAAAAGGATTTACGTTACAATCACGAGGGCAATAACTTTAACTAAGAAAGTGAGAACTAAGGTTTTCAACCAAGGGCTCAAGAGAAATGCAGTTCTCAACCCCAACCAACTTTATCGTCTTTGCCACACGATCAAGAGAACAAACTCCACGAAATAGGCCAAATGATCCAAAAAATACCAGTCTGACATTCAAAAGCCACATTGGAGACGACATTGAGATTTGAAAGTTTGGATACAAATTATCAAAGTCTTAGTGAGAGGGTAAATCAATGCATTGTTTGTCACGTAAGGGACTCTAGACAGACAATGTGGTCAAACAACATTGGTATGTTTAAATCTTTGGGAATTAACCCCACAAGCCTTGGCATTCGGATACCCAAACCCGATAAGTTCCTTTTTGGGTTTTGGGTCTGCGTGGGTAAGAGAGTCGAGATTCATTCGATATTTCAAAAATTCGGTGCGGATTGGGGTTCATGTATTTTAATCGAGAATTAAAAATACCCAAAATAACTATATTTTAGTTTCGGGTCAAATTTGGATGTTTTATCTATATATATACTTAAATCTACCCAAAACACATGATAGTCAAAAATACATTAATTACGTTTTACCTATATATAACCAAGTGTATCCAAAAATATTCAAATTACCTTTAAAAACTATAACATTGGTTACATTTTATCCAAATATATCCGAATTACTCAAAACTATCTAATATATTCAATTTATAATTGTAATTTTGGATATTTGGAGTATTATAAGTATAAATATAACTAATATTTTAAAGTGTATATTTATATTCGAATATTTACAGGTATTAGATTTGGTTCTGTTTTTTTTTGGGTAATTAGGTTTAGAACTCGACGTATTTTTAAAAATCGGATCTGAATCGATTCAGGTATTTTTTGGGTTTTCGGTATCGGGCATTCGGGTATTTTTTTTGGGTTTTCGGTTTCGGGCATTTGTCAAATCGGTTATATAACTACAAAGTTAAGAGTTTAACAAAAAATTATACAAAACCAAATCAAATTAAATTGAACCGAACCGTATGCGAATTGCAACCAAACGCATATAAAATGAAAAATTATAAACTGCAAACCCGGTTAATTTTCCGGGTCGGCCCGGAACCCAAGAAGTTTTCTTCTTCCTCTCTCGTCTTCTCTCCTCCGCGGGAGACTCTAAAATCATCTTCCCATGGCGAGCGAAGAAAACAACGACCTTGAAAATCTTCTTGACATTCAGCTAATTGAACAAAAAGAATCTCTTTCCTCCATTGACGAAGCCCTACTCTCTGACCCATCTAATCCCGAACTCCTCTCGGTAAATTTTCTTCTCTCAAATCAGATCCCAAATTTCCTGGAGAACTAAGATTACTACGATTCAACAATTTTGTGATTGCTCTTTTTCTAGAAATTATATAGTATGGTATCAATTAGTCCAAAGCTGTTTCCTTTTTCTTTGATAATCTCATTCTTAGAGTAGCTAGAGGTGAAAATCCGTATACTTAGTCTTATGTTTCATGTGTGGTGGTTTTGTCTTTGGTTAGGTCCATGAAGAACTTCTCAGTGCAATCAAGGAGGTAGAGGAAGGGCTTTTGCATTTAAAACGAGCTCGGTTATTGGAGGAAGCTGATATAGTGTTGAATGGTCTAAATCATGATGCTGGAGTTAAACCTGAGCATCTGGAGCCAGAGAAAACTGAAGAGAAAAAGGATTTGGATGGATCGAAATGTCGGTTTCGACATACTGATGGTCGTTGGTATAATGGTCGTATTATTGGATTTGAAGGCTCTGATTCTGCTAAGATCTCTTTCCTTACACCCACATCTGAGAGTATGATGGTAAGTTCTTTGTAGTCATCTGTTAAATGTTTTCTTACTTAGTTCTTGTGTTTTGGATATGATCTATCAGTCTTTTCCTACAATACTAATGTGATATAGGATTTGAAAAGCTAGGGTGGATAGAGTTTATTGAAAGTCTCAGTTTTGATTGTCTATCTAGCTTAACTAGGTTTTGCTATAGGCATATAATAATGGCTGTGAAAGACTAACTTTGAGATGGTTACTGGTGGATTTTTTTCAATTGCTGTTTTGTGTCTTAGATACTAATGCTGCACCACATTTGTGCAGATTTGCAAGTTTTTTATGCAGCAGAGGTGTCGGTTTGGCAGTTCTTGTCGTTCATCACATGGTATGTTTAAAGCATAGTTAGATGATCATAATATTTATCATTATCGTTTTGTGTGTTATATATTCATACCGTGACCACATTTAGAACTTTAGAAGTTAGAAATGTGGCTGGTTTGTCATTGTGGTTGATAACTGCAAGACATCGATCGGTGCAGGACTAGATGTGCCGATATCTTCTCTGAAGAACTATGAACAGACTGAGTGGAAGCAATTGATGGTAGGCTCTAAGATTTGGGCGGTTTCTGGCAGTAAATACGATATATGGAGAAAGGCTGAACTTGAATCATGGGATGATGAGTTACAAGTAGGCGGAGTTGTTTTCAGAGATGATAAAAGCTCTGCAAAGCTAGGATCTGATTCTTTGGCATTATCAGAGTACGCTCAGATGACTGATGATGATGGGGAAGAGGAGGAGGAGGAGGATGAACAACAGAGTGCTTCAGATTCTGAAGATTCTGTTTCAAGTGATTATGATGAAGGGTCTCCACAAGGCATAGGCTTTCTAGAAAGCACAAATCTACCAAGAGGTGTCCAAACTGACACTGCCTTATTTGCTAAATGGGAGAATCATACTAGAGGAATAGCTTCGAAGATGATGGCAAGTATGGGTTACCGTGAAGGGATGGGTCTTGGCGTCTCTGGCCAAGGGATATTAAATCCAATCTTAGTAAAAGTACTTCCAGCAAAGCGGTCACTGGATTATGCTCTTGAGCACATTAGGAATGGAGAATGTAAAAGCGAGAAACAAAAGAAGAAAAGGAGCAGAGGTGGGAAAAGGAAGCGTGGGAAGAAGTTTGCAGAAGCAGCTAAAGCAGCGAAACAGGAAGAGGAATCGAAGCCAGATTTGTTTAGCTTAATCAATGAACAAATTTTTCCTACCCGCCATGAGAAAGTACACAGCGAGTCTGTAAAAAATAGGCAAAACAAAGGTCCAGTAGACAGGAAAGCTTTGGTTGAATACCAAGATGAAGTCAGAGACTTGAAGTTAGAAATGTTGAAACTAGAACAGATGGTGAACAGAAACAAGAAAGATCTAGTTGTTTCAGAGGCTGCGACGAGAAGATTGAAAGAAGTCCGAAAGGCATTGGCAAGTACATTAGCATGTCAAGCAGCTGCCTCAAATGCTATAGTAAGCAAAGAGAATGAGAAGAAATGGCTCAAGTTTTAGAACATAGAACTTTAAACCAGTTTAACAGAAATTTCATGGTTAAACTGTAAGATTGATGGCAAACATTGGAACCTTCTGAATTATATAATTGCGTTTACAAGCAAAAATTTATTTCATGAAATACATATTGTTGGAAGAAGAGGAAACATGACACTATACATTTTCATAGTCTTCTGTGTGTTCTAATGAAGTTATTGGTGTTTAGATTTATAGCTCTTAAGCAGGTATAAGCTGCGGCTGAGCACAATGCTGCTGAACCTAACAGGACAGCCTTCCACTGTCTACTAACCACCAGAATGGCCAAAGCCGTCAAAGCCACTGCCGTGGCAGAGAGGATATTTTTCCAGAGCTCAAAAGATTTGATCACATTGCTGCAGCTTCTACAATGAATAATATGTCTGAAGTACCGGTTAGCCAAATTGGGAGCATGCATAGTCCCAATTCCGCCTTTTGCAGGGTAAGAAGCAGAGAGAGCTGCAATGAGCCCTGCCGGGGCATGTTCCACGACAGGAGGGACTTTGGGGAGAGATATGGTCCTATGCCCGAAATGGTAAGGCATCCCATGACCAACTTTGTCCATCCACTTTCTATATTCAGCGACCCATGTGTCCGATGACTTTAGATTCAAATACAAGTCCTTAGTTGGTACTTTCTCCTTCATCAGAACCTCATTTTGAGACGATAGAAACCCCATGTCTTGTTCAAAAACCTTGCAGGCATTCTGATGCCAGAACCATTGAGGTAACACCGAAACCAAAGGCGATCTTTTTGTGACCCCAAACCTAACAATAAGCATAGACTTCCCTTGCCCTGTAGGTCTACAAAGAAACAGCCCTGAAAAATAGTTCTTCACTCCATCCTTCCCCTCGAACTCTCGATTGTTCTGCAGAACACAAGGAGCATCAAACCGAAGTAAATTACTCCCTTTCCCACCTTCTTTCTCTCGGCCCCAAGTCCCTGCGAAACCCCGATTACTTCGCTCTGTGACCTCGAAAACCAAAGGCTGAGCATCTTCTCTTTTAGCAGTGAAATCCGTTCTATCATGAGAGATAGGAACATGAGCAGGATCCATCAGATTCTCTAAAAGAATGGAATGGTCATAAGGAAGCTCATGAGTAGTCGAAATGTCGAAAAAACCGGGTCTAGCGAAATTCTCAAACCAAGGAAGCTTCTCAGGGTTTGGAGGTGTCTTTGTTGACATCCACACCCACACAACTCCTTGTGAATCCTTCACCTCATACGTCTTCACACAAGCAGCCTTTGGAATCTTAGCACTTGCAGGAAGCTGTTAGAAACAGAACCCAAAACCAGTAAGTACAGAGTAAAGAGAAAATCTCGAAATAGCAAAAATCAGTAAACAAAGAACCTGAGGAATCTTGACACATTTGCCCTCTCCTTCAAATTGCCAACCATGATACAAACATTCCAATCTCCCATCAATCAATTGTCCTTCAGACAACTTAGCCAACCTTTATAAAAAAAAAGACAAAACTCAATTTCAGATTCCTAAACAAAAGTACAAAACTAGTGGTTGTGGTTTTGCTAGATGATTTATCTTACCGATGAGGACACCGATCTTCGTAACAACGAAGTGTTCCTTCACCGTCTTTATACAAAACAATTTGACGATCGTAGACGGTGAGGCCAAGAGGCGCATCTTCAGGGACGTTTTTAGTTAAGTACAATGGATACCATTCCTCTGTCCAATCATAATCCGCCACCTCAACACGTTTCTCTTCTTCAGGGTTTAAAAGAACATCTCCACCTCCTTCTGTTTGATCAGATACGGCGGTTCCAGCGACGGCGGAGCGGCGGAGGAGACGTAGACGAGGCTTTGTGGGTATAGTGCATGTTGATCTGTGGTTGTGGATTATTGGTGTTGGTGTTACTTTAGTGAAGAGAATCGGAGAAGTGGGTGTGAGTTGTAGAGAAGAGCTTAGAAATGGAACAGCCATGGCGGATTCTTCACTAGAGAGCTCGAATCCAATGTTAGGTGTTGTTTGCCTCTTCTCATAAAATATATCATAAGGTTGCTTGTTCAACCATTGGACCTCGTTCCACCACATACATAGATAGTAGAAACTTTGGCTAAACGACGTCGTTTATTTTTACGTTATTTAAATGTCATTTTAACTTCTTTTTATTTTATTTTTAATCTTTTAAGTTTTAACATTAGTCTTTTTTGCTTTAATACATTTCATAGTGATGAAAAAAAAACATAAAACTATGTTAATAGTGATTAATTATTTATTCATTGTTGATAATAATAACAATAAAAAAGGCTATACTATGCCTAAGAACAGAAACTGATAACATAATTAGCACTAGTACATGTAAATCTACTCGAAGCATAATCGTACACATAGCTATACGCAGTGGGACAAGCTCCTTTAAATATCTTCGAGTATTTCGTCGGCGGGCAAGTCTCCGGTTTACTGAAAGCGCCGGTGCAACAATACTCCGGTTTGTTAAAAGCCTCACAAGCACTCTTACACGCCACAACACCCGATGAGCCGTTAACGCGTAGCTCTTTTGGACAAATGGCATTCACGTCCGAAACACATCCCGCGGTTTTACAATTGCCTGAGCCACCTTGTGGTGTGATTTTCACCTGAACGTTGTAACCGTCGACGAGACTCACGTCGTAAGAATCTTGTACGGTGTATTTCTTTCCAGAGGAGCCGATTCTGAATTCTGCTAGTGTGGCTGGTGGTGCTCCTCTTGCACCGGTGCATTTTTACATTTTCTGGAACCAGAGGCGTTGAAGTTGCAGCCCGTTCGACCCCAGATTCGACCAGACCAACCTGGAGAAACGGTTAAGTTTACAGAAGAACCTGAAGCTAAGGCAAATCCGCCGCCGCGGAGTAGTGTGCGGTTTGCGGTTAGGATTCCGGGCCACACAGTAAAGTTGCAGCGGTTTGATAAAGTGAAGACGGTGCCGGAGACAATAGAAATTGTACCTTGAAGAATATACAATTAAAAAAAAATTACTAGGACGGACAACAAAAAAAAATTATCAGATAAATTATTAAATCAAAGTAGTCATCTTAAAATGTTGGAAATGTTTTATGTATACATGTGGCTATGATGAAGGAGAAGAAGAGAAGATGTAATTTGGAGAAAATAGCCATTGTTAATCTGAGTATTGAAAAGTTGAAGTTGTGATGATTAGTGAAAGTTGATGGTGAGGATCCTCTGTTTATAGTGTTTTTCTTTTCTTTAGAAACAAATCCATTAACTTATTGTTTTGGATACTACTACCATAAGTGACACTTCATATTTTTATTTTTTTTACTTTTAAAGTTTAATGAGATTTTGTTTCTTATTACATAAAAATCAACTTTATTAATCTTAAGGAAATCTCCGTAAGCATTGATGTTTTGGATTTTACACACATTAAAAATTAAACATTATTTTATGACTGTTTATTTTTTATATTAAATATTTTTAATAACTATAAACTAATACTCATTGATTGTAATCTAATAAATTTAATCATTGCATCCTGAACTTTGTGATTTATAATATCAGTCAATAAAGAAGAAAAGAAAAAAAAAACTACAAAATTAAAGTGGAATAAACTTAAAATGATTAGAAAAAGATGGAGTACATTTTTTCTATTATTTTTTCACAAAGCTTTAAACCTAACATTAAAAAATTTGCTTGTTTTGTTTCCTTCGAAATTATAAGATTATTGCTTAATTAGGTTATTGAATTCGAGTCCAAAGCCACGACCCCCAGGTTTTAAAATCCAAATATCTCCGTTGCTTGTTTATTTTTGTTCTATATCGAGTTTATTATCTAAAAACGACAAACCTTTTACTGATTTCCACCATTTCTTGTACTTTTCAGGTTTTCTGAGACATGAAAGACAAAGAATTGGCTTATCAACAGAAACTATCAACAAATAAAGAGTTTCTGAAGCACATTATTAGATCCTTTTGTACATTTTTCTATTTATAGATTCTCTCTTCTTTTTTTGTATGCAAAAGTGACATATACTATAACAAGTCAAAGAAAGATGAATTCAATAAGCATGAGTGATTTTTTTAAATCTTCAAAAAGAAATATCTGAAAGGTACAAAAAAAAGTTTTCTGATTTTTGTCACAATAATGGAGAAATTCATACTATTTTAGGGTTTCTTACCCATAAAATTCACTGCATGCAGTGATTGGATTCACCACTTTCAAATTCTTGTTTTGTTTGTAAAATTGATGACTCGATCTCATGGATGCATGCATAAGAGAGTAAAGAGATTGTCATTAAGTTCTCCTGACTCAACCATCACTATCTCTCTCTCTCTCTGACACGAACGCACATGCATTTACAGTTTTCATTTATCACAACAACTACAACTTCTCTTCTCTCTCTCGGCTGATTAAGCAACTTCACTTTCCATCTTCTGACAGACACATTAAAAAATGGCGTTGCAGTTTTTTTCATGCAAACCAAAATATACATTCCTCTCCTCTCTTCTTCTACTTTTGCTTCTTTCTTCTTCAGTAGCTGAGCTCTCTTTCAACTTCTACGCCGGTTCTTGTCCTGGAGCTGAGTTAATCGTCAGAAACACCGTTAGATCTGCTTCTTCCTCTGATCCATCAGTCCTTGGGAAGCTCCTACGTCTCATCTTCCATGACTGCTTCGTCCAGGTACATTACATTCTCACAGGACTGCCTCTTCCTTGCATAACAAGGCATTTCCAATTTAATGAGATTTTTGTTCTTGTCATTGCTGTCTTAGGGTTGTGATGGCTCAGTGTTGATTCGAGGAAACGGTACAGAGCGAAGCGACCCTGGGAATGCGTCTCTAGGAGGATTCGCTGTGATAGAAAGCGTCAAAAATATCCTCGAAATCTTTTGTCCCGGCACAGTCTCTTGTGCTGATATACTTGTTCTTGCCGCAAGAGATGCAGTAGAAGCTGTAAGAACTTCATCAAAACACACATACATAAGAAATGTTTATATATCTGAATAACTTAAACCAGACTTTTGCATAAAATGCTCTGTTTGTATCTTTATTTTTGGTTTTTAAAACTCTGTTTCTTGTTGTTGTGAATACTATTTTTGGGACAGCTCGGAGGACCGGTAGTTCCGATACCGACAGGGAGGAGAGACGGGAGAGTCTCAATGGCAGCAAATGTCAGACCAAACATCATAGATACCGATTTCACAGTTGATAAGATGATCAATATCTTTTCCTCTAAAGGCTTATCTGTTCATGATCTAGTTGTCCTCTCAGGTACGTTATCTTTCTTGATATTCAAGAAAGAGAGATCTTTCTTTAAAACAAACCTTCAATTTTCGATCTATTACGGGTCTCAGGAGCGCACACTATTGGAGCTGCGCATTGTAACACGTTCAACAGCAGGTTTAAGCTTGATCCAAAAGGCAACTTAGAACTAATAGACGCGTCTCTCGATAACTCCTATGCGCAAACACTTGTAAACAAGTGTTCATCGTCACTAGATCCAACGACCACGGTGGTTGATAACGATCCAGAGACATCGTCGACGTTCGATAATCAGTACTACAAGAATCTGTTGGCTCACAAGGGTTTGTTTCAAACGGATTCAGCTCTCATGGAAGATGATCGGACGAGGAAGATTGTTGAGATTCTTGCGAATGATCAGGAGAGTTTTTTCGATAGATGGACTGAGTCTTTTTTGAAGATGAGTTTGATGGGAGTGAGAGTTGGTGAAGAAGGTGAGATTAGACGTTCTTGTTCTGCTGTTAATTAAACGAAGATTAGACCAAGTTTCTCCTAATCAACAATTTCTTGATTTATTTATTTTCAACTCCAATGTAGACAATACGAATATTTAAAAAAGATTAAATATTAGTAATTTTATACAGAAGGAGTTGCAAAATGTAAATTTTACTGTTAAGGAACTTCATGCGTTTTTTTTGAACCATTTAGGATATTGCCACATGGATCGATCTTTTATGCGTGTTTTAAGATGGATTCGAACCTTAATGAAAAGTATTTTTTTAAAAACAAACAGATAGCAATATCATCTCCACAAAGTATGCATTTTGAGTTGTAATAAGTAATAACGAATTTCAAAAATAAACTCCCGTCAAACGTTAATGTATCCCTCTCCTAACGAAGCAAATAGTAATATCATCTCCACAAATTTTCCATGAATATTGGTCAATAAACTTTCTACCATTGATTCCCCTAGTTCACATCTCAAGTGAACATTGGTACATTTTAATAATATTTCTTAACTTATATATCATGTTAAACTAAACTTAAAAAAAAAATAGCATTTTCCCGAGTTGAAAGGAGATCATATGACACGTTTGTTTATTTGTTCATCTAACCATAATATAAGTTCACTTTAATTTTTAAATAGAAATATGTTAAGGAAAATATGCACAAAATAAAATAAATGAATATAAAACGATCCGACCAACAAAATAAATTAAAACTTTGTCATCCGTGCAAAATAATCTGAAAATTTTTGAATTCAAAATGTAAGGAAGACAACTCCAGTCTTGGTCCAATAGACAACCAAAACAATTGTAATAGACCTAACTATGCAAACAAAGCCCAAGACGAGTGTAAAAGCTTCTTCAGACTTTAACGGTAACAGAGCATCGTCGTCATGTACTCAGCTTCGTACTGTCAAAATGTCGACTCCAGCTCACGCTACACTCCAATTGAAGAATAGCTTCACAGTCCTTGAATCTCCAGCCATGTGCAGATGAAGACACTTGTCATTCATCAAAACATTTACTAAAACTCTAGTTCAACCATTGTATCCCTTAGCTTTTCATATAAATAGATAAAGCTATGTAATGAGAAGGTTAAGAATGAGAATATAACTTTGAGTATTTCTTCTCTGTTTACAAGAGTAGTACTTGTCATCTCTTGAAAACCCCTTCTCAATTCAGTTAATTAGAAGAAAAAAAAAATTCAATTTATAAAATGTAGGAAATTATTTTCATATATTTTGGTTTAGTTTCACCTAATGTCACAAAAAAAAAAAAAAAAA
>Ga0041059_1001007_pt1 | contig 22378 bp, 27 predicted proteins | sample AraColnosormetaG_FD_56232 | JGI IMG/M metagenome (GOLD analysis project Ga0041059, IMG submission 56232) | Arabidopsis roots microbial communities from North Carolina, USA - Col MF nosort | ecosystem: Host-associated > Plants > Roots > Unclassified | place: USA: North Carolina | collected... | reverse complement strand
AACATATATGTAAAGGTAAATAATTTTCATTTTTAAAGCCAAAAAAAAAAAAAAATCCATTGCCATTTGAGTTTAAATTTAGAGTTTCGATTCAAAATTTAATTTAAACTAAAACAATTAATTTATGTATAGAAGAAGATAGAAACTTTACATTGGGGAGAAGCGTGAGCTGAAGGAAGTGAAGTAGACGACACCAGTAGTGGGATCAACGTCAAGACCGTCAAGAAACTTGAAAGGCTTTCCGTCAACACTGTCGGTGATCTTCGTAGCCAAACCACCGGCGGGAGAAATAACGTGAAGACCCAACGGAGCATCGGCGACGTAAAGATCACCTGTTTTCTCGTTGAATGCTATTCCTGCTGGTCGACCACAGCGTCCGGCTAAAGCCGTTCCAATAGTACCATCGCACCATGAAGAGTTCCTAAAGTATTCAAACCAAAAAACATTTTAAGAACAAGAGAAACAAATAACCATGAACTTATAAGAGTTCCCATGTAGTATAAAAATGTTTTTGATTAGTACAACAACAAAATTATATGTTAGTATCCATAGGTATCATGTGTATCTTAGTTTTTGACTCTTTTTCACGTGGAGGCATGTGTGTGTGTGAACGCCGAGATGCGTTTTGGTCACCTAAACCGGTATATGACAGATTGCTAACGTAAGCCGATAAAAACAAGGAACTAAAAAAGGTTGCTTTTCGTCCACTCGTCCCTACATGAATTCTTTTACGGGTGGACAAAATTGAGTAAGTATCATCCATTATTTGTAATATACAACACATGTAACAAGATTTCACATGTGAAATTTTAATCAAGTTACATGATAAGTAGCTTAGAGGAGTTTTTAGATTATTTCCTTAAGAAACCATAAAATCATCATCTCGTAACTTCAAATAGTCCAAAAGAGAATCGGATTAAAATGCGGATATGATATATTTTTTGTAAAAATAAGAAGGCTATATCATCTCTGATCAGTCATAAATCATAATTCCATAATATTGTAGCCATAAAGAAACGAGTGTTAATAAACGAATGCCATTTAGATTCCAATTTCAAAACCCCCAGAAGAAGCATAATCATCAAAAAGTTATGATCTTAGAAAAGAACAAGACTTACGAGGATTCAGTGATCTGGGCAAAGTCAACATAACCCGTCTCGGGGAGGTACTTGAGGATTTTACCACCGGAGACACCGGTATAGAACCCTTTACCGGTGGAATCAAAAGCGAAAGCTTCGGGACCTGACCTAGTTTCCGGCACCGGAAGTTTCTGGAAAGAAGCGTCATCGGAGAAAACCGCCGATGAAAGAGAGAGAAGAAGAAGAAGAGAAATCATGGAGCAAAACGACGTCATACCGTTTCTTTATCGCTCAATTATTCTCAAATGAGACTTTCTTGTACTTTGTAGTCGTTACGAATATTTATAGGTTTGATTATTTAACTTTTCTTTTTCTTTTTTGATTAATTTTTAAGAAGGTTTCTTATTTTGTAAATTAAGTTGATGGCACACGTTATGCTCGTCGGATTATTTTATTAGTGAAGAGATTAGAGTTGTTTCTCGGGGTTTCTTGACAGATTAAGTTGCACATGGAACAAAAAGTCAAATAGTTGCAATCCACGTACATTGCTGATTTTTGGGGTAGACGTACGACTGTCAACGCAAGATCGCAAACGCATGGTCTAAAAATTTATGTACTTGTGTCTAAGATTGATTAGAAGTAGGTAAACTTTTTTTTGATAAAGTAGAAGTAGGTATTTAGATATCAGAAAATATATACAAGTGTAATTCCAAGGAGCAGTTGATTACAAATAAATAAAATACATATACTTTTGAGAAATACCCTAGAATATTTGCTTGGATATTAAAAAAAAAAGGAAATTTAAGATTTTTGTGATATTGAAAGGACCAAATGGATACTGTTAATAAATCAACCGGTCGCATAGTCGCATTCAATGATCTTAGTCTTGTTGATCAAATATTGACGATCGATGCGTTTATCATCAAACATCAATTGCAAATTGTAAACACAAACGTAAAACGTCAATAATATGGAATGTTTTATGTTTACTGTTTGCGTTTACAATTTACAACTACTATGTGGTTAAGAATAAATTGCGTATATAAACACACAATTTTTTTTATTTTTTTTTGGGTGCAAAATACACAGGATTTCAAAGCAATGTTTCTAGTCTTTCAAAATTCCGATGTATTATTACATTCTAGCATATAGACCATAATAAACAGAAGATATAATATTATGGTCCATATGTTGGGTAAATAAAATGCAAATGCACAAAAAGAATCATAAGCTTATCCGATTTTTGACCTCCCAATATATCATTATTTTTCAATAAATATAAAGATGGACGTACATATTGGTTGCTATCACTATCAGACTTGATGGATAGCTAATAAATTGGTCACCAAAGATCCGTAGCCACCTTTTTTTGGCGGGGCTGGCATAACCTGAAACGATTTGGTTTCGCTATTTTTATGTTAACCAGTACTTTATCTTAATTGTTTATCGTAGTTGTGGCCTTTATATTTTGCATTTTAAATACTGAGCTTCCAAGTTAAATGTTAGTGTTTTGTGCTTATACATTGTGAGAACTTCAAATTAAGAAGTTTTTTTCAACTTTTTTTTGTTGCAAACCGTATGATTATTTTGATTTGTTAAGAAAATAAAAGGTACTACAAAGAAAAGGGGAATATGTTATCATCAATTAACGTTGTTGTTTCTTGGTGGTTCATGTCCATGATGATGGCTTGATTTTATGCTTAATGGCGAAATCAAATTTAAACACGGAAAATAACTACTACGTGACTCAAATGTTTTCCCCATTAAGGCCATTACGTGTTATACTCAACTTTATCATTAAAATTTAAAATGGTTAACTTCAAAGCCAAATTGGCGTAAGGATAATAGAACTTGCTCACAGCTCCACATAATTTCCTTCAGATCCGAAGTCTTAATCGTTAGAATCAGAGGTTTTTCTCCATTACGATTTAATTTTCAGTTTTGTTTGGGATTATTCGAAATTGATTAAATTATTTAAAAAGATGTAAATATTTTATCTATAAAGAAATAATATACATAAATTGTTAATTTGTTTTTCTTTTTGTATCTAGTATTTTGTTAATTGTATATTTGTTTTTTGTTCCGTTTAGCTGAAGGAATAACGCCAACTAATTTGTTCGTTGACCGACAACTATGCCAATACCATTGGCTCAAGCGTGAACAAGTTTTCTAATATTAAGTAACACGAATGAAACACTCTTCTTAATCATTGGAACAATCAAATCGACATATCTCTGAGCATCTGATTAATCTGAAAAACGCTTTGGTCGATCCATGTTTATATCGGTATCAATGACATTACAACAGAAGACTCAGTGAAAAAGCTGTTCTTTTATTTGTTTTTGTAGAAAATCTGATACTTTTCAGAGACAGCTACAACGGAGCTGATACTAGGAGGACCTCATTTGGTTTCACCTAATTCTGTAAGCAAAAGCCGCCAATGAGTGCCTTTCTCGAATTTCTCATGGTGATCGGAAAGCTTCACCGGCGTAGCGCACATTGCCGAGTTCCTCTTCGATACGGAGAAGCTGCAATGGAAATAAATCAAACTCAAGGGTTCAGATATGTGGTATATAGAGTATAGTATTAAGCATAAGTTGGATATTAGTTAACTACCTGGTTGTATTTTGACAATCGTTCACTTCGGCATGGAGCACCAGTTTTGATCTACAAAACAGAGAATGATAAGCAAACACTAGAGAGTAATACAGACAGGTTTAGAGGATTTGATGTACCTGTCCGCTTGCTAAACCAACAGAGAGATCTGCGATGAAGTTATCCTCTGTCTCGCCACTCCTGTGACTAACCATCACACCCCAGCCTGCAGCTTTTGAGTCAAGTGCTGCTTGAATTGACTCAGTGACTGTCCCAATCTGGTTAACCTGTGAAACCATGAATTACAAACAAATTGAAATTCTTCTCCAATAACGGGGGTTTTGTCAAAATGGTCTAGAGAATTGAGATTAGAAAAGAGAAAATAATATAAAAACTTTTATTTTTACCTTCAAGAGTAGAGCATTGCAAGACTGTTTCTTAATAGCTTCAGCTATCCTCTTCGGGTTAGTGACTAACAAGTCATCTCCCACGAGTTGGATATCCACAGAGGATTGCAATGAAGCCCATGAGCTCCAATCATCCTGGTCAAAAGGATCTTCGATAGAGACAATTGGGAAATCCTTGATGAATTCTCTGTAGAGGTCAGCAAGACTCTCGGCTGACAGTACGTGAGCTCCATCGTTTGGCTGTTTCTTGAAGTTCAAATCGTATCTACCATCTTTCATGAAAAATTCTGATGCAGCAACATCCATTCCTATTTTGATCTGCAAAAATTATATATTATGTGAGTGGTGTAAGATTGACACCGAAGCTGCCAGAAGTTGTTTAGGGAAACACAGATGACATGCAACTTTAGCAAGTATTAGCATTAAAAAGAAAGAGAACTTGATTACCTTTCCAGTGTAACCGGCCTTTTCAATTGCATCTATGAGCAGAACTAGTCCCTCTCTGTTATCTTGAACATTCGGCGCAAACCCTCCTTCATCTCCGACATTACAAGCATCTTGACCATACTTAGTTTTGATTATCCCCTTCAATGTATGATAAACTGTAATCAACAAAGTACATTAAATGCATTACTATCAGAAAAACAATTCTTTGTGATAATCCAAAGAATAGAAGAACTTTGGAACCAAAAGAGAAATATGAAACAGGAAGCTGCTTATCAAGGCTTTTCTGTTTTTCTGACATTTCATTGCAAACTCAAGAAAAATTAGGAGCCGCCATAGTTTCTTAAGTTCTAGCAAGTTAAACCCAGTTATCACTAACTGACCTTCACTTCCCATCTGGAAGGCCTCCGAGAATGAGGTAGCTCCTACAGGTAGTATCATAAACTCTTGCATAGCCAAACTATTCCCAGCATGACTGCCTCCATTGATCACATTGAATGCAGGAACTGGCATGACAAGCTCCTTTGTTCCTGATGTTTCCTGGATGTGTTTGTACAAAGGCACTCCTTTAGCTCCAGCACCTGCCCTGCAAACGCTCAATGACACTCCTAATATCGCATTAGCCCCGAGTTTCGACTTGTTTGGGGTCCCATCCAGTTCCAGCATAAGAGCATCGACATCAGCTTGGTTCCTTAAAGAAAATAAGGTAAAAATATTACATTCAACTATCCATCACCGATTATAGTTTCCCAACGGTTCAGAATCAGAAACCACAAACGGAACAATTCAACAATGACACCTACTTCAACACTTAGTAGTATCAAGTATGAAGCAAAATTAAAACTACATGCAACAAACAACCTTAATAACCTTAACTAGAATTCCAAATTCAACAGTCATGCATTACGATTCGAATCCAAGTCCACCAAATTGACCAGTAGTAATCCAGAGCAGAGAAACAAAGCTAAAACAACTCCGAAGATTTCTATCTAACTAAGCATACCAACTCCAAATCACGACGTTTATATGTTCATTTAGATTGAGGAACGAATTCTTATTCTCACCTAACGTCAACTCCAATGAGTTTTGGAGCCACAAGTTCATTGATGTTTTTAATAGCCTGTAATACACCTTTACCACCATAGACGCTCTTGTCTCCATCTCTAAGCTCAAGCGCTTCGTAGATCCCGGTAGATGCACCACTTGGAACAGCCGAACGATACAGATCATCGGTAATCAGATCAACCTCCACCGTCGGATTCCCTCTACTATCAATAATCTGTCTCGCTTTCACTCCTTTCACTCTGCACTCCTTAGCCACCACCGAGCATTGGACACCGCTGCGACGGAATCTCAGACATGATGGCGCAGATTCCAAATATCGTTCGCCGGAAACACGCGACGGAGAGAGGAAAGATCTCTGAAGATGGTGAGGTTTTGTAGTCAAAGCCATTACACGATACCTAAAAAAAATACTCTCTGTGATTCTTTTGACTAAAATGGAGAAGCGGAGAATAAAATGATGTTATATAATTTGAAAAACGTCCTTTTGGAGGTTGGTGCAGGCGGAGGCGATGAAAACTAAGGAGTCAAAAGAACCATACTTAAACCGGTTCATTTTCCAATTGGTTGACTGTTAAAGAGAAGTTTCTGGTTTTGGTTTGGTTCGGTTCGGTTCGGAACAATTCAAATAAATAAAACAAATCAAAAATATTCACTAGCAAAGTAGTAACCAGAGACACTGTGCCGTCGCCCGTCGCCGCCGCCGCCACACTATCATCTCTCTCAGGTTTTTGATTTTCCACGGCAATGGAGTCTTCGATTCTCAAAAGCCCTAATCTCTCTTCACCATCGTTCGGTGTACCTTCAATTCCCGCCTTATCCTCCTCCTCCACCTCACCATTTTCATCTCTTCATCTCCGATCACAGAACCACCGTACCATCTCTCTTACCACCGCCGGAAAATTCCGTGTCTCGTATTCTCTCTCCGCTTCTTCACCTCTACCACCTCATGCTCCTCGCCGTCGTCCCAATTACATCCCTAACCGTATATCCGATCCCAATTACGTCAGAATCTTCGATACAACTCTCCGAGACGGTGAACAGTCTCCCGGAGCTACACTAACCTCCAAGGAAAAGCTCGATATCGCTCGTCAATTAGCCAAGCTCGGAGTCGACATCATCGAAGCTGGATTTCCCGCTGCTTCAAAAGACGATTTCGAAGCTGTTAAAACCATAGCTGAGACTGTTGGCAATACCGTCGACGAAAATGGCTATGTCCCTGTAATCTGTGGTCTCTCGAGATGTAACAAGAAGGATATTGAGACGGCTTGGGAAGCTGTGAAGTACGCTAAGCGGCCAAGAATCCATACGTTTATTGCCACTAGTGATATTCATCTGAAGTATAAGTTGAAGAAGAGTAAAGAAGAAGTTATTGAGATCGCTAGGAACATGGTTAGATTCGCCAGAAGCTTGGGATGTGAAGATGTTGAATTTAGTCCAGAAGATGCCGGAAGGTAATAGTTTTGTTGTAAAATGCCGTCATGGAATGTTCTCAAGTTCCTTTTTTTTTGGATTCGATGGTATTTTAATGTATTGATGGTCCTTTATTAGTAGCTGATTCTGCTAACGTGAAATGTTTAATTGGTGGCCAGATCGGAGAGAGAGTACTTATACGAGATTCTTGGTGAAGTGATCAAAGCTGGAGCAACCACTCTTAACATACCTGACACTGTTGGTATAACCTTGCCTAGTGAGTTTGGTCAGTTGATTGCTGATATTAAAGCTAATACTCCTGGGATCCAAAATGTTATAATCTCTACACATTGTCAGAATGATCTTGGACTCTCCACCGCCAACACTTTATCTGTATGCCATTTTTTTTTTCATATTTGGTTGGATCGGGTTAGCTGTTAGAAGTTATTACTAACATGTCAATCTTTTTTTGAATTCAGGGTGCACATTCGGGCGCGAGGCAAGTGGAAGTGACTATCAATGGAATTGGCGAAAGAGCTGGAAACGCTTCATTGGAAGAGGTCAGATATGAAAGCCTCCTGAAGTAGCTTCCTTTCCATAGTTACTTAGATATTATGCTACATACTAAGGCATTATGACTTTTGTGATTTTCAGTTTATGATCTCATAGTGAACTGCATATAAATACTTAAATTATTTCTTGAACATTTTATTCTTACTGTGTAGGTTGTCATGGCCATAAAATGCCGTGGAGATCATGTCTTAGGAGGCCTATTTACTGGAATCGATACCCGGCACATTGTTATGACAAGCAAGATGGTACACATTTTGAACTTCATTCTTAACTCTGTGGAAACAAAAGTATATTTTTCTTATTTGGCGATTTTCCTTTTTTTTAAGGTCTATTCTCATTTTCTCAGGTTGAGGAGTACACTGGTATGCAAACGCAGCCCCATAAGGCTATTGTAGGAGCAAACGCCTTTGCGCATGAAAGTGGTATTCATCAGGTCAGTTAATCAATCGTAATTTATGCTATTCTTAGTGTCTCTGTGACTAAAGTCTGCTTCACTTTTTTATTAAACGGGAGAAATGTAACTCTCCTAGTCTGGAATTTTAGTTCTTGCAAGATAAACTTACCCTTATAGCATTTACTCAGCCTGAAAAGAATTTAATGAAGGAATCATCATTAGGTTCTCAACTCTTGACTTGCATATTTACTCTTTCAATCTTCTGCATAACTTAGTTAATGAGTATTGTTTGGTCTTTATTCATGCACTCTATTTAGGATGGAATGCTGAAGCACAAGGGTACCTATGAAATTATGTCCCCCGAAGAGATTGGGCTTGAGCGATCAAATGATGCTGGCATCGTGCTGGGAAAGCTTAGGTATGGAAGTTTTGTTGTTCAGACTGATATTCCAAATGGGCTTGTCTTGTTCAAACCAATGCTTACATACTATTTTATCCAGTGGGCGTCACGCACTGAAAGACCGTTTAAATGAGGTACATGTCTTTACCCATATCTATACTTGCTGTCACCATATTAGGAAGAAAATGTTTTCTTATCATTTTTTTACATTTTCAGCTCGGTTATGTCCTGGATGATGGGCAGCTAAGCAACCTTTTCTGGCGTTTCAAAGCTGTGGCAGAGCAAAAAAAGGTAGTAAGAACCTCAAAGGGCACTGGTTTGGGTGCTGTTCCCAAATTTTCAAGCATTTAGTGTCCAATTATATGATGATGCAGAAAAAATTGGAGTTTTTGCTTTAGAAAAAAAATATAAAATTAGTGGGTTTGCATAATGTCTCTTGATTGTCTTTGTTCCTTGGTGATACAGAGAGTTACCGATGCTGACTTAATAGCTTTAGTATCTGATGAAGTGTTTCAGCCAGAGGCTGTCTGGAAACTCCTGGACATGCAGGTGAATAGTGGATATGAGATTTGTTTTCTCTCTTTACTTGTTCTAACTTCTTCTTTAGTCAATTCTTATTCTTATGCTGATTATGGAAAGTGGGAGTGTAGATAACTTGTGGAACTCTCGGTCTCTCAACATCTACTGTAAAACTTGCTGACTCCGATGGCAAAGAGCATGTAGCTTGTTCTGTTGGAACCGGACCTGTAGATGCAGCTTACAAGGCAGTTGATCTTATCGTTAAGGTACTTCTTTTGCTAGGATTGCCGATTATATATATATATATATATCAATGATTACTTGTTTAATGCTGATCATTAGCTATGCATATACAGGAACCTGCGACTCTGCTTGAGTACTCGATGAATGCAGTAACAGAAGGCATTGATGCTATTGCAACCACACGGGTTCTAATCCGCGGAGACAACAACTACTCATCAACAAACGCGGTAACGGGTGAATCTGTTGAAAGAACTTTTAGGTAAATTCATTTTAACTTCATCATCCTTGTTTGAAACTTGAAACTAATCTAGCAACTGAAGCTAAAGAAAAGAATCGCAGTAACTACTCTGACTCACTGAGTTTGGGTTCTTACAGTGGAACCGGAGCAGGAATGGACATTGTTGTGTCGAGCGTTAAAGCTTATGTTGGAGCTTTGAACAAAATGTTGGGTTTCAAAGAACACACCTCCACTTTAAGTAAAACCCCTTTGGAGACCAACGAAGTCCCTGCCTGAAGAAAATCTTACCTGCAAATCTCAGAGATCAAATCACAATTTAGATGAGTAAACGTCTAAAAGATTTTTATTTTTTGTTACCGTTATTGTTTGTATAAAAAGAATATGAGTTTTGGTTTACTAAAATAACTATGATATAAAACAGAGTATTTGGTTAAAACATTGAAACAAGAACAAATTTTCTATAAATAGTGAAGGCATTTGCCCTAACAGGAACGACCGTTGAGCAATCTTTTAACTACCAAAACTAAACTAAACTAAGATAAGATTTATTTCGTAATTGTTACCTTCCATGACAAACAAACCAAAAGACAACAGAAACTTGGCCAGAAAAGTTTTAAGAACTCGTTCATCTCCTTGATTCAATCTCTTTTAAAGAAACTCCAAATTTTCAAACAACAATTCGCTTGAATACAAAAGGTTTTACGTTCCCCAAGATTCAAAAATGTCAGAAGTGCGAACTGGATTCCTAACCATGACAACAATAATCTTGATAAGTATAGGCCTCACAATGATGGGAACAGGTCTATACCAAAAAACAACAATGTCTTCTTGCATCCGAGAAACCTCAAGCCAGTTCACGTTACTCGGTCTGCTTCTTCTGCTGATTCCTCAGATCGGTCTATACGGAATCTGTTGCCGCTCCAAACGCCTTTTCAATTTCTTCTTCTACGGCATGGTTGTGCTCATTATCATTGTATCTTATTATTCAATCAAATGTTCCATTTACAACACCACTTTTGGCATAGCTAAGAATCCCGCCAAGGACAACCGTACCGTGCCACAGTTACTTGGTAGGTTGGTCTCTAAGGAGAAGTTCGAGAAAGTAACCTATTGTATCATTCACAAACATGACTGTAATTACAATGCCAGCAAAAACAGCAATGTTTGGGTAAGTTTTGAATCTTTTTACTATTAATAAGAGACATGTCTATATGAAAATGTGCATGCTTATATTTAGGATATATGTGCAGAAGTATTGCTGTGCACAACCGGTGGGATGTGGGACCATAACGATGTTCGACAAGCCAGGCGAGTGGAGTTGGAAACATCAGTATGAACGGAACCAAGTTCCAGAAGAGTGTTCTTATGAGTATTGTTTAGATTGCAGAGGCTGCCAACTAAGCATCTTAAAAGCCATTGTTCATCAATGGAAATATCTCTCGATGTTTGCTTACCCTGCTCTAGTCCTTTCCTGCATCAGTCTTGCTATAGCTTGGTCTCTCAAGGAGACTATCCACGAAAACGAAGATTATCGAGGTTCTTATAGTTGATCTATGATTTAATCCTAGAATACTTACTTCAAATTACATCAAAAAGTGTCAGATTTGTAGAAATGCCTATAGAAAACGGTGAATGATTTTTGAATGAGATAACGCCAATGTTCATGTAGCTTGCACATACATACCATTTTGATGTTTATTCTATATTTATGTTCAATTTCATACCGAGTTATATAGCATAACGATCCCCTTTTTTTTTGACAATAATTATCCCATTTCTATCACGAACCACGCTACAAAGCTCACAATCAAAAACAGGATCGATAGTTTGTCCATACGTAAGAACAGAGAATGTATAAGCCAAAAATTGTATGTGTTCAGTGAACAAGAACAAAACAACCATTTAGAAGGTAAAACACTTCAGGAGACAGATACTCTAGAGACCTCAGAAAAAAAGTAATGAAATCTAGAAAACAAGCTCATGGGGCTTCATTCCTTGTTTCAATGAAAACCTTGCGCCAAGGTAAGTCTTCAACTCTGGAACTGCTTCAATGGCTTTGATCAAAGCTGCATCCACAGCTTTCTGGTCATCTTTCTTCACCTGTGGGATCTCCTTCTTCTCCTGTGAAATATAAAAGAGAGATGTTATGTCAAGCATATGTTTTGGTTTGGAAAATAACAAGTGATATAAAGATATTTTCAATGTCTATTCTTCCGGAACAAACTGTGATAACCAAATTTAAAGGAGAGAAACACAAGATGAATTGCGTCCTTTCCATGTTTTGCGATATAAGGTTATACCTCTTTCTCAGCCTCAAAGAACTCTCCTTCTGTCTTCTTCTTTTTCTTCTCAGCAACCTTGCCAAAGTACTTATCATCGAATTTATCGAGGGTGACTCCAGAAATGTCAACCTTTGTGGAAGTGCCAATCACATAGGCCTGGTTAACACGTCTCAAAGGAACACCATTGATCTTGAATGGTCCTAAAGAATTGTTAAAAAAAGGATGAACAATTCAGATGGTAAAAATCAGTGAATGAGCTTCGCTTCAAATGATTTATAGGAGACAAGTTCATGAGAACAGATAGAGAATAACTCACCAGTCACAAGAAGCAAACCAGAGGCAAGCTGCTTAAGGAAGACAACTCTCTTTCCCTTGAACCTACCAGCAAGGATAATCAACACTGTACCTGGAGTAATGCTAGCTCTGCAATACAGATATAAGAAGATCGGATCATGTTGGAAACATATATAAGATCTATTGAAGACGTTACAGAGCATAGACATTAAATTTGGTATACAAATGAAAATCAAATTCGCTTTTTTTCTTTTTACTATCAACCTGAGACAAGCTTAATCATACTAATAACAGTAATGTATAAGAAAACTAGATGTATTCACAGAAATTATGAACCTTTTGAAATTCAAGTTTAACTCCACTAACAATCTTCACAAACCAATGCATTTCAACTATTCTTCAAATATCCTAGAGACAAATGATTTACACAATGCAAAATTTGGACACTTTTCCAGCAGATATTCAAATCTTATACAAACCCACTTAGCAAACGAGCCAAAGAAATCAACCAAACACATGGAAGATAATTGCATCGATACCAGTGTCAGACTAAGTACCTGAGCTTGGTTGGTTTTGCCGTGCGCCTGTTGGGGAGAGGTTTCTTAACATCTTCAGCTGGATAGAACTTCGGTGGCTTCTCCACCGGAGCATCAACCTTAGATTTAGCGTCGTGACGTGGGAAAACGCCTCCATTTTTGGCCTTGATAGCCCACAAACCTCTCTTATGGTACATCTGGGATCTCGAGTATTTACCAACACCCCTGATCAGATCAGGGTTTCTGTTGACCTTCGGGGTCCTCTGTTTCGCCGGCATGGTTCTCTCTGTCGTAATGAATCAAGGAAAAATTTTCCGGCTGAGAGTGGATAGAGGAGAGAGTTGAGGCTGAGGATAGGTGAATTTGAAGACACTGAAACCCTAATTAAATTTTAGGGCTTTCTTGGGCTCATGGGCTTTACAATTATATCGGCCTTTTAATGTGGACCGTAACATGCATAATAGGATTTGTTTTTTCTTACAACTTTGTAGTATTAAATCTTTTCACCTAAAACTATTTTGACAGGATGATAAAAAAATCAGAGTTAGAGAGTAGTTTATCTAAAAACTCAGGCTAATAATCCCCACACAATTTGACCAACGCCAAAATCAGAGCAAGACGATTCCTTCACCTGTAAGAGTGCAATGGATCACATATATCATTTATAATTAGTTTGAGACGCTTTTGATGAAGCTGATGAGGATTTCTCCGCTTTATTCACCTTTACATGTCCTTCTTCAACAAACATTGGTCGGCTTAAAAGCTCTTCAAAAGATCAATGTGCACATGCCTATGTATATATATACTAATGACCCCGTTACTCAATCAACAAATATTGAATCTTGATCACCGAAAACCAAAATTTCATTAGATTCAATGGCTATGGCTAGTAGTAGTAGCAGCTCGTCATTGTTTCCTATCCAACAACAACCTCAACAACAATTAGGAGGCAATGAGATCACACCTATGGCTACCAATGCCAATCTAATCGCAGCACCAAACGCTCCAAACCATTACTCTTCCAGCTCCATTGGACCCTTCTTCGCTGTCATATCTGTTCTCATCATTCTTGCTGTTCTCTCCTGCTTCTTGGGTCGATTCTGCGCACGGAGCCGCCAGAGAACTGGTCTAGTGGCTGAAGTCAATCCGTTGGAGATGATAAAGAGTGGTGGGCTTTTAGGTTGGCTGAGACGAAAATGGAGACGGTGTTTGGCCGGAGATGTTGAGGCCGGAGCTAAAGTTGCTGATTGTGCTAGCAAAGAAACACCTAAAGATAATGATCAAATTCGTCTAGAAGCACCTCCAGCTTGATCTCGGTGCATGTGACAGAGACTAGTAATAAGAGTTTCAATATTCGAAGTAGATTGTAAGCTAAACTATATCATTATTGCAATGTTATTTTCAATTCTCAATTTCATCACTTCGTCATGACTTAAGCATTACTAGAATCTTGTGAAAAGTTCTCCTTCAAAAACAGGATTGATAAATTATCCATATAAGACAGAAATCCAGATAGCAGCAGCCAAGATTTTATGTCTCTGGTCAGTGGACGAGAACAGAACCAACCAGTTGGAGTGTAAAACTTCAGGAGACAGATACACTAGAAACCTCAGAAAAAAAGTAATGAAATCTAGAAAACAAGCTCATGGGGCTTCATTCCTTGTTTCAATGAAAACCTTGCTCCGAGGTAAGTCTTCAACTCTGGAACTGCTTCAATAGCTTTGATCAAAGCTGCGTCCACGGCTTTCTGGTCATCTTTCTTTCCCTGTGGAATCTCTTTCTTCTCCTGCGGAAGGAAAAAAAGTATATGGAGGTCACGCATAGCTTTTAATTTGGGTAGTGTATAAAGGAGAGAACTTTAATCGTCTATTACAAAATGAGAACCAAATGACTCTTAGAGAAAGACAAGAAGAATGTTTGGGATACCTCTTTCTCAGCCTCGAAGAACTCTCCTTCAGTCTTCTTCTTTTTCTTCTCAGCAACCTTGCCGAAGTACTTATCATCGAATTTGTCGAGGGTAACTCCAGAAATGTCAACCTTTGTGGAAGTACCAATGACATAGGCCTGGTTAACACGTCTCAGAGGAACACCATTGATCTTGAATGGTCCTAAGGTCAATAACAAAACAGGAATGTCAACTTTATACAGAATACAGAAAGCAAGTTTAGTGAATGGGCGTTCTGCATTTCGAATAAAGAATGTGGCAAATAAAGAAAGTAGATTAGCATAAAACTCACCAGTCACAAGAAGCAAACCGGAGGCAAGCTGCTTAAGGAAGACAACTCTCTTGCCCTTAAATCTACCAGCAAGGATGATAAGCACTGTCCCTGGAGTGATGCTAGCTCTGCAATAGAGAAATATGAATATCGGATTACAACATAACAAATTCCGAACAATGTAACACAAAATACAAGCAAAAGAGGCAAACTTTCCACAGAAATCAAGATAAATTCACAAACCAAATAGAACAGACCACAATGACTAATTAACGATTTCAAAACACTAAGCTAGTCAAAAAATTTCGGGAGATTCAAAGATTTAAATGCATACAAAGCACTCCTTAAGAACCAAAGAAAACAACTATTGCATTGAGCTAGATTTCAGACTCCAAGACAATGAGACAGTGTATCAGCTAAGTACCTGAGCTTGGCTGGTTTTGCCGTGCGCCTGTTGGGGAGAGGTTTCTTCACGTCTTCAGCTGGATAGAACTTCGGTGGCTTCTCCACCGGAGCATCAACCTTAGATTTAGCGTCGTGGCGGGGGAAAACGCCTCCATTTTTGGCCTTGATTGCCCACAAACCTCTCTTATGGTACATCTGAGACCTTGAGTATTTACCAACTCCCCTGATCAGATCAGGATTCCTGTTGACCTTAGCTGTCCTCTGTTTCGCCGGCATCGTTACTTTCTCTCTGTTGCAATCCCTGGACGATAATCAAGAAGAGACTTTCCGGCCGAGAATAAATTGGGTAGTGTAGCAGAAGAGGATAGGTCACATTTGAAGACACAGAAACCCTAGGGGATGCGTGGGCTCGTGGGCTTTAGAGTAAATTCGGGCTTTATTATGGACCGAGACAGTTTTGTTTTGGGCAAATAGAAATAGTAGAAATTGTTTATTACACTCTTTAATATCCAGTTAAGGCCCAAGCAATTCAATTCTGTGGACTATGCTCCGGCCTAACCGCGCAAGACAACAATTTCTCAATCACACGCTTATAATTACTCAATTGATAATGTAGTTCCACCAAACCACCATGGCTGCAATCTTTCCATGTGGTTGATGTGCTTAACAGTTTAAGTTGTCTTGCATAGCACACAAAAAACGTTGCCAACAAACAATGAGCTCATTCATAGAGTTTGTGACTCGATCAAACCACAATTGGTGACTACAACCTTAGAATAAGGCCGGTTAAACCCTCTCTCCGCCACCACAGCTCTCTTATCTCCGATCACTTTAGCCACCCTGTTCACACCACCAGAACCACAATCACAACCCTTGATCTCAAAAACACAAGTTAAATCCAACGGTCAGTAATATATTACCTGAAATAAGGAGATGAAGTGTTATCCCTCACAGTCTTCACTTCTCTCATCTTCTCAACAACTCCCATTCCTTCCAAAACTTTCCCAATCACCAAAACCGAATCCTCCAGCTCCGGCGAATCAACCGCCGTTATAACAAACTCCGTTCCGTTTGGCCCCACCGCAATTACCTCTTCTTCGACCACAAGCTTCCCATTCCTTGCCACAAGCTTCGTCTTCGGCGGCGGTTTCGACGGATCTCTCACCACGATTCCAACGCTTCCCGCCTTATTTACATTACATATCTCTCCTCTCTTCCCTCTCTCCCACTCTTCAATTAGGTTTTGGAGACTCCCCACCGCGGCGGTGGCACGCTCGGCATCGACACCGTACGATCTAATTCCGCCGTGTTGGACATAACCTGGCATAATCTTCACAAAATCTTTTCTCCGGTAAGTAATTCCAGCTTTCCCGCTTACAATGCTACTGAATCTAGCTGTTCCCGCCGGTACATCGTCTCCGTATAATCCGATTATGATCCTCCCGATTGGTTCGCCGTCGATTGACACGTCGATGAACGCTTTCTTAGTCGGAATCTGGGGAAAATTGGAAACAGAAATCGAATTAATAAGGAGACATTGAAATTGAAATCCAGTTTATAAACATTTTCCTTACTCTGTTTTCGCAATTTGTGAGATTAGGGTTAGCAATTGTATCTGCTTGAGCTTTAGAGAAGTCGAGCAATGGCGTCAGAGTTGTTTGAGTGGTGAGGAGTAGAAGCAACGAGGATTTACTAAGATTCCGTCGCGATAATTTGCAGTTTCGTTCCAATGACGGAGGTGCTCCTACGGTGGTTCTACGGTTGTGTTGCGGTGGCTCTATAGGTGACGGTAGAAATTTAGCGGATGGGGACAAAAGTTTTGCATTGGGTTGCATCATTTTGTCTACCTGATGAAACTGTGTGTCATCATTGGTGGAGGGAGATAGATAATTAACTAGATTTCGTGGATAAGGAATCGAAAGTTAGCCGTTTCATTTCATGTCACACAAACGTAACCAATCGGATTTATCATACTTCTCATTTTATTAATCTTTTAAAAGCCCAAACTAAAGCCCAAGCCCATATACAAAACCCTTATTCATAAGTAAGAGAGAGACTACTACTTCACGATGGCGGGTCGTAGGAAGACCGAAGACTTGAACTTGCCAGTCGTCAAAGAGTTTGGTTGCTTTGGCCCTTTGTGAAGTCTATCTACTGCGTTTGTAATTTTCTCAAAAACAAATTTGAAATTCGTTTTGATTGTATCATTTTATTGACAAAAAAGCTTTGGTGTTTGCTTTTTACTACTGATCTCGCACGCAAAATTAATTTAGTCAACAAATTTCGCTTGCCTAAAACTAAGTTAAAACTTAAAAACAAAACAATAACTATGAAACAAAAAAAAGAAAGATAATAAGAACATCTCCAATGGTTTAAATTATATACTCGTTTTGGAGAATTGGAGATGCTCTAAGTTCGAGCAAGCTTTAAGAGGAGTCCGATCTAATTGTCTTTTCAATTATTCTCCATTAAACAAATCAAGCTATGGATGGAATCGTTGAAACTGTTTGTTTACTACGTATGATGCTATCATCGTATCTCCTGTATCGGAATAGCTCTTGCCTTTTGTAGTGTACGGACTCATTGGGTGCAAGTCTAGTAATGAAAATTGAATTTTTGAAATAAGTATACTGTATTCAGCGTTGCTCTTCCAAAAGAGTATGAGTATCTTCAGTTAACTAAGCAACAAATGATTTTTCAAAGGGAATAATGCTTTTTAGTCTAAATTTTTTTAAAAACCGTGGAAAATTATAAGGTAGAAAAGCTGTGATTATTTTCTTTCCATTTTGTGGATATTTGATTCAGCTAAATGCTGTCCAGGTCCAGTGTTTGAGCGACCAAGTTGTAGTTTATATTTTTGTCATCAAATCCAAACGACCGTAATATTGGTTACTACAATTTTCCACTTTCCTCGAATCTTCAGTTTTCGTATAACACCATACCGCCAACAATTTGTTTAGAACCGTTTTCTATTTCTTATTATTATTTGCTTTTGTCGTTGAAATGCGTTTTAGTTTTTCAATTTGCTTGTTAATGTTTTAAATTCACCATCTTGTCTTCTTCCTTAGAAAAGTCTCGCACTCCATCTTTTACAGTTGATTTTATTCCGACAAAAATACATTACACGTACTCTTTCTCGTTTCGGATTATTTGTTTTTGTATGGATTTTAGTTTTCCATCTCTCGAGGTCAGCTTTTTTTTTTCCACAACTCGTGAGACGTGGTGACTTGTGACTTTTTTGACAAATCTTACTCTGGCGAATGATTTCTTTATTTGTCCGAAATATTGTCTAGCAGATGAGAAAATTCAGCTGAAAAAAAAAACAGTAAAATAGTGTACATCTACTTCAGCGTTGAAGCATAATTGTTGAATAAAACGAATGTATCCTTTATCAAAATATCTTTTGTCTATTACGTTGTCATCTAAATTACTGTATGATGTTAAGTTAACGTGGGATATTTATCGATCTTTTTTTGGCAAATATTATTTAATCTTTTGTTATTTAAATGAGAGTTCTTTAAATTTGTCACATTAAAATTCATTAATAATAACTAATAAATAGTGCATAGAAAACTTACAAAATAATTTTTTTAAGACAATTTTATTTTCTAAAAAATCAAATAATAAGAAATAGAGGAAGTATTACTTTCCAAAAAAACTAACTTGACCTACATTAGTATATAAACTTCAAAACAAATAATTGAATATCATTGGTTTAAAATTATAGAAAAATATAAATCACAAAACTAATACATTTCTGATCAGTTTTAATCACAAAAACTAATACATTTTTTTAATTTGTGTGTTTTTCTATAAAATCAATTAAAAATGAACTATATGGCAATATTGAATTAAAACAAGTGGCAAGAATTTAATTGTGTAATTTATGTTAGAGATCAAAATTTTCTTTCCAGAAATTCTGTGTACAATATATATTCACTTTAGAAGTTTTAACTAACAAAAACAAATTTGTTTTTAAACAAAAGAAAAAAAAATTGTGAGAAATTTAATATGAAATATCTGGTTATACAATTAGAGATTAAACAGCATTATAGATAAATAAATTATATACTAGTATGAGTTTTCAGCCACACACAAAATAGTTTCTGTCTTTCTGAACCTTGAAAGGTGGTACATTTCATATTTTCCTAAGAATATTTTTAAGTTCGTCTCCAAAATTCCAGAACTTCCATAATATATATAAAATACTATTGTTAATGTTATATTATTTTTTCCTATTTTTAATTGTTCCAACATACTATTGAACGTTTTAAACAGTATTATCTTATATGTTTCATGAATTCCAAAACTAATGTGGATTTTAGTCTATAACGATTCGATATTAGTAAAAATGATGATTACATTGGCTAAAAGAATTAAAAATCACTGGAGTAATATATTGTATAATTTGGTAATGATAAATTTAATTCATAGGAGAAACAATATATGGCTAGGTAAGAAATAAAGAATACGTACAAGAACCTCCATCTCAATTTATTTTCCACTGACAAAGTCTACACATTTTAATCAAATGAGATATTTATTTATAACCAATGAAAAACTACAAATCCACGTGTCAAACACTTGAAAACGACGGCGTCGGCTACACACGAGCCATGCCAAATCAAGATAAAAAGCTCTACGTTCCTTCTTTAAATTTCTTACTTGGCTGAACATACAAAACTCCCTCTTCTCTATCTTCTTCATCTTAAAGAAAAAATAAGAGATATTCGTAAAGAGAGAACACAAAATTTCAGTTTACGAAAAGCTAGCAAAGTCGAGTATCGAGGAATAACAGAATAAGACGTATCTATCCTTGCCTTAATGTTCTTACCAAAAGATCTAGTCCTTTCTTTGTATGATCGATCCATCACAAGCCCACAACAACAACAACTACATCTCTTTCTCTATCTCTAGCTTCTATTATTAATACATTCAAGAATCAAGAATGGTACGGACGCCGTGTTGTAGAGCAGAAGGGTTGAAGAAAGGAGCATGGACTCAAGAAGAAGACCAAAAGCTTATCGCCTATGTTCAACGACATGGTGAAGGCGGTTGGCGAACCCTTCCGGACAAAGCTGGTATGTATTTATTTTACTTCAATTATTATTATTATCGCTAATTAATTTGGAATATGCAATCAGCTTTTAGTTGCATCTAATAATTTAATGCTTTTAATCATTATGAAATTATTATAGGACTCAAAAGATGTGGCAAAAGCTGCAGATTGAGATGGGCGAATTACTTAAGACCTGACATTAAACGTGGAGAGTTTAGCCAAGACGAGGAAGATTCCATCATCAACCTCCACGCCATTCATGGCAACAAGTAAGTTTTAACTATATAATGATGACCATCGACAGGCCTAAGGACAAGAACATAGGCACACATTTTTATATATTTTTTCATAACATATATATGTCATATGATGTACGACTGATTTCAAATTATTAATATGATTTTAAATAAGGATTACAGACGAAAAGATTCTTTAATGTTATTATAAAATAATTTGACTGGACGCAATAATTTAGCTAGCTAGGATGTAAAGGTAGAAAAAAAATATCCTTTAATAATCCACAAAATGTGTATTCCTAAAGTAATGGTATCTAGTGAGGATTTGGTATGTAAATATACACATTTGCTAATAAATAATGTTTTGTTGATTAGATGGTCGGCCATAGCTCGTAAAATACCAAGAAGAACAGACAATGAGATCAAGAACCATTGGAACACTCACATCAAGAAATGTCTGGTCAAGAAAGGTATTGATCCGTTGACCCACAAATCCCTTCTCGATGGAGCCGGTAAATCATCTGACCATTCCGCGCATCCCGAGAAAAGCAGCGTTCATGACGACAAAGATGATCAGAATTCAAATAACAAAAAGTTGTCAGGATCATCATCAGCTCGGTTTTTGAACAGAGTAGCAAACAGATTCGGTCATAGAATCAACCACAATGTTCTGTCTGATATTATTGGAAGTAATGGCCTACTTACTAGTCACACTACTCCAACTACAAGTGTTTCAGAAGGTGAGAGGTCAACGAGTTCTTCCTCCACACATACCTCTTCGAATCTCCCCATCAACCGTAGCATAACCGTTGATGCAACATCTCTATCCTCATCCACGTTCTCTGACTCCCCCGACCCGTGTTTATACGAGGAAATAGTCGGTGACATTGAAGATATGACGAGATTTTCATCAAGATGTTTGAGTCATGTTTTATCTCATGAAGATTTATTGATGTCCGTTGAGTCTTGTTTGGAGAATACTTCATTCATGAGGGAAATTACAATGATCTTTCAAGAGGATAAAATCGAGACGACGTCGTTTAATGATAGCTACGTGACGCCGATCAATGAAGTTGATGACTCCTGTGAAGGGATTGACAATTATTTTGGATGAGTTATATTGATGATGATGAAAATTTGCATTTGGCATGTAAATCAATTAGAGTTTGATTTGCTATGGTGTTTTTAGTTTGTGTGTGTAGTGTGTTTCGACCGTTTGTGAATTTTGACGTTGTTAGCTTCATAAGAAACTAAAATTGATAAAACTTTAGAATACTGAATCTGAGACAAAGAAAAAATTAATTCACAAATATTATGTTCATTTATCAACATTCAGATTATCATAATTACTATTTTTGTTGGTTTCGTACGTATAATATTGTTCAACTATTGGTTTGATGGCTCACGAGTGGACAAGCTAAGCTAACCGCCACAACAAGCAGGTGAGTTACATGATAATAACTGATATATACTATATAAAAAGATTATCTTTTCGGTTCCACTTTTCTGTTTGTCTTAATTATTGATTCAACTGTTCCACTTAATTAATTAAATTATGAAATCTGCATATATATTAGAAATCACAAACAACATTAGGCAGATTTGTATATTTTTTTAAAACATTTTCTATTAAAAAAAAGTTAAGTAATAATAAATATATCTCAAAATATGTTTAATTACTAAAAGGACATTTTCCGAGAGCACATGTTGACCATGATATGTTTGTGCATGCATGTTAATAGATGCAAATATACCGTCGAGCCGCAATATATACAGTATCATTATCATTTGATGTGTCTCATTTGATGCATGTCATGAGTATAGGTGGAATGTCTATGTTACGGAAACGGAATACTGATTCAAAAGGACAAACTTTATCCATCAGTAACGTTCATCTAATTTTTGAATTGAGCATAGACAAATCTAATTTTTGAGATAATGTTTTGTCTATCATCACGATTCACGTCTGGTTTGAACCCCCCC
>Ga0041059_1001006_pt1 | contig 22379 bp, 13 predicted proteins | sample AraColnosormetaG_FD_56232 | JGI IMG/M metagenome (GOLD analysis project Ga0041059, IMG submission 56232) | Arabidopsis roots microbial communities from North Carolina, USA - Col MF nosort | ecosystem: Host-associated > Plants > Roots > Unclassified | place: USA: North Carolina | collected... | reverse complement strand
ATATATATATATATATATATATATTGTCTAAAAGTAAATATTATAATTTTATAATATGGGTTATAGTTTGAAATTATTTTAGAATAAAAGAAATTGATATTTTGGCGTAGAAAGTATTATACTGATATTTTGTTCTTCAATTCCTGACAGATTATTATTTGAGAAATTATATTTTAAGATCAACAACAATATTCATAAGTTTACAATATTATTTCTATAATACTGAATTGATATTTTGGCTCAAAAACAGTAAAAACAAATATATATATTTTTAACATGATGCTTTATTGAATAACAGAAAGTATCCAAGGTTAAAATGATTGAGGTCAGAAATATATTTTAGTAATGAAGAAAATAGTGGGAATGTTTGGAAATAGAGTGAATACATCCTATCAAAAAAAAGGAAAAAGGAAAAAGAGTTAATACAGACCTGTGTTAGGTTCCGTTAAATGGATGAGGAGGCCTTGTGATAACTCTACATGTGCTTTAGGTGAGCCAGTGTTCATCGTGAAGCTTTTGAAAGAGTAGGTGAAATCGAAATGAGGCTATGTACATGTAAAAATGGTAATACATATACAATATATATACATGTTTCGAAGTGTTGAAGGTTTTTTAATAATGTTTTTTTTTTTAAATCAAATTACATGTATTGTTTTGAATTTTGTATTTCAATATGTTGATTATGTATTTACTGTTTTAAGATTTTCTTGATTGGAAGATATTGTTAATAAAATTTTGGAATCAGAAACTGTTGAACATACTTTTTTATTTATGGGAGGAAATAAGTAAAAACCAAAAAAACGTCATGCTATTCAAACTTAGTTATGCTCCTTCCTCACTAATATATGATGCTCAAACTATAGTAATAAGATAATGGTTTATTACAGAACCAGAGAAAGAGACGGAATGTATAAAGAGAAATAACTTGTGAAATAAAGATTTGAGAAGTAGGCTAATATAGGAAATTCTAAAGATGGTAACGTCAAGTTACAATAATAGATGTGCTAAGATGTCGCCTCTTCGCCGTCTAAATGTTGTTTAGAATCAGATAAAATGATTTGTCTTCGCCGTCTACAACAATGGTAGCTTTGTCAACCCCTTTGTTGATGTATTTAAATAAATATTTTATCGCTTCGGTGGAACAACACCATTCAACATTCACATGTGCCTTAAAATGGTAATTTCTTACATATGGCTTGGGTTGATGTGATGGCAAGTTGATTACTTGTTGTTCTTTGGTTTCAGAACCGGATGAAACCAGTAGTGGTTAATAGGGAAGACTTTCTATGTTATTGAAACTTTGATGTTTGACTAATGGTTATGTTATTGATATTTATAGATCACTCTCTGATGTGGAGACAAGGTTTTTCTTTGATCTTGTATTTATTTGGAATTTATTTTTCTTAATGAATCGTTAGTTGGCGTTTGTGAGTAGTATCCATTGTTTTTATTTGGGTATAACGTCTGACTATTTTTTGTATTCAATTGTTTTTTTTTTGGTGCTGTCATTTGATATTTGGTAACGTATTAGTGTTTATGGGTTTTGACTTTTTAAATATATATTGAACACAGTTTTTTGAATGTGTTAATTTTGTGTCTTTTCTATTGTTGTCGTTAGAATATTGATTTGGTTTTATTAATGAGTAGTAAATTTCTTGAAATTTTAATCGTACTTTGTTGTATTTAAATGGTTTGATCTTGTGTTTATTTGGTCTTTATTTTTCATAATGAATCGTTAGTTGGCGTTTGTGAGTAGTATCCATTGTTTTGTTTGGGTCTAACGTATGACTATTTTTTGCATTTAATTGTTATTTTTTTTTGGCCTGTCATTTGATATTTGGTAACGTATTAGTGTTTATTGAACACAGTTTTTTGAATGTGTAAATTTTGTGTCTTGAAAAATAGTGAAAAATTCTCTTAATGTAGAATGGATTTGATTTGAAGATTACATTAGAGATCTGGGAAAATTATGAAAAATTCTCTTAATGTTGAATGGATTGAAATGTTTAACTTTGGAAATTGCTAATCACAAATCGGGAATATAAAGAAACATAGTAGAACAAATCGATTTCTGAAGCTTAGGTTTTTAAAGTTTCTTCTTCAGCTTGTAAATCCATTTGCCTCCCAATGTTTTTTCGTCTGCTGGATTTTCCATTCGATGCCACATTAGAGTTTCATTGACAATGTCTCCAGACTCCAGACTCCTAAGTGCTTCATCCATATCATGTCTCCAGACTCTGAATATGTTGACTTCTTCTCGCAGAAAGTTGATTTCATTGAGTGGAAAGTAAGGGGAAGAAGTCAACAATACTGGATTGAAATTTAACAATAAGGGAAAGAAGTTAGAAAATTTAAGAAATACAGACTTCCGTACCTTCGGTTTGAATCAGGAGAACGCTGGATGACTCTTCCTTTGCTCTAAGAGAAGAAGACTTCATTAGGAAATTTTATTAGAGTAGGTAGATACTATATTCACTTATGAATACATGACCAAAGAGTAATATTGTTATATATATATATATATAAATGTTAATTTGAATGTGAGTTTGTTGTTTGTAAAACATATTTCAAATTTTGAAAATTGGTGATAGTTTTTTAACAAAACGTATGTTAAACTTTGAAAGTAACTAAAATTTTGAATTGGACATTATCGTCATTGGGCTTGAGAACACTAATATCTTAGCAATTACAATGTCTGGAAGAAGAATTGGGTAGAAATGGTTTTGTAGAGAAAAATATGGAAAATAAATCAACGGGGAAAATGTGAACATCTTTGTTTTAAAGGTTTTCAATAATGTAATAAGTGTAAGTAATTAGATAATTGTTTATTCAGCAATGGATTAAAGTCTGATTAGAGAGGGATAGTAATGTTTATAATTTCAGGGAACGTACAACAGAAGGAAGTGTGGAAAAAACGGTATAGAGCAATAATATTTAAAAAAACATTCTGGAGTTTCATGAAAGATCTCTTCTCATCATGACCATGGTTGGCTACATCGGAAGATTGAACATCTATGTTGTGTAGTAACCGGGGTCAATGGTGTTTATTCTTGTTCAGATTCAGATGAGATTATTAGATTTCTGCGCCCTTTTAAATGTCGATTGCTAGAATCTTTTGGAACAGCTGTCTGGGCGGATTTCCTAACAACAGCAAGAGACATAATTAGGCACTATTTTCTACCCTTATACAAACGACAACGTTTACACATTGTTTGAACCATAATCGAAATCACCTGCTAAGTCGGCGTTTTGTTATTGTCTCCCCAGGAATTTCAGAGGCCTCACCATCAGTAATAGTCTGTGGACGGTAGACATTTTTGCAAATATGAAATCAAAAATTGATTGAATTTAGTCAGCGTTGGGATTTTCGTCAGCTCCTTCTTCATTTTTTTGTTTGTTTAAGTTTGTATAAGTTTGTATCGTCCGTAGTTTCAGGTAATAGAAGTCGAGTTTTTTTCGCCTTAACCTTTCTGGTGCCTTGAACTTTAGAAACATTTTTTTCATTATGTGTCCTAGGAGAAGAGATTATGGAAATTAATATCAATAATGAACACTTTTAGTGAAACAATGTTGTTAGTTTTAAATGAACCTGGCAGATGTTTGTCCTATGGGGAAATCATCTTCATATTTCTTGAAAAGTGGAGACGTATGAGGAGGGGTTTGAAAGGGTTTTGAAACATGGTTGACATTTATTTTCTTCAGTTTTTATAATGATAGTTCTACTTTCTATAGACCTAAATTTAATTGGCATCAGTTTAACGTCTCCAACACCGGATGGCTAACGTCTCCAAGATGTTCCGGGCAAGGCAGGGACCACTTGCCGTTGATGGACGACAAAGATTTAGATAGAGGGACGTTTCCAAAACGTCTCGAGCAAAAACTGGCGTCTCTATAAAGTAATGACGTTTTAAGAATCAAGTGATAATATTGGTAGTACGTTCTAACATGTCAAATCAAAGTGGAGAAAATTTATGATGAAGTTATGTCTTTTTATTATATTTTTAACATCTATTTCATTTATTAATTTGGAATCATGTACAAGAATTGATACTTTAAGAGTACATTGCTACTAAGCAAATCAAAATACATATCCACAAATACATAACCAATCATTCAAAAGAATGATGGAGAAGTGAATTTCCACGATGTATCGATACCGAAGCCTTGCTCGCAAACAAATTATGAAATCTGTTTCTTTCCCTATCTATCGTTCATGGGAGAAACTCCATAGTCGACTAATACTCAATATCTTTTCTTATATTGATTCGTCTATTATCCGTGAACTTGTTATTTCTGGATCCCACATTCGCCGATCGATATACCATATATATCCTAGGAATTTTTACTCAATCCCTTCCATTGATCGGGATTGTGGACATTGGACATTCATGAAAATTCAAAAGACTTTTCACGGAGAGAACAAGATGAATCATAAAACCAACAAACTCCAATGAACTTGAATGAATAGCCTCTCCATTCGGAGGAAATGGCTAGAAACAAAATCGTCTCCGCTTTCTAACAGCAAGGTCCCAAATCGAGACTTTATGAACAAAGTGCTTGAAAGGATGCAAAATAATACCTTCTGATTTCGAATTTGGTAATGGCTTGACATGAAAATTGTGATCGAATTTTCAAAGATTTTAGCCAAGAATTTCGTCTTGTCAAAAGCAATATTGCGGTTTTATTGTGTCTCTTGCAAGTCGTAGACTTAAGATTTCTACACGATTTGAACGAGTGTTGTTGGCATGGTGAAATTTTATTAGTGCCGTCCATGAAAGTTTATTTTTTAGGGTTTTTGAATGAAAAAAATCTTCAACAGACTCGGAAAAGTGTTGAGTATTGTCTCGGTGTTTGATAAGTCATTGTTCCAAAACGACGTTAAGAAAATGACGTATCTTACCGTTTTGTTGTAGGGTCACAATAATATTTTTGGGGTACTTAATTGATCTCAAAATATCTTGATCTATAGTCAGTTAAATGTCTAAAGATTTCTATTTCGAATTTCATATATCAAAAACTGACATTATGAAGACTTTTATTACGACATTAAATTGAATAATATGTCATTTAATCATTCAAATAATTGAAAAGTTGGCAAGACTTAAAACCCCATAAGTCTTTTTGACTTCTTGTTCTTCTTCACTCTCCTCTTACGTCTCACTCCATTTCTTCCGAAATCTCTCACGACCTCTCCCTTAATTTGCACCAAAGAAAGCTTCTTCCATCGTATTTTAAAAGTAAGTTCTCCCATTATAATTCTTATACTTCTTTCGTTGATTTCTGAAGAAATTTTTGTGTTCCTGATTTTTAAATTTTTGGTATTGGTCAAGTTGATTAATGCTAAACTCTGAGCCTCCTTCTGTTTATTAATATTTTCGTTGATTTCTTTGATTACATTCTATATATTGAGTATTGATGTTTTTTTTTAAAGTATGAAATATAAAAATTATTTCTTCTATATTTATGTATATGGATTTCTGAAGTTGTGTGTCGATCACGTTAACTCTTATGTATCAATTAATAATATGATGTTAAAAAATGGTGTATTAATGTATAGACAATATTTTCACTAGAAGGATAAAAAGTTTATCAAGTCGTTTATTGATTGAGTGGTTTACTTTGGATTAAGGAAACAAAGAAGTTATTTACATCCATGGCAAATGGAGCCGGCAATGGTGGTGGTGGAGCTGGTGGCAATGGTGGTGGTGGAAACAACGGAGCAGGAAACCGGGCGGAGGAGTTACAACCCCACCCAGTGAAAGAACAACTCCCTGGAATTCAATATTGTGTCAACAGTCCTCCTCCTTGGCGTATGTTTTTTTATTTATAAATGAACCTTATTTTCTATTTAATATTTTTGAGTGTTAATGGATTACTTTGATGTGTTTGCAGTTGAAGCGGTAGTGTTAGGTTTCCAGCATTATTTGTTGAGTCTTGGTATTACAGTTCTCATTCCGAGTCTATTAGTTCCACTCATGGGAGGTGGTGATGTAAGTACATATATGATTCTTTGATATATATTTTCAAATAACTTTTTAAAGATCTGATTGTAACAAATTTTGTAAATTATTAACATATCATACATAATTATTAACATATCTCAATACACACAATATATGATCTTCTAGCTTTTGATTTTTTAAATCATGGTTTTGATTATTTTTAAATATTATTTCAGTTTTGTTTTGAAGTTAGTAGTTAATTACCATATTTTCAAATTTCTGGTTATCATAGTTTTTCATCTACACCAACAAATTTGCTATATAAATAAATTCATGCAAAACATTATTTTATTTTAACATATAATATTCAATATAGTAGCAATAATACAGCACATGATTTTTAGATTGAATTAATAAATTATAATAAAAACTAATGACAGCAAATTTATTTAAATTTCTAGAAATTAAATTAAAACACTAAATCGTTTACATATATTTTAGTTTTCTATACATACATTTTGATTTTTCTTTCCTATCAACATTTTCAGGCAGAAAAGGTTAAAGTAATACAAACATTACTATTTGTGTCTGGATTAACAACATTGTTCCAGTCTTTCTTTGGAACTCGATTGCCTGTGATCGCTTCGGCTTCTTATGCCTATATCATTCCTATCACTTCCATCATTTATTCCACCAGATTCACTTACTACACGGATCCTTTTGAAGTAAGTCTTAACGTTAGTATTATCATCAATTTTACAAACTATATTGTACTAATAACAAATTGTTTGATAACATAATTAATCAGAGGTTTGTGAGAACAATGAGAAGCATACAAGGAGCTCTGATTATCACTGGTTGTTTTCAAGTTCTTGTCTGTTTCCTCGGTGTATGGAGAAATATTGTGAGGTTAATTACCTCTTTACCAAAAAATTACTTATTACTATTTTGCGTACCGAATTATGACTCTACCGTTACACATGAATGTACTTTTCGTTTGTGCTGTTTAGATTTCTAAGCCCTCTGTCGATTGCTCCTTTGGTAACATTTACCGGATTGGGACTCTACCACATTGGTTTCCCTTTGGTATGTTTATGTATATACACTAATTTTGGCCATTAACATTTTTATTTTTTTAATTGATTATTAAGTAATTATATAGATTTATAATATGATAAAAAAATTTCTTTTGTTCAGTTAGCAAGATGTGTTGAAGTTGGACTTCCAGGGTTAATCCTACTGGTTTTTATCACTCAAGTAAAGATCTAACCGTTGTTTCTTACTTTTCTTTTGTTTTAGATCCATACACATGATTATAAAAACATTAATTTAGTCAACGAGAACTATATTTGGTTACATGTACATTTTACATGTCACTTTTTGATTTTAATTTTACATCAATTTTTTTTGTTAAGAATGTTTTTGTTTGTGCTTGGCTTTGGTATTTACAATTAACAAAGTCTTTTTTTTTTTTCTTTTTCCTGTTGGGTGTAGTACTTACCGCGTTTTCTGAAGGTGAAGAAAGGACCGATGATTTGGGATGGAAATAGATGTGACCGTTATGGAATGATGTTATGCATTCCAGTGGTATGGTTGTTCGCTCAGCTACTCACATCGAGTGGTGTTTATGACCACAAGCCTCAAACTACTCAAACCAGTTGTCGTACAGATCGTACTGGTCTAATCACCAACACTCCTTGGTTAGTTCTTCTATTTGAAATGTTTTTTTCTTTTTCCAAGTGGAGATATTTCACTATTTTTATTATTATATTTATATGAATACTAGGATATACATACCATATCCTTTTCAATGGGGGAGTCCAACTTTCGACATCACTGATTCTTTTGCGATGATGGCTGCATCTTTTGTCACTCTCTTTGAGGTTAAACTTTATTCTTTACATGAAACTGATGGAAAATAAAATTTAGCATACTATGGTTAAATATGAAGAGTGATAAGTTTTATGTACTATTGTAGTCGACTGGTTTGTTCTATGCATCGGCAAGATATGGAAGTGCGACGCCAATTCCACCATCAGTTGTTAGTCGTGGTACTGGTTGGCTGGTTAGTCTACAAACAATTTAATTTTCACTTTAAAACATATTTTTTTGACCATTTATTAACTATTTATTTCATCATCTATATAAATATTTAAATAAATATCTTGTAGGGAGTTGGAGTATTACTCAATGGCATGCTTGGAGGCATCACAGGGATCACAACATCAACGTAAATGAAACTCATCTCTAAATTACAAGTTTTTTTTATCTTTAGCTTCTAATATATAAATTCTAGTAATTAAAGGCTAATGATATAGTTTTGATATGGGTGTAACTGTATATTCAGAGAAAATGTTGGACTTTTAGCAATGACTAAGGTTGGGAGTCGAAGGGTGATACAAATATCAGCAGCATTCATGCTTTTTTTCTCCATTTTTGGTATATTTTTTTTGTTTAACCTATATCTTTCTATTTGTATTGTATAAATGATGTTATGAATATCTTTTACTGGTTTAGCAACTTATTTATTTTGGTCAAAATGCAGGAAAATTTGGAGCTTTTTTTGCGTCCATACCATTACCAATCATGGCATCTCTTTATTGCATCGTCTTGTGTTTTGTGTGTAAGTCGCTTCATCACATCACACTTGTAATTTCTATAAGTGTTAAGATTACATTTCCTATAAATATATGTATTATACTTTTTACTAAAACCAAAATCAAATTTAATATATTGCAGCTTCTGCGGGACTTAGCTTTCTACAATTTTGCAACCTCAATAGCTTCAACACCAAATTCATTTTGGGATTTTCTTTTTTCATGGCTATTTCAATCCCACAATACTTCAGAGAATACTACAATGGAGGTTGGCGGTCTGATCATCGCTCAAATTGGGTAAGTACATCTTCTTAGGTACTTTGAGACACATTATTTAAATCGCAAACACTTTTTTGAAACTTATCGAATTGAGAATTCCTTTTATGTGAATACACAAAACAGTTGGCAGATGTGATAAGAGTGATATTCATGTCACATACAACGGTTGCGGCAATAATTGCGATAGTGCTTGATTGCACATTGTGTCGTGAAAGCGATGAAACCAAGAAAGATTGTGGATTGAAATGGTGGGACAAATTTCGATTATACAATCTTGACGTGCGAAACGATGAGTTTTACGGTCTACCTTGCGGCCTTAACAAATTCTTCCCTTCTCATTGAAACTTTCACGAAAAAATTCTTCTATTATTTTGTCTTTTTAATGTTTCATTAATTTTTTTCTTTATATCTACGTAGAAGTTAAGAGTGCTGTTGTATTTAAATACATTTAATTTATCTGGTTGCATATTTATAAAATTTTTATAAGCTTTTTATTAGTTTGTTCGATTAATTATTTACTAAACAATGTTCCAAACGTTGTTTAACACTAACTAGAAATTTTAGTGTTGCATGAAGCTTAAGTTGTAATTTTGGATTTTTCCAAATATAATATATATTAAAAAACTGCTTCAATATTAAAACCACAATATTTATAACTAAAAAAATGAATTGTTTTGGACTGATTCAGTTTACCCATTAATATTTATGGGACCACGAATATGAAAGCTACTTTGAAGGTTAAAGTAACAAAATCGTCATTTTTATGATTTATTGTAAGAGTGCAAAACCTTGAAAGTATAAAGTGGAAATAGTTGCCATATTTAAGATTTTTATAGGTTCCTCTTTATTACTGAAAAATATGAACATATTATATCAATTTCTTTAACCATATAAATAAATATTATATCAAGTAAAATCCGTCTAAGAAGCAAAATCAAGAAGCTCAAATTTCATGGCTGGATTTGACAAACGAGCTTTGGCATTACTAGACAGAAAGCCAGATTTCCACCAAAATTGGTGAGTTTACCCCATAAATTAACACATTTTTCTGAAAAAATTATCCACATAAAAAAACTAAAAACAGGAAGATCAAACATTTGTGTCAAAGACTCGGGATTAGAATCACTACCACACATATTGTTAGCTTTTGTGTTATTAAGAATCTGTAGAAATAAACATACACTTAAACATTTTAACACATTAATAATCATAACCATTAAAACATTGTCACAGTCACTTGAAACACAATGATCTTAATCTCAAACTGAAACAACCATTGATGAGTTTGTCTAAGCGAGTATATTAGGTTTTGAAATTTATACACTCGAGAAAAAAAGAGAACTTAATTATATAATAGTTTCATATGCTTAATTCAGAATAAGTTTATTGTTTATTAAATACCAAGTCTAAAGATTACAATGTAAAACGTTACACTCAACAAGAGTTTCCGCCCGGACCACCATAATTGAAAAAGAAACCGAGTCGAGTTCGATGAAATAGTTTCACCTTACCAATTCTTAACCCATAGCATTTTGGACTATCTACCATAATTTCAGTAGGAAAAGAATTCATTTTACGTTGGTTATAGTTGGAATCCAAAACTTCAATATTTGTAAATATTGCTGAATCTGCGCGGCCTCCAACTGGAAAATTACCATTACCCATCGGGGGACTTGAACCTGAACCAGAAGCTTGTACTGCACCTCCAACTCCAACCGTAGTAGCACCATTATTAATAAGATTAAATAACTCTTTTGGCCAATATCCAATATCTTCGTTAGGTGCATTTTGTAAGATTTGTGTAAGCCACCAATTTCCAGTTCCTTTATCCTTTTTCATACATAAAAAAAAAAAGTGCTAATACATTACTTTAAAAGCTAATTGTGTTATTATATAATCAAAATACATCGATCACTAATATGATTTATAATGAGAAATAAATAAATAAAATGAGGAAATACCTGATGGATGGACCAACGCGACCAGTCAGGGACTCCTGGCTTAAGGTCTATGGGTTGGACTATGGGAATTTTTCTCGAAACCTGAATAAACCCATCACATGCTGTATTGTAACATCCTTTTCCATCTTTACCCTATTAAAATCATGTTGAACATTTACATGTTTTTTTTTATTATTGTAGTAAGAATAAAAAAAACCAACAAAAAAAAAATGTTCACATGCACACCTTCCAAAATCCATACGTCCAAAGTTGTCCGGTGCCAAAGAAACCTGGATTAATCTGTCAAAATGATTTGTAATTCTTTAATACAATGAAATATTAATTAATGAAATTTTCTTTTAAAAGAACTAGTAAAATAAAAACCTACAATATAACCCGCTTGGATAAAATTGTCTTGGTTATTCAGTCGACTGCCTATAAATATTTGGGTATATGAAATCTGGTATCGTCCAACGTTTAGCTTATATCCATTAAACCAAGCTTCTACACCATGATATGGACCAGCACGTGACCTTACTCCAGCAATCTACCAAGAACCAGTTATATTGACATTAATACTTGAAATACGCAAAAATAATTAGATCTAATGTATAAGGAGAAAATTGAATGTTTACATGTGCTCCAGATTTATGGGTTGATAGCGGATGGAAATATTTCTCAGCAAAAAGTTGTGCCTTGGTGTTGTATTCATTTGAGTTTCTCAATATAGGAACGGTTCCATCTGGACAACCTGTTTTCTTCGAATATGATTTGTTGTTGCCAATGTGATTGCTTAATTCATCTCTTGAAATTGATGGTTCATCTTTTCGAAGAATAAACAAAATCACATTTTATGAAAGTAAACTAAAAATTAAAAGTTCTTTAGGAGATGAATTTTGGAAAGGTCTATGCACCTGGATTGTGTGGTTTTGAAGCGAGGGATGATTAAGTCCTGGTTGCTTAAAAATATCTAGACAATCGTATGTAGCATTTTCACTTAACTGTCAATGACCAAAAACAAAAAGACACGAGACGATCTTGAACTTAATCCTTGATATAAGAAAGAAAAAAATGATGTTGATTCAATTAAGTAGATCAAAATAATGAGGGAGACATATGTATTAACACTTACCTTGAAGGATCTGAGAGGCAACGTTTGATCAGAACGAACTAGGGATCCTGAGAACAAAAGATAAAAGAGATTCAAAACCAGAGCTATCTTAATTGTCGTAGACATTTTCTCAGTTATGTTTCTTCAAGAATGAAACATTCTGTTACTTACATATACTTATTATTAGCACTACGTACCTTTGGTTTTTCTAAAGGTAAATAATACATTCTAGCAAAGGAAATACAAATATTTGACTGCAACTATAATGTACAAAATTTTTGGTGCTCTCATATTATGAATGTGATTACTGATTAGCAAGAAGTGTAAGATCTTTACGGCTTATTCGTATATTTTGACTTCATAACGTGAATAAATACTTGATGAGGAATAATAGTACTTTGACCAGAAAGAAAAAAAGTATATCAAGAATAACTTATCATCAACTAAACAAAAACAAATTATAGTGAATGTGTTGACTACTGACCCAGTAGTCAAGAATCAAGATGACACTGTTTTTATTATTGTCTTTTGGTTAGTTTATGTTAATGTGTGTAGTCAATTTATCTCTGGTTTTTACTATATTTGTAAATTTAACTCCATTCAGAATACGTTAATACCTTTCCTTCTTCGTTGAGTTGAATGTGATGTGTAATTAAATAATAATTGACAATACAGTTTGTTCTTTGAAATGATGAAACCATCAGTTTCAAGACATGAATTAGAGAATCAAATTGACAACAACAAAACATATATGAACCAGATAAGATGTACAAATGGAACTGTTCCTATAAAATATAAAAAAATAATGTTTCGAGGCGATGCATTTCAATCATTTATCAGCTGACAGCCATAGAACACATGTAAGCATCCATCCCTTCGATCTCTTTAATACGAGATTTTTTTATCACTTTGTTTTAAAAGCAAGCCAGTTTCAAGTAAAGGGAGGTCTTGCATAGTTTGCACACTTGCATGTATTTGAGTCCTTTCCCATTTGGTCACACGAAGAATTTCATATACATATATACTTTATCATGATCTAATATTATACATATAACTCTTTTTATGTAATCATATTTTCTTATATTTTATAGCTGATGGAATTTTTTTTTTCCAAACTCATTCGGGCTATGCCTTGGTAGTTTTGTCATTCTACAGTTGATAAAATATTTATTACGCTTAACTTTGAGTTCGTATAACATCTATGTTGACCATACCTTATTGTTATCCCCGTTCGACAACACCGAGGAAATCATAGCTTCAAGATTGTCGGAGCTAAATATCAAGTAAGGTTTGCTGGTCTCTGGTTCATGCATGTCAATTGGCGCCCCGGTGTAGACTTCAAATGACTCTTCTCCTGGCATCATAAATAAAACGAAAGACTCTTAACCAAAGATCAAACGGGGAAAGAATTACGATCGATCGACCAAAATGAATAAGAATTTTAGATGTGTTTAAAACTTTTAATCAAGCAAGTTAGTTCGATTTCTAATTATACATATGTTGAGATTTCACCAAGCTAAAGGCGTGGACTTTCCTCTAGAATGTGACTCAAAACAACCAAGAACAGAGCTAAGACAGAGAAGAACGATGTACTTAAGAAAACTCGAGCAACAGTGTTTGTAAGAAGAACAAGACTTTGAAGAAACAGAGAAACAAAACAGAGAACACACGAGACTTTGTTTACCCAGTTCACTCCCTTGAGGGTAGCTACGTCTGGGCCGAAACTCTCCTCGGAATCCACTAAAAACAGATGGTGTTTTTACAACAAGAGTCTACAAGCAATACACCTAATATCCTTCACTAGTACTTAGGATTGCTCTGCACTACTCTGTTATCACTCACAGAACAACTAATACAAGTTTATACTATGAATAGCTTTCTCTCTTAACACCTCTCACACTCTCAATGTCTCGCACTCTCTCTCAATGACCTAAAGACCTATTTATACTTCTCAGTAGATTAGGACTTCACTTCAGCTCAAACATTTATGTTTCTCATTATAACACTTATCTGGTCTCACATTCACCCTACGCTAAGAGAACTGTATATATAACAATTTCATATTTATTAATTTAGAATAAGTTTATTAAATGGCGATTTAAAAAGATTACATTGGCAAATGTCAAACTCCACAAAATTCTCCTCCCGCACCACCATAATTAAAAGCAAAACCGAGTAGTTTTATTTTATCGGTATTTATTCCATAACATTTGGGGCTATCTAGCAACTTCTCCATAGGAAAAGAATCGATTCGACGTTGTTCATAGTTGGAATTCAAGACTTCAATATTTGTAAACATTGCTGATTCCTTTGGGTCTCCAATCGGAAATTTACCATTACCCATCGGAGGACTTGGACCTTGATGAGAAGCTTGAACTGCACCTCCAACTCCCACCATATTTGCACCATTACCTATTAGGTTAAATAATTCTTTTGGCCAATATCCGACATCTATGTTAGGTGCATTTGCTATCAGTTTTGTAATCCACCAGTTTCCTGTTTGTTTATCCTTTTTGTGTATAAGAAAATAATCATAATAAAAAAATTAAAAATTGAAGAATGAAATAGCATAAAATATTTAAAAATGAAAAACATAAAATATTTAAATCTTGAAAAATTACCTGATGGATGGAGTAATGCAACAAATCTTCCTTTGGCTGGTCCAAGGGCTGGGCTATGGGAACCTCCTGTGATACTTGAACAAACCCTGGACATGCCGTATTATAACATCCATTTCCATTTTCACCCTAGAAAAATTATATTTAAAATTTACATGATATTGGATTTAACGATTTTTGCTTATATATAAACCATAAATAATTTCTTTCACATGCACACCTTCCAAAATCCATATGACCAAACACCTCCATCGCCAAATATACTTGGATTTATCTAAAAAAAAAATTCGATATACTTTAAGACTCTACCTAGAGAATTAATGAGTTGATAAAGCAAACAAAAAAAACAATACAAAAATGTAAAGCTTACCATCCAACCTGCTTGGATAAAATTGATCTGATGGTTCAAACCACTGCCTACATATAATTGAGCATATGAGGCCTGATCTCTTTCGATGTTTAATTTATGTATACTAAATGAAGCATCTACACCATGATATGGACCATTTTGTGACCTTACTCCAGCAACCTACCAAAAACCGGTTATAGTGACAAATATATACATAAATAATACTTGAAATATACATATAAAAATTATTATAACTAAGGAATTAAGAAAAAATTGAATGCTTACATGTGATCCAGGACTTTCGCTTGATAGCGGATGAAAATACTTCTCGGCGAAAAGTTGTGCATTGGTAATATATTCTTTTGAATTTCTTAATATAGGAACGGTTCCATCTGGACATCCCATTTTATTCTTATATGTTTTAGTGTTGTCTGTTTGATTCCTTAATTCATGTCTTGAAACTGATGGTTTCATCTTTTCAAAAAATAAATTGTATAGTCAAATTCAATTCAATTTTTATAAGAGTAAAATGTCCATAGGAGAGAAATTTATGAAACGTTCATGAACCTGAATTTTATGGTTTTTGAGCAAGGGATGATCAAGTCCTGGTTGCTTATAAATGTTAATGCAGTCATATGTTACATTTTCACGTATCTGCCAATGACAAAAAAAAAAACGATCACTATTTTAAATAAAAAACAAACAAACAGATGTTGAACTCCGTTCATGACATATCCGACTATATACGATGATGTTGAACACTTGAACTAATTTCTTTTGTTTCAAAACTGACCTTGAAGGTTCTTAGAGGCACCATATTTGGATCCGAACGAATTAGGGCTGGTGAGAACCAAAAAAGGAAGACATTCATAACAAGAGCAATCCTAACTCTTGTAGACATTTTATGATTTTATTAGTTTTGTTTCCTCAAGACTGAAAACACTATGTTATTTATATACATATAGATTATGATGTCAAGAAGAGAAAATCAATAATAGGAATAGCATATTTTTTTTTGGGTAAGGTATTAGATAAAGTAATATAAATGTTTGACTTAACTTGTTATATACATATATATTATGATGTCAAGAAGAGAAAATCAATAATAGGAATAGCATATTTTTTTTATGGGTAAGGTATTAGATAAAGTAAATATAAATGTTTGACTGAACTTATTATGGAAACGTTATATAAGGAAATTATGGAGCCTCCTATTATAAACAAAATTTACAAGAAGAACAAGAACATTAAATGAGGTGGGAAAGGGTAGAACTTTGATGAAAAAAGGCATCTTTTTATCATTAGAAAAGTATATTTAGGAAATATCTTTTACTTGTAGTTTATTATACATAATACCCTTACTAGTAACTAAAAGAAATCAAAATAGGAATAAATATAATTGTATTTCAAAATAATCAATTGAAGTAGTAATTATTTTATTATATTTTCATAAAATCTTTTAATATAGATCTTGAAGATTACAAAACAAATTCTAAAAGATGAAATTAACTATTTTCTGAAAATATTGATTAATATTATATATATATATATATATCTATATCAAATTTAATTGTTCATTTTATAAATATTATATATTAACTCTTATAGATATTAATATTTTGATTTTTCACTATATAGATTATATATATATCTTCACTATTAATTGAAAATATATAAAATAATAAAAATATATAATTTATGTAAGTAAATAATTTTAATATATTAAATATTACATAAAATACCATTATTAAAATATAATTTAAGTAAAGTCATTTTATTTGGTGGATGTTGTTAACAATTGATGATATTTGGGGAAGAGAGAGATCAATCTATCTTTATCATGAAGTGCAGCTTCTGACATGTTTTGTTTAATATGTCTGTGAGTGTGGAATTTGATCTAGTAGCAGCTACAGGAAAGTCGTAAGTATATAACAAAATTTAGTGATTCATGTTTTTTTTGTTTTGGTTATAAATTGTTGATAAAAACTCAGGAATAGAAGGGAGATGGGTGGATTATGTTGTTACTACCTGCATATTTTTCATGGATGATATATTCAGAAATAGCTGCTGAAAAACTTGTAACGAATATATCATACATAGTGGAGAAAATATTAAAGCATTTGAAAAATAGTTAGCTTTGGTGCTGCTTTGTCTGGCGTTTTACACTTCTTTTGTTGGAAATCTTGCTATTCACCTAGCTAATGATATTTGAATGTTGGAAACCGTTATTAGTTTGCATGTTCAATTATTTGTGTTGAATAAACCATATTGTTGATTTGAATAACAAATTAAATGGTTGTGTACCTACATTAGTGTATGTTTATAAATCAGCTTTCCAAAGTGTATTTATGTATTTTTCATTGGGTTTCTTTGGTGCTTTTGCTTGTCTGAGAAATTCATATGTTCACGATGGTGATTTAAGCAGCAATTTGGGATGAGAATAAGAGGCAGAATAAGAAAAAGAATAGAGGATGAGAGGTGTTATTAACGATTTGATGAACTTATACATGTACAGCTATACCTCTTCTTGGGCCATTTCTTTTATTTTTGGTTGTAGAAACTTGAATCCTTCACGATATCGTAATGTGTACTTATATCAGTTATTACCTATTTTATTTCTATAATGATTCAGGTGGTAGAAAAAACAATTGATGAGTTTTACGTGAGTATAAAATTGAATCTGATAGCTTTTTGAGTATTTTAGAATTTACATTTGAATTTATTTTTGTAAATTTTGATTGAAAAAGTTAATTTTCATAAATGGGGAGATGGCAAGATATTGTTGCGAGTATAGGCGATAGTTTCCACTTTCCATACTTCATAGTTTATATGTCCAAAAAAAGAAGTTACTTCGTTAATTTGTTTCCACTTTCCACTTTCTCACTTTCTTCAATATATCTCATTGGTTGTTTAATCAGTTTCTCAAAGTGTTTGTTACTTTGTTAGTTTGTTTTCTATGTCACTTCTTTCACCTGCATAAGAGTATATAGAGAATAGTTAGTTTCTTTGTCTCAAGTTTCGAAAAGTATATTGAACATCAAACTCGTTATTGTTTTGTCTATTGTTTCTGTGATTCTCTTACTTGCGGTTGCTGGTAGACCATTAAAACCTTCTCTGTAAACTATGTTCGTCACATATATATCTTGCTTCTGTTTAGATGTGTCTAGGACTCTCAAACTGTTTGGCGAAGTGACAATTGACAAACCAACGTAGAGTTGATTGTGGCAGAACACTGGATTTGGCATATACAATGCCACTCTATTCAAAGTTTTTCCCTGACTTTTATTTACTGTCATAGCATAGCACATTCGCACCACAAACTGACGCCTTTTTAGAGTGAATGGATGCTTTGAGTCTTGTGGTGACAGTATTATCCTTAGGATTAATACTTTTTTCTTCTCTTTTGAATCTGAAAGCATCTCATCTTTGATTACTTTGTTCCCCAAATGAGTGACGATAAGCCTGAGAACAGGGCAGAGGCAATGCTTTGTTAGGGGGGTCAATTTGCTTTGAACATTTAAAGTGTATATACTATGTGATGCAGCGTCACCTATGTTATATGGGATTTTAGTTTTATATGGGCTTTTAACTAGTATATACATATATGTTTTTAGATTAGGATTTTGGTTTCTCTATTCTTATTTAAAGAATCTTAGCGTTGTAGAATTGATTAGTTTTTGATCATTGAATAAAGAGTTTTAAGAGAGCTTAGCGTAAAGCCTAGATAGGAGGACTCTTAACCCTAAGAGTTTGTGTTCAAGCTCTGCAAGGAGGACTTGCAAAACCTTGTCGATATCGATCCCTTGGAACCCATCTCGACCTTATCCTTTACTGCTTCTTCGTCAAGTTTCGACATTCTAAGCAAGATCCGTTCGTTAATTCGAGTACTCGTAGAGATCTTGTATTCTCGTCTGTAATTAAGGTTCCGCTCAATTACTATGTTACACTTTTATTATAAAGTACGGTTTTCAAAATTAGTATCGTGACACATGTCAAATTTATCGATCTCAGATTTTGACCTGTGTCAAACAAATATTTTTATTTATTTACTCAGAAAAATATTATATGGAAATTTATTTTCATAATAGTAAAGACGATCATAAAAGTATAGAAGATAACTTATATGGAAACTATATGTATCTTATTAAATTGAATTTTAGTTAGAACTCATGTCTAAATTATATTGAATAAAGCAATTAGTCTATTGTGGTTTAAAACTATAGTGTCATTGGAGATTTGCAAAACTACCCTTTTTTACTACCTTTTTGCAACAATACCCTTTTGTGTTGTCCATTTTTAAAAATACTCTTTCCCTTAAACAGAATGACCAAATTACCCTCATTTAATAGGAACATGTAATTGGAAACTGAAATTTTTCCGCCAAATTTATTTTTCCTGCCAAAAAACAAAATTCCAACCAAAAAAAAAAAATTCACCAAATCTTTTTTTTGTCACAAAAATTTTCTCAGTCAAAAAAATGCTTTTAAAAATCCTTGTAAATTTATTTTGGCGGGAAATAGATTTACAAGGGATTTTAAAAGATTTACATTGGATTTTAAAAGGGTTTTAAAAGATTTACAAGGGATTTAAAAAGGTTTTAAAATATTTACAAGAGATTTTAAAGGGTTTTAAAAGATTTACAAAGGTTTTTTAAAGATTTTTAAAGGGTTTAAAAGTATTTTAAAAGATTTACAAGGGATTTTAAAATGCTTTTAAAATATTTATAAGAGATTTTAAAGGGGTTTTAAAAGATTTACAAGGGATTTTAAAAGAGTTTTTAAAGGGTCTTCTTGTAAATTCTTTAAAAATCTTCTAAAAACCCTTGTATATCTTTTAAAACATTTTTAAACCCTTTAAAAATCTCTTGTAAATCCTTTAAAACCTTATAAAATCACTTGTAAATCTTTTAAAACACTTTAAAAATCTTTTTAAAAAACTTTGTAAATCTTTTAAAGTCCTTTAAAATTCCTTATAAATATTTTAATACCCTTTTAAAACAATTTTAAACACTTTAAAAATCTTTAAAAAACCTTTGTAAATCTTTTAAAGTCCTTTAAAATTCCTTGTAAATCTTTTAAAACCATTTTAAAATCCCTTGTAAATCTTTTAAAACCTTTTTAAAATCTCTCGTAAATATTTTAAAACCCTTTTAAAATCTCTTGTAAATCTTATAAAACCCTTTAAAAATCCCTTGTAAATCTATTTCTCGTCAAAAAAAAATGCGGGAAAAATATGTGTATTTCTCGTATTTATTTTTATTTAGATACTTTCAAAGTAATTAATAAATGACTAGCTCCATCTTTGGTGTCTGATAATGCACAATAATGAATACGAGGCGAAACCAAAAGACCTAGGTAAAACTTCATAAGCAAAACTCGATGTCAACATGCCATTAATTAAAGGGCAATTGACAAAAATAGCACCAAAAAAAGTTTTTCTTCCAAAATTAGCACAATATTTTTAAATTTCACAAATAGTACTATAAAGTTCAATTAAACTTAACTAAAATATAAGATAAAAAAATAAAAATGAGAGCAACCACTAATGTAATATTAAATTGAATCAAAAATATACCCTAAATTGGAAATAGGGAACCCAAATATAATACCATAAACTAATATTAAAATGAATAAAATTGTTTTTTTAAATGGTTCAAATATATACCCACAATTGGAAATAAAGAACCCAAATATAATATTTTAAATTTATTTCTAATTATTTTGGTTAAACAGATTTTATATAAAAATTTGTGATATTATTGAAAAACAAAATTAGTGATTATAATTTTAGAACAAAAACTTTATAGTAAGTCAAGTAGTGCTATTTTTGGAAGTTTATGGAATATGTGCTATTATTGTCAGTAAAACTTGCTTTAATGCTATTTTTAGGATTTTCTCTTAATTTAAAATATCTTCCACTAGGGTTATTAGTGATTCAAATATAATTAAAATTTTACATTTATTAGGTAGGTTTTTGTATTTTGATTTTACGAATAGAAATATTTTATTATTACGATAAATACAATTTTTATCTAATTCAATCAATGGTAAGTCATTTATATTGCTATTTTGAATTTCAATATTAATTGTAATTGGTTAATATCCATGCTAAAAAATATTTTAAAATAAATATTTTCATACATGTCAAAATCTAATTGACCAATAACTCATGTAAAATTAAGATATGTAATTTTTGATTATTTTTTGTTAGTTTTTTATAATTAAGGAAATTAAAGTAAAAAAAACATTATGACAAATATGAGCAAAACATAAGTAAATTAAAAAAAAAGGCAAAATTAAAAGATTACCGAAATGAACTTGAAACAAAAACACCTACCATCGCTATACCTCTTGTGTGTGAACCCATGCATAAACCATTTGAGACAAATTTTTCTATTAAATTCTTGTGAAGTAACGTTGTCACACAAAACTACCGAAAAAGTTAATAACAATTGCAATTAATAGAATTAAGAAATGAGCAAGTTAAATAACACAAGAATTTAAAAGAATTTGTGAAATGTCTAATTGAATAACACTAGAATTTAAGATTCTATTAAAGTATATCAAATTCATGCGTCCAATACCCCCACCTAAATATCAAAGGGGTAATCCATTAGCCTAATATTAATTTTTTTGTATATGTCTTTGTAGATGGACGGACCAAATGTTACGGATCATATCTCACCAGGACAGTTCTACCTGATCTTGCTAGGCATCTTTGCCCTACTTGTGGTTGGTTGCTTCCTCTTCATGCTCTTTTGGTACGTGAAGAGGAAGCTAGCAGCAAAAACAAATCATCATGATTTCACCGGAGCTCGAGCTGGCCGGTGAATGACGTGAAGAGATCAAGAGATGGATTGTGAAAATTTATTGTTAGAGCACTAAGACTTATTAGACGGTTAGTTATACTTTACTTGTGTTCTAAAGTATAATTAATTTAGTGTTAGAGTACTAAGACTTATTAGACTGTTAGTTACCCTTCAAAGTTCAAAACAAAACAAACCACTACTTCATAAAAAAAAACTCAACGAAACAATTTCCAATCGAAGTTTGTGCTCTGCTTCTTGACTCCTCTGAAAGACATATGTGACGCAACCAAGGTATGTTTATTGAATCAAACGCTTCTTAGAACAAAGATTAAGAATAAGATCTAGATAAAAATTTTAGATGGAGAGCGGACCAAATATGACGGATCTGATCCCACCAAGACAGTTCTACCTGATCTTGTTGGGCATCTTTGCCCTACTAGTGGATGGTGGCTGCCTCTTCTGGTGAGTGAAGAGGAAGCAGCAAAAGCAAATCATCAAGGTTTCACCGGAGCTCGAGCTGGCCTGAAGATTGCAATCTTCTGATTCGTTTGATTATCCCTCATGTTTGATTTTATGATGACATATTTTCTGTTTCTTTAAATTCGTAACATCTTGTGTGAACTTCTTTAAGATTATGTTTTTATTTTGGGATTATGTTTTTATCAACCTAGATATGTTTCAAAAAGAGAAATCTTTTTTTTTTGTGTGTCTTGATTTTTTTTTTTTTTAATTNGT
>Ga0041059_1001005_pt1 | contig 22388 bp, 16 predicted proteins | sample AraColnosormetaG_FD_56232 | JGI IMG/M metagenome (GOLD analysis project Ga0041059, IMG submission 56232) | Arabidopsis roots microbial communities from North Carolina, USA - Col MF nosort | ecosystem: Host-associated > Plants > Roots > Unclassified | place: USA: North Carolina | collected... | reverse complement strand
AGTATATACAATACTATTCTTATCCACTGGTAGACCTTTTGTTACTTAATAAGATGTTTATGCTAGATTTATTTTTATTTTACTTTTATTTTATTTTATTTTATTTTTATGTCTTTTTGTTAACTGCTTATGATGCTAGATATTAAGAGGAAAATGAAGTGATCCAGCTGGCATAAATTAAACTAATCATTTTATATTTTGTCAAAAGAGAAATTATTGGAAGCTGGTGAGCTACTACATCACCATTATCTCCTGTCACTACTTTTAATTTTCAAATCCTGAGTGTCAGTCTTTGAATGTTGGTTCTAAATCTTTACTAGATTTGTTTTTTCTTTTCATAATAATATTTAAATTTAAATAACAATTAACTGAAATCGCAGTGGGATGATTTGAATCTTGGTCATCTGACAATTTGTTTTTTTACCACGAATTTGGAAAAATTAAGTTTAATGTTTTGACCATTAATTTTATTGATGATTTTATTAGGCAAAGATGATTGGTTTGGGTAACAATTTGAATGATCAGAAAGAGGAGGGCACATGGAAGAATGGAATGGACCGAAGTTAACGGAGATGAAGACAACAAGTCGAAACACTCATCGCAAAACAAAACTATATAACACATCTTTCATCACATGTTGTTTGAGTCTATCTTCCACATGCGTTCTACACATAATGTTTGTGTCCACTTTATATTATTGACATTTAACAGCTATTAATTATGATGTAGTGGACAATTACTATCTCAAAATTCTTGTTTTACTAGCAGCTAGATTATTAAAATTAGTGATTTATATGTAAGTTTTTGATCCACATTTTTTTTTCAGTATTGAAATTGATATATATGTGTAGACTAGCATTTCACTGTTATATTTACCCATACTTGATCATAATTAGGTCAAGTGTACTATTCAGTACAAACTGCATGCGTCGTGAATCTGTGAAATCTTATTTTGAACTACAAATACAAATGTATCTTTTATTGCTCTAAAAGTTTTTACCGTCTAGTAAAATGATTACATGTTGGTGGGTAAAATGAATCATCTCTGCGTTGACTATGCCATGAAATCATTGATGCCGTACAACAGGCATCACTGTTTCTATCATAAAAATTGTGTAAAAGTGTCAAACTTTACTAACGTCACTCATCTAACAGTTAAAAAAAGATGTGTGAAGTGTCTAAAACTTTACTAACTTCATTTAACAGTGATTTAATTATTCCTCATGAGACATAAATAAATATTCGAATGATTAAGACTTCACTTCAGATAACGCTTAAGAAAAGTCTTTTGAACTACGTTGCTTACGTGTCACCATCTAATTATAGGATATTAGGATTAATTAACTTAATCAAACCACATCGCGGCATCTGTGTACACTGACAATTATACCCTGACACGAGCAAAGCCAGAAAGAATGTCATCGACGCACATTATCCAAGGCTAATTTCGTCATTTACCATATTCAGACTAAAGCCATCAGCGTCTGTACAATTTCAGACTGGCGGCCACTCACTGAACAAAGACAACTTCCTTCTCCACCACAAACTAATAAATTTGTATTGATAATTTGATATAATCTTAATATATTTTAGCAACCAAATGATGATACTATGATAGTCCAAACATATTAATAAATCTCCTTAACAAACTTTTAAAACCTCATTAACGAAAAGTGAACAGAATCTTGAGTAAAAAAAAATAAAAAAAAAATCGTGCATATATTCATATGCGGTGGACAATTATTTAGAATTTCTCTACGCAACAAAAAAAAAGTAAAGAAAACCTACTTACAACTCCGGAAAATTATTTATATATTTTTCATGTGGAAAATATTGTAAATTAAGCACAAATAATAGCATTGACATAGACAAATAATAAAGATTTTGAGTAAAATATACCTCCATGGTCCAAAAAGGACCAAAACCATTGAACCACTCGTCTCGTCTCTTCCACATAAAACAAGAACAACAACCAAAAAACGATGTGACATATACTTAGAAACAAGCTCCATATCAATAATCAAAAACACGAAAGCCAAAATAAAAGAGAGAAAAAGAAGATAAGTTGTTCTATGTTCCTGAAATGGGATTAAACGAGCAACAAAATGTTCCAAGTCAGAGGAAGATCATAGTTTTTATAGTCTTAGCTTTTATACCAATAGCTCTGTTTCGACTCTGTTTTAATAATCCATTCTCCTCCATTAAAGACACCTCTCTTCAAGACTCTGCAGCTAACGTTGTGATCACTAGCTTCTCTTCATCTTCTCAAGGTAATTATTCAACTTCTTCAATATTGTGTATATCCAAAAACTGAATGGATTTTTTTAACTTTAGGGTTGTTTTCTAAATCTGCAGAAGAAGAAAGCCAAGAGAGTTTTGATCATATACAAGATGAACCTTTATGCGATTATACGCAAGGGAACTGGGTCAGAGACGAGATTGGTCCACTCTACAATGGTTCAACATGTGGAACAATCAAGGATGGTCAGAATTGTTTCCGCCATGGTAGACCTGATTCCGGTTATCTTTACTGGAAATGGAAACCAAACGAATGCGATATACCGAGATTCGACTCGAACCGGTTTCTTGATCTTATGAGAGATAAGCATCTAGCTTTTATCGGTGATTCCATGGCTAGAAATCAGCTTGAGTCTCTTTTATGCTTGCTCTCTACCGTCTCTAGCCCTGATCTCGTCTATAGAAACGGAGAAGACAATAAATTCAGAAGATGGCGTTTCGAGTCACACAACGTCACTGTCTCGGTTTACTGGTCCCCGTTTTTGGTGGCCGGTTTAGAGAAATCGGGAAACTTGGACCACAATGTATTGCACATAGACCGCGTGGATGAGAGATGGGGCAATGATTTAGAACGTTTTGATACGGTCGTAGTCTCTGTGGGACATTGGTTTCTGCATCCAGCGGTTTACTACGAGTCTGGTTCGGTTTTGGGATGTCATTCTTGTGAAACAAGTAACTGTACCGAGGTAGGGTTTTATGATGTATTTAGAAAAGCGATAAGAACAACGTTGAGAGCGGTTGCTGGAAGTGGTCGTGAGGTGATCTTGACGACATTTTCGCCATCACATTTTGAAGGACGGCCTTGGGACAGTCTCGGCGCATGTAACATGACCAAGCCGTACGAAGGGAAGGTTTTAGAAGGTCTGGACTTGGACATGCGCAAAATAGAAATTGAGGAATATACGGCGGCTGCGGCTGAGGTGAGGTTAGAGGTGTTGGACGTGACGGCTATGTCGGTACTGAGACCAGACGGACATCCTGGTCCGTACATGTACGCGGACCCGTTCAAGAACGGTGTACCGGAGAGAATTCCTAATGATTGTTTGCATTGGTGTCTACCTGGTCCTGTCGACACGTGGAACGAGATCATGATCGAGATGTTGCGGCGATGGAAGGTTTAAATGATGAACATTGATTGTTGAAGATCCTATGATATCATTCATTTACACGCATATGACAAAAGAACAAAATGTGTAATAATTTTTTGGGATTTCAAAAAGTAGCTAGGTAGTTTATTTTCTTGGATTAGATACGAAAAAAACAGACATGGATGATACTCTTTTTTGTTGGTTATTTCTTCCGTTCTTCAAACCATGGAGGAGTACAAAAAATAGTTGAACATTTATTTATTTTTTGCAATATATTCAAATTAAGTAATTACATGTCATGTATACGTAGCTTTTTCTTGATTTGGAATAATCTTTCAATTATTGGCATTAAACTGTCCATGTACTACAGTAGCCACTAGCATGCCCGTTCTATTATATTAGGGCGTAGATAGCTGTGATAATGATTAGAATTCCAGTTGTATAACGGACTGCGTCAAGACAAAAAATAGTAAAAGTAATTAATGGAGTTGTTGTAACTTGTAATAATTATGTCATCGCAAAGAACATTGTTATAACAATTTGAATAGCATTTGACCTATTAACTGGTGTATTAGATTTGAGTAAATTATAAGAGAGTTTTGTGGAAGCAAGTGGCAACTGGCAAGAAAGGGATGGGCACCGTGAATAAGAGGATATTTGAGATGTTCTATGCAATTTTGCAGGTATTTTTTGGGGTTTGTATTTGTGCAGAGCATAAATAGTAAGACCTAGAGATATGTTTTTTGTCTTCTATTTCCCAAACTTTTTTTTTTGTCTTTCAAGAGACAAACGATATTTTGTCTCTTTTTTCTGTTCAGAAGAGAATCTTCATTTTATTTGCCCTTTTCTAGTTTTCTTCCCCCAGATTTTGTTTACTCAATGTCACAAAAAAAAAACAAAAAAAAACGATGAGATTAATAAAAATGGGCTTTTAGTGATTGGGCTTTGAGATTATGGGGGAGTACTTTTTAGTGATTGGGCTTCCTTATGGTTGTAACTTGTAAGGTACGATAGCTTTTGATTATTGAATGAAAACAGAGAGAAAGACTTTTTCTCTTTTTCCTTGAATGATCGGTTAACAATTCTTTGGATTCAACGATTATCAAAAGTCAAGACGACGATAAGTTTCGGTATATTCTTGTTTTGGCTTTATCTCTTTGACTTCATATGTTTTGGTTTTGAGCCACTGAATTATATAATATTACAAAACCTCTAAAGCAAAATTAAAAGTAATTCAAAGAAAAAAAGCTCGACCTTCCATTACCATTTACCAAGAAAGAAAAATGACAACGGCGATGATGATATTCGCGGTTTTGGTTACAGTGGTGGAGGTGGAAGCACAGACTGAGTGCGTGAGCAAGATAGTTCCCTGCTTCAGGTTCTTGAACACGACAACAAAGCCGTCGACGGATTGTTGCAACTCGATCAAGGAAGCGATGGAGAAAGATTTTAGCTGTCTCTGCACCATCTACAACACTCCTGGTTTACTCGCTCAGTTCAACATCACTACAGATCAAGCTCTCGGTCTCAACCTTCGATGTGGAGTCAACACTGATCTATCCGCTTGTTCCGGTACTTTAATTCTCCAAGATCTTCGACCGTTGCAATTATGAATCTGAGATTTGCAATATGATAGGTGTTTTGTTTAATTTACAGGTTCTGGTGCTCCACCACCACCACCTGATCTATTTCCTCCACCTTCAGCTCAAATGCTCCCTCCACCTCCAGGTATATAAACCAAACTCTTCACCTACGTACTCCTTGCTAGTTTATAATTGAGTTTGGTAATATGTTATTTAATTATTAAGTTTCTGTGTTATAGCAAAAGGTGCTTGTAAGAGTCGTAACTTTAGTTTGGGCAGTTTTCAACAGTCACAACATTTAGTTTGGTCAGATATGTACTTAAGATCAGTATGTAAGTGTGTGTGTCTTGTCTTAATAAAACAACAAGTTTCAGATTCAATAAAGAGTTCTTTCGTTTACTTTGTTTTGTTATAGGCTTCTCTTTGTGCTTCCCACTAGGCCCTAGAATCAATAAAGCTCTGATATATATATATATTCATTATTAGTAATGTTTTGTTTAATTATCAGCTTCGTCACCTGCACCTCCATCGCCACCTTCTTCATCCCGACCACGTCCATTGCCACGTCCATGTATAAACCAAACTCTTCACCTACTCTTTATATTATACGTTTAAAATCTCTGCAATATATCTTGAATTTTTTTTTGTTATATGTAGCAATGTCAAGGAGCTTTACGATAGAAAACAAATGCCAATACACCATATGGCCTGCAACCTACGGCTATAGGAGATCACTAGAAACAACCGGTTTTGTTCTTGAGAAAGGAGAGACGCGTACCATCAAAGCGCCGTCATCATGGATAGGTCGTTTCTGGGGTAGGACACTCTGCTCCACCAACTCAACAGGGGGTTTCTCATGTGCCACGGGAGACTGCACCTCCGGAAAAATCAAGTGCCTCGGTATCCCCATAGATCCAACAACAGTGGTCGAGTTTAACCTCGCTTCTTACGGTGTCGACTATTATGTCGTCAACGTCTTCAATGGTTACAACCTCCCTTTGCTTGTGACCCCCGAGAACAAAAACTGCAGAAGCATTGAATGCGTTATTGACATGAACGAGACATGTCCCTCGGAGCTAATGGTGAACAGTAGTGGCCTTGGATCGCACCATCCAATAGCCTGCATGACCACTTGTCAGAGATACCAGTTGCCAGAGCTTTGCTGTATCGGACTCTCTTCTGGGGTGGTCGTACCACCGGGAATATGCAAGCGGACGATCTACTCGCGGACATTCAATAACGTGTGCCCAAGCGCTTATAGTTACGCCTACGACGTTGATAACAGCAGTTTCACTTGTCCAAACTTCTCCAACTTTGTCATCACGTTTTGTCCGTCTAGCTCAACGGTCCCAGAGGCAGGAAACATCAATAGCTCAACGGTCCCAGAGGCAGGAAACATCAAAACTGGAACAGAAGCAAAAGGTAAGTTTTTCTTTTCTTTGACCTACGGGAGAATGTATCATTTTATTTTTTGTTAATCGAAATAATTTCTGTAATACATTTGCAGGAAATATTCCATTGAGGTTAAAACTCATACTTGGTACACTTTAGAAGAAACCTGGTGAAATTACTCTCAACTATCTTACTCATTTTTGATGTATATAACACCTAAGTTTTAAGGCTTATTCTCTTGTAGGAGTTTCATCAGTATTGGCTACAATGATCATTATTGTGATTGTGGGAAAGGTTAGAGCAAATAATATGAGAAAGAGTGATTTGAATGAGAAGAACATGGAAGCAGTGGTAATGTTGAAACGATTTAGTTATGTACAAGTCAAGAAGATGACAAAATCATTTGAGAATGTTCTTGGGAAAGGGGGATTTGGAACTGTCTATAAAGGGAAGTTACCTGATGGCAGCCGAGATGTTGCAGTGAAGATCTTGAAGGAGTCAAACGAGGATGGAGAAGACTTCATCAATGAAATAGCTAGCATGAGTAGGACATCTCATGCTAATATCGTTTCTCTACTTGGATTCTGTTATGAAGGGAGGAAGAAAGCTATAATTTACGAGTTGATGCCGAATGGATCCCTCGACAAGTTCATCTCCAAGAATATGTCGGCGAAGATGGAATGGAAAACGTTATACAACATTGCGGTAGGTGTGTCTCATGGCCTAGAATACTTGCATAGCCATTGTGTATCAAGGATTGTACATTTCGATATAAAGCCACAGAACATACTCATAGATGGAGACTTATGCCCTAAGATTTCGGATTTCGGTCTTGCTAAGCTTTGCAAAAATAATGAAAGCATCATTTCAATGCTACATGCAAGAGGCACCATAGGGTACATTGCTCCAGAAGTGTTCTCCCAGAATTTTGGAGGAGTTTCTCATAAGTCTGATGTGTATAGTTATGGAATGGTGGTTCTTGAGATGATTGGAGCAAGGAACATAGGAAGAGCTCAAAATGCTGGATCCAGTAATACTTCAATGTACTTTCCAGATTGGATTTATAAAGATCTTGAGAAAGGAGAAATCATGAGTTTTTTGGCAGATCAAATAACCGAAGAAGAAGATGAGAAGATAGTAAAGAAAATGGTATTGGTGGGTCTGTGGTGTATTCAGACCAATCCATATGATCGTCCACCAATGAGCAAAGTTGTTGAAATGTTAGAGGGAAGTCTAGAGGCTCTCCAGATTCCACCTAAGCCTCTTTTATGTTTACCCGCAATAACAGCTCCAATAACAGTTGATGAAGACATTCAAGAGACTTCAAGCTTCTTGAAACCAAGTCAAGATACTTCATATTATTCCGAACAAATAGTTCAAGATATTGTAGAAGAGAATCAAGATAGCTCAAGATCTTCCTAAACCAAGGCTAGCCAGAGACGAGTGTTATTCTTACAAGCTGTTTAGATTTTGGGATCTCTTACCGGTTTGTTGTTAATATCCAAATTAGATTTTGCGAGCATTCACCATTGACCATTCTTGTGTAAATGAAAACCCAAAATATTAGATGCTTATAATAGAAGATAAATGTAGACATGAGACATCCGACATTCACTGAAATGGGTCAGTTTGTTTTCTCAGGTGTTCAAATTCCACCCCGTGACTTGTTGTATTTAATCCTTTAGACCAGTCTCAATCTGTTTAAGTTATTAAACTTGGCCTACATGACGGTGCCGGTGCACCTTTAAAGCGTATAGACGTTATATATTGAGGCGAATATACATTGACTTTTCTCTTTGAGATTTACATTTACTACGTAAAAAATATTTCAAATAATGCTCTTTTAGTCACTACGGCTGTGGCATTATGTAAGAGCCGTTGAAGAAGTGTTTTTTTTTTTTTGCACATGAAGAAGTGTGTTCAACATCTAAATTTAGGTAGAATTATAAATAATATAAATAAAATGACTAATCAAATTTTAGTATCATTTCATTTTGTGTTAGAAACCTATAAAATTTAACATACGCGACTTTAATTATATGCGACTTTTCTCGCATTGAATAACTTCAACAATGTAGCTATTTACACTAGATGTTGAACAACAAAATATGAAAGATATTTACATTAGTTTTAATGGCAGGAATACAATAGTTGATCCATGAATTGGAGATTATTCATTACATAGAAACATAAGAAGCGAGCTGTAGATATTCAAAGACATGTATATACATTGGGCAGGTTTTGCTTTTCGGACCAAAAAGCCTACTTCAGCAATCTCCCATACGACACTGACCACTTAACACTCTCACTCGCATTTCTCCTTATTCACGCCATAAAAAACGAAGAAAGGGGCCAAAAATATATTTAAGCGACCCTCATATTCTATATATAATACAAAATTCATACAGGACTTTCTTCCTGGTTAATAAGTAATGGAACTTTGTATTCATCTTCATCGCGATGATGAATAGTTTTGATGGATTTTCTTTCTTCATTTGAACTTTGTTTTTCTTCGCTTTCCTTCAATTGTCCCCAAGACACTGTGAAATATCCCACACCAGCTATGGCTGCTCCTAACACACTGCACCCATATGCACCAACATATATAGCTTAATACTCATGCGTGATAATATGCTAATTAGTATTTAGAATATTGATTAATGAATTTGTTCACGGACCTGCCGTAGTGAAGACTGTTGACGAAGAAGCTGGTACCAAAGAGTGTTGCCCAAAAGATACCAAAGGGTTTGAACAATGGCACGTAATAAGGTCCTTTCATTTGGGTGCACTTTACGTGTACACTTGTTCGTATTACACTTCCGAATGTTCCCTGTTTTTTACACATCATTATAGTCACCAATATTAGAAACGTTAATTACAATCGATGGCTTTATGTATTTGATCTTTTAAAACTCAATCAATTATAAGTAAACTGAACATGTAGTCTTGAGTCTTGATCTAGCGTAATCGTTATATCACTACTTGGATTCAAATGATCAAATCTAGTGAAATGCATGTTATTAACAAAAAAAAAAAGTAGATTTAATTACCGTGGCGATAATGAGATAAAGATCGAAGTTAGGTTGGATCTTCCATGCACTAAGGTCTCTTTCCATAAATAACGAGAATAGTAGACATTGGATCGTCCCGACTATGCTGTAAAACGAAGCCACTTTCATCACATGTGGATACTTTTTTACCGTCCCTGTCTGCCAAAGACATGCAAAAACAAGAAATATATATTAACCTCAAAGGTAACTAACATGCATAAGGATAACGATGGTTTCCGTAATGGAAGATTGAGTACCTGAACAACATTGAACAGGGAGACAGAAAAAACAGCGACGGCCAAAAAGATACAGCCGAGAAACCAATTGTCGGGGAGGTTGTAGTAGACCAAAAGTTTAGGGACTGATTTAAGAAAACGATTTGGGGAAGCAGACGAAGCTGGTCTTATGAATGGACCTTTGTACAACTCTTCAACAAAAGCTCCGCTTAACGAGACTATTGTTCCCATCAGTTTAGCCCTCGTACTCGTGTTTCTCCAATCCAATTTGCTCCTTCTACACATGCATGTATATTTATTATATATATATTTGAAAACATTCATATAATTTATGTGGAGAGTTTGACATGGTGATGAGAGATGTCTTACCCGAGAATAATAGAGAGCAGGAAGGAGAAGGACGGGATTTGCAATCCCATTGCACATACTACTATTGGTGAGCTGAAGCGTAGTCCCACAAATGCCAAGTTTTGGAACATAAATATCCTTCACATATTTAAAATGTTACAATATAATCAGTGCATGTGCATATGCATGAATAACATTTTATGTACGTTCAATGCATGCAAATGCGTGTGTTCTCACAAGTGAGTAAACTATTATATGAACCAACATATACGTCACACAAGTTTTTATTTCTATTTTAACACAAATAAAACATGGTGTGTGGTATACGCCGCTCACATAGAAACGTCAGGATGTGGAAAATAATAGAACATATTAGGCCTAGTTGTTTATTTTATAACCGAGTAAACGGCACGCGGTTTTGTATCTTTTTGAATATGCATGACGTCGCAAATCCATGCCATAGAATATTCATCCAACCAATTAGTGGTTGATACATGTACGTATAGATTTTCGAAACATGGACCTCATCTTTTGATTTGGTTTTAGGACCACGAAGTTACTGTTATTGCAAAATAATATTAGTACGTAAGAATCTGGTCTGCGACTCATATAATCAATATGATAACTTCCTAAGAAAACATTATTTAATAAAGATAGATTATGTACCCACCCGGTGAAACCTAGAAAGAAAACGCGAACGAGGAGTGGCCAAGAGAAGATAGATTGTTCTGTTCTGCAAGTATAAAATATCATCATACAAACCAAAGATCAGAAAAGAACCAAGATTGATTAGTACTAACATATATACTATGATATAAAATACTGAACGTGGACCGACCTCTCATTCCTGTGAAATAAGAAAGAAAATGGAAGAAGAAGAATAGATCCAAAAGCGTTTGTGTAAACAACGAACACAAAAGGACTCATCCCTCCCGTCAACGCCGTTTTCGCCATTATCGTAAGAGCAATCGTGCATGCTTCCATTATAGCCATTGCTACAAAGGGTACCAACTCATCTCTTCTAACCTTCACCTCCATCTATCTCCCTCTTGTCTTTCAAATAAGAAAACGGCACGATGTCTCCTAGCTCCAAGGATTTAGGGAAATAAATATAAGTAGCGAGAGAAAGAGAGAGGTAAGGAGATCTTCAATGCTATTGGAGAAAGATATGATATTATTGGTTTAATTTCTCTAATCATATATAGGGAGGGAGGAATTATCATACATTACTTTTTTATTTATCATTATCTATTATTCAGATATAACCTTTCACGAAGCGGTGAAGCTACTTTACAAGCGTGATGTAGCTACACGAGTGACTCCCCCATTGCACTAAGGGTGAGAAGCTTACGTCATTTTTTTTTTGTTTTTTGTTTCACATATCAGAATGTGTGTGTTCAGACAAAAAATCCAAATAGTTTGATGCTGTTTAAAGATCATTTTATTTATGTAGTTACGTCGCGTTTCGTCTTATAAGTTAGATAACGTATATAATTATAAGTTAGAGAGCATGATTTAGAACGTACGTGGGTTCTCCTAATACATAGTCAGACTTAATTATGATCATACGCCAACTAAATCAGCGAGAGTAAATGTAGACCATACGTTATTTACTTCAAATTTTATCGTAAACTTTTTTAACAATTTTCTATAGAATTTACAAACGGATTTATTGTTTATTGGTCTTACGACAACAGTTTTACGAGGACAATGTCATGATGGGGAGTCATTCTGAAACCAATTCTACAGCAAATTTGAAGCTTTAGACGGACGAGTCATTCGAAAATGATGATACTTGATTCCTTATTTGATGATTAATTGCTTTGAAATTTGAAGTCTCTATGCTCCTAACGACCTGGTTTAGACACTTCCAGCACAACCCTTGCCAGCTACAAAACTCAATGACTCAAGCAGCTCAAGAATTTAGAAAAGTTGGAGTGAAAGATTCACTTCTCTCAACAGTACACTTGCCTTCTTGTTTTATGGATATATACGTCATTATTAAGTTTTTATTTTTGATGAAGCTTCATTTTAAAGTTTGCTCAACTACTTCTAGTCTCTCTTAACTTCCTCATTGATATATTCGAAAACAGAACTCTCACCTAATTTCCTTTGTAAAATCAACTAGATTTGTTTTTTACAAAACTAACGTCTAAAAAAACATCTCCGATGTATTTTGCTAATTGAGGTTATGGATTATTACTAAACAAAAGGCCATAAATTAAACCAATAATATGTATTCGTAGTAGTTACACATTGGACTAGTAACATCTCACTGAACATCTACATTGGACTAGTAACATCTCACTGAACATCTACATTTTTCTTTTGTACGAAGTCCCTAATTTTGAACGTATCGTGAGATACCACATTAACTTCCACTAACCAATTTAAAATTACAATTGCAAGCAGAGATTTTTTTGTTCAAAAGACCATTGAACGTGAACTAATATTTAAAGCGAATAAAAACAAAAAAGATACGACAAGGCATTTTGCTGACATATGCTACGTAAAATCCTATAATTGCGATCAGCACATTAATTTATAGTTTTATACAGTGGGCCAGGTGATTTATCTACTCTTGGCTGAGGTTAATTAAGGACCCACATTAGGAAAATATAAAGATGATGGGGTCTAAATTGAATAATGATAAAATAGATGACTTGATATTTTTGTAAAAAAGAATTGAAGAAAGGTATCATTTCTTGTCAACTCTGCGTTAGACTCCAAGTATTTGATACTGTAATGGTTAGTGGATTCAGATTCATCCAACAAAAATGTTAGGTTATGATGTCTCTAGGCTTTTTTTTAAATTTGTCTCCCTAATTCCTAATATTAGGTCTGACGCTAGGCCGGTGAGTTTCTGATGATGCTTACATAGACTATAGTCTTTAGGAAAAACCAACATTTTATTGATTTAAATCATACCAATTCGTAGACAAAAAAAGTCATACACAGTTGATTACTTACACAGCTATCGATGCTAATAGTATTTAAGAATGTTAGCGAATGTTGCGGTAAATGCTGTAATATTCCCAATTAATACGTAAATCTTAGACATAAGTTGATCTCCAAATGGGTTCCAAACTCTGACCATTGGGTCAAATTGAGTGACCATACATCTTAAATGATGAAAGCAATTTATATAAACTTTTTCTTTGGATTTAAAATTGTATAATTTGTTCGGCCACGCCATCGAAACAATAAATATATCAACAGAATAAACATGTCATGGCTATTGTATTAGATATTTGGATATATTATTTGGTTCAACAATTAAGGAAAAATCTGTTTTTTGTATAAATATAAATGTGACTCTTCATTGTGGTATTAGGACGAAATTATGAGCATTCCCTTGGTTAGGCTTGAACTTTGAATTATACTTCAAGTACAATAAACAACATGTATTTATATGAACAACTCGCTCAAAAAATAGTATTGATACGGAATTACTAATGAAAAAACAGTTTTTAGTTTTCTTTCTTATTTTTTTATGTGGATTTATACAATTTCTACTTGCTTTGTTGGGCTGTCTACTTAGGCCCAATGTTTTCTAAAATAGTATAACCTCTTCAATTCCTCATGTCTAAAATAGAGGATTTGATTGGTTGACACTTGACACTAGGAGAGATTGTTGCTATTCCTCATACTATATTTGGCACAAAGGTATTCTATAATGCTTCATAAACATTTTAATACTCTCTCCCGCCTTTTCCACCCTCCAAGTCTCCTTTACCAGTAGGTTTTGGTTCTTAAGTGCGACTAACAGCCCACTAATGTTAGTTTCATTAGGGCTATCTAATTTGACAATCATGCCAAATGTAGAAAGTGCATCTTTGGACTCATGTATCCCTAGTGAAGCCAATATTAGATAGCCTTTAGATGTCCATCGTTTTGGTCGACGAGTATAAGAAAGTCGTCCTCGAATCAAAAAAATATATTTGAAGTTAAAAAATTAAAAACTGACATTCTTTGGAAAATCATGTCGCTGAGTTGGTTAAATTAAAACACATGAGAGCATGGGTTGCAAGCACTATACATATATGTATATGTATTGAGTTAATTAGGTTGATGTAACCAACCAATCAAACACTTGCAACAAGCACATGAGTATCGTTTATTCATCCATATACTAATAGCTAGCAAATCCGTATGGACTAAATGGGAAGTGAAGCTGGCAAAAATATATTGAGGGAAGAATTAATCAACAATATTTTATATGCAATCATGTTGACATTTATGCAAATCACATGAACGAACTTTGATATATTTATATATATTCCTACCCGATAAAAACCCATAAATTAGTTTCATGCAATCAAGAAAGAATCGTTGCGAACTTGCGATCATAGACTATGATATATATTAAACACATCATGTGGAATTCACATGCATGTACAAATAATTTACATCTAAAGAAGCCGATAAATTGGAAAATGCGCCACCGTATGATCATTATACTATTTCAAAAAGATCACATGCTTCGTGTATCAGTCTTCAAAAACACTTATTGTAGTGTAATAGTTTAAAGCTAATGTATAAATAAGATTATTTTCGAATCACTAATGTTTTATGGGGGAAAATGAAAAATAATTGCAATAAGATGTTCCGGGATCCCGCCAAATTAACCCAAAAAACCCCTAAAAGAGGGAAACATACAATAGTAGGGACCTGTTTCCGTAGACTACGGTGCCTCTCCTCTTCCATGCATGAACAATCTTCAATATATATAAATAAAATTGTACAAATTTATAGAAAAATAAAATAAAAATAGAGATCCATGCAGTAGTGGAAATACGTATGGGCAATGATCGAATCGGACGGTGAGAAATGATGGTGGAATGGGACCCAAAGTGACCTATCAGCCACGTTAATTTGCCGAAAGGGTAATAACAGTAACCCAAATGGTCATTGGTCACTCAGACAGCCACACACATAGCCATCTTGGTCAGGCTGTCAAAAACCCTAAACTCGAAACTAAAGCCCACTTGAAGTCTTCCAATTCATCAATCATCATTGTTCATTATCACACATACAATTGCATGTGATTCGTAGAGTGGTCCATTTCGTGAAATCACTATGCCACGATCTCGATTGTAGTATATAATTTGTGATTAATAAAATTACCGAAAAAACTGATTAATTAATCGGCTCAAAGGTTCCCACTGTATGAAGAAAAATGTAGGGGTATATTTGTTATTTTTCTTGTAACCGGTGGGTGGTATGTATAATTTATCTTCTTTTTATTTGTATTTTAGTTCAACATAGATAATAAAAGACTTGTGTAACTATGCAATCCCAATCAACAATGATAATTTAAAAGTATTATGTGGAGTAATTAGTCCATGCACATTAATGAGAAAAAAGACAAAGAGAAATGAGAGATCACGTCAATGTCGAGTATCGATGGCTACAAACGAGAGTTTGCAAAAGCTAAGCTGTCGAAAACACGTGCATAGTATCCAGTTGGCACTTACAAACATTGCATAGTGTCGGCCTAAAAACATTTAACAATACCCCCCAACTCTTAGGAACACACACACACACATTGCATTATTAGCCTCATAAATGTCAATATCGTATACAAATCTTTGGCAATGGCTATGTGTATTCTCAATCGGAACTGCAATATATATGGCTGTTTTTAAACAAGAATCTAACCGAGGATGACCTATGTAACTCCACTAGCCCAAGACTCACTTGTAGCTTATTGTAATCATAATATATAAACATATGGGTAAACCAAACTAAGTAAGATTCATCATATCTTATGTATTCAAAAAGATTAGACAGTTTTTCGAATCAGCAACTACATAAAAATCAAACACACACAAAAAGTTAGTGAATCCAGCACGTGATTAAGCGACCGACGTTACTAATACCTTTTTAATATTGGATAATGCTTTCTCATCGCACAATTAAAAAGGATAAACAAGATCGAGCGTGTGGACGTAAGCGAGCATTTTAAAAACAACAAATTCCATAATTGCACGAATTAGAAGACAAAACATAATAATGTAAAAAAGCTTCTTACTGGTTTAGAAGCATAGAATCAATATAAATATGGACCACCCGCACGTTCGTTTGCATCACAACTCTAAAGTGTTGTCACTCAACAAAAAGGCAATGGAGGAGTCGAAGAAATACAAAAGTATGGTGAAGCAGACGATGAATAAGAAGAAGAAAAACAACAACAAGAAGGGTCACGGATCTGGATCACGATCCGGGTTACTCCAAATGAAGGTGAGGAGGCTCCAAATACTGATACCGGGCGGGCAGACATGCAACCACCCGGATCTGCTTTTATCAAAGACCGTTGATTATATTGTGCATTTGAAGTTGAAGCTTAGGTTCCTTAAAGCAATCTCCGAAATGTACTCTCTTTGAAAATCGTAAGATTTGTAAAACTATTCTTCTTCTTGTCTTCGGTACTATATAGCTATGGTGTCGAAGTTTAGTTTTCCGTATTATCGATTATCATTTGTAGTTTGCTTTATGTTGCGATGTTTTACCTTCTTTAATGTAGTTTGTCTATATATTTTTTATATATGTTTTGTCAGAAAACTGAATTCTACAATATGCTTTGTGAACTTCTTGGTTTATCTATTTTATGGCCTGCATATACTAATGGTTAAAACTCTAATTTATATAGTTTCGATACCTATATACACAATTCAGTGAAGTTTAGGTCACTGTTTTAATTTGTGTGGTAATTTGTACGAAAAGAAGCTTAGGTTACTTGTTAATACATTTCCAGGAGAAAAGAAAAATATTTTCCTAAGTATCTAATGGAGGATCCCCTTTTTACTAGGTTATTATTGTTTCAACTTTTCAAGTCATACGAATCTTAATAAATTGTACTGTTGATTAGTATGTTTTTACTGAAAATGAACTGGTTCAGTAACAAATTGGAGTTGTGAAGATCGGTAAGATTTTGAGTGATATAGACTCCTCTTTAAGTATGGAAGAAGAAATATACAATGAAAAGAAAAGAAAATAAAACCGAACTATCACGTGCCTCTCATGTGTCTTTGATTTAAGCTTCCGTCAGAGTAACCCTCTGTTTCACGCGGAGTCTTACACTCTCTTTTTCGTCACACACAAAAATAAAAAATTTGATCACGTTCAAAACTTTTGTGAAGATACCATGTATGTAATCTTAACCACCCAAATAAATCCATCACTTATCATGCATATCTCTGAATAAAATGTAACATGACATCAAATCTGCTTTGTTTTCTCCTGAACTAAATTCTTGAAAAAAGTAATATATGAAAATCACAGAGATTTTCCAAATGTTTTGGGAGAAACCAATCTCATTTGCTACACTCTTGAACCAACCTCCTTTTAATACCACATATATAGCTTCTCTTAAAATGATAGGGTCAGCCATGGTTGTATTCATCTTATCGTTCTTTGCGCCTTGTTCCACCGACACAAAGCCTTCGATGAAACTCTCAAGATAAATCTAATGAACTTTATAAACTTCGAAGATGTTGTAAGTATGAATCTAGTAAATGAGAAACCTTATGTTGGACACTTATTTAACAATGCTGTAACAAGCTCAAGGGAATGTACATAATCACTTTTTTCACAAAGATAATCATATCATTTTTTCATATATATATTACCCAATACAATCAAAGTATGAGACATTTCTCATAAGACGAGAGCATACTCTTAAAATTCCCCAATACAAACACCTATACCCAAAAAATTTAATTCCCTGCATAATCTTATTAAGGAAGACTGATAATCTCAGAAACGCACAAAACCGGAGACTTTTCATGTATTAGGATAGTATCCATATGGGTAACTAACAGAATGAGATCTGTAGTGAAGATTCTGTTGAGTATTATTATTCATTTGATCTCCAGACTCTATAGGCTTCGGCTTAGGCTTAGCCACACGCTTGCTGCTCTGTTCTTGGACCGCTCCAAAGACTATCTCATTAGACTTTTCACTGTCCTGCTCATAATAAGTATGCGGGATCGATGAGTAATGCCTTCGATGCTGCTGCTGCTGTTGTTGCTGATGCTGATGCTTCTGGTGCTGCTTTTGCTGCTGTTGCTGCTGGTTGGGGAACTCAGCGTCCCAGCTACTGTAGAATGCGCGGCTCTGACGTAGCTGCTGCATTTTCTCTGCATCTTTGGACATAAAAGCATAAGTCTTTCTTGGAGTTGGGTTCCTGGGCTCAACAGGAGGAGGTCCGTCTTCGTCTCGAATCACAAAGCTCTCTTGAATTGGCCATGGAGTTGATGTGCTAAATGCAGCAGACTGCTTTGTTGTCCCATGGTACTGCTGAAAGCTGGTGCCTGTCTGCTTTTTTCTAAGGATCTCCATAACTGACTCCCAAGCATTTGAAACGAGTTTTCCCAGCGATACCACAAATGTTTCCTCTTGTTTCTCTAGCTGCTCGTCTCCAGCCGGAATCAGAGATGGTCTGGAATGTTTCATAGGCTTTTGATCAGGATCAGCTTCGAACATTTCTTGATCCTGTGTAAGAAATATTTGAATAGTTTTAGCAGAATAATAATAAGCCAGGGTAGTCTTTGAGACGAGCACTTACATTATGAGAAGACACGATAGAGCCGACTCTTCGTTGCAACAGAGCTAGCATATAACCAAAGAAACCTGCAGCAACAAGAACAGCAATCCCTGCAATACATTGAATTCAGAGTTATTCAAAGAAAAAAAGAGACAAACATAAAAAAAAGTTTGGTACTTTTGTAAGTTTACCAAGAGGAAACCCGCTTCCATACTGATAAGCACAGTCATCGAAATGGAGTTGAATCTCTCTGATAGCTTTGTTTCCACGGTCAATAACAAGCAGAGAACAACTACTTCCAACATAAACAACATCAAAATCATTTGAAAACTTTGCATCTTCACTTGGTCCATCCACATGCCCTCCATTTCGAACCGTTTTGCCCCCGGCAATAGTTGTAACTCCTTCACATCATAGGCATTTAAAACTCAGTACAAGATGCAAACGTATATATAACCCTTCTATGAATGCAGTTATGAACAAGCTATTACCTCCTTCACTTATCTTCCGGATAGCATTATTCACAGTATCAGCCACATATATATTTCCTCTGTCATCAACCGTAAGCCCCTTAGGATGGTTCAGCTTCGCATCACGTAATCTCCCGTCAACATGACCTGGATATCCTTCAGGGGAGCCAGTAACCAGTCTTGGCCTGCTATCTGCAAGTGTTTCCAATACTTTCCATATAAATAAAACTCAACCAAATAGTAGAAAGAAACACTTTTGCAAACCAATATAAGCTTTTGTTTCTATTCTGAACCATTTGAAACAAACACTTTTGTTTTAGATCTCATCTTTGAAAAAGTCAGATTCAGCAAACAAATGTACTACTAAACTATACCCGTATACTGATATCATCCCCGACAAACTCACTCCAGAAACGACAAAGATACAGCAAAATCTCCATAAAATAGTAATAAAGCTCAGACTTTAGAATTTTCAATTTGAAGTACCAAAAAATTCCATCAATTTTTCCATATGCAGCATCTTTTTGTACTATAGTCCCCATGTGCATTCAGTTTGAAGTGATGACAAAAGCACAATCGTGGTCTCAACATCATCACAATCTCTTCAAGAATCAATAAACCACAAAATTTGTACTTACATAATGAAAGAGAAGATGAGATCTTGTAGATGTTACTGTTCTCAGAATCAAGAATAAGTAACTCTCCGTTTGGTAAGACTTCAATAGAATACGGTTCAATACCAAGTTTACTTCCATCAAACACAGTCTCTACACTATACCCATTTTCGAATTTCACCATCGATCTCGTTGCAATAGCTGATTCATAAAAAAAGAGAAACCTTTATTCGTTAGAAAAAGATTAAAAAGCAAACTTTATGATCAGAAAATGGAAGAGGATTCGAACTTGTTTTGGTTGTGGTTTTGAGTGACCATAACCATTTCATTAGTGAAGAGCCATGATTTGAGATAAACCCATTAAGAATCTCTGCAAAAGGAGTAAGATTTGAAAACAATTAAACAAAGAATCGAAGAGAAGAGAGAGTTAAAAAAATGTGATTACGCTTACTTGCAGGAGAATTAGCTGAAGGAGCTGAAGATACAATCCCAGAGAGAAGTAGAATGAGAATACTTAGAACTAGAAAATCTCTACCCATTGATTGGATTTGAAGAAGAAGAGACAAGTTTTAAACTTGAGAAGACGCGGCAGAGGAAGAAACTAAGAACCCTAAGAAGCTTCTCTAGGGGAAGTATAAGAATGGCGGACAATGCGAAGATTTGAAATTTGAGGTTTCTTTCGATGAAAGAGAGAATTAAAGAGAAGAAACAGAGAGGTTAAGATTTGTGCAGAGTTTGTTGATAAGCAAAAAAGAGTGAAGACAGTGTCTCAGTGAGAAAAGAGGAAGGGGAAAGTTTTTATTTAGAAGGAGACAGAATAAAAAGAGTGAGAGAGAGAGTCATGTGATGCGATCAACGTCGTTACTTTTTTTTAATCTATAGTTTTAGAATGAAATTTTTTGTATGGGTTGGTTGATTAATTTAATTTTAGGAATATCAAAATTAAACTTTTTGAGTTTAGTAGAATAAAGCTGGAACTATATTCTCTGGACCTGGTGATTAAACAACTTTAGTCTTAGTTTATGTATAAGATCAGCTTTTAAAATTTATGTGATGGAATATATTCTACAACCACAGAATAAGTACAAATGTTTATATCATATACTAGATTTTTGGTAAAGATTGTAACTTTTCTAGTATGAAAGTTTTTGGTATTGAGCTTTTATTCATCTTTGATGGTTTTGATAATATGTGAAGAACATAAGTCATACATGTCTTTATATATAGTCAAATCTATAATCCTATAAAATAATGTAAAGAACTTTTAAACTATACTGATCATTTTGTTCTATGTAAAAAACACTGATGATTTGTTGGTTTGCTAAAGTGTTTATAACAAATATTTTTGTTGAGTTCATACAATTTTGTAATACTGAGTAAATCACACACTGAAATGTTAATTAGTCTTCAAACCAATAACCATATTATATACGAAAGTTGTATTAAATGCGATTTTAGTTATGGAATCATTCTGGTTGTATTAAAATGGTAAACAGACTTTGGAAATAAGTTTAGGTTTTAGCACACGAAAAAAAAAAAATGGTGTATATTATCAAAAAAGAAAGAGTTTTATTAATTTTATGATTGTGCTGTGGCTTTCTTTGAATGGCCACTAGTTCAAGCAAACAAAACATCCAATAGAGGAAACACACGTGTCAATGTAAGATCCATTTAGAGTACGTCACGTGTACGAAGGTAACGTGTCTGTCTATTTTACTCGATCTTTTTGTTACGATAAATGAATATAAGAGGGGTAAAGTAGTAATCACATATGGTACGAGTTAAGACTAGAGTCAAACAGTGCATATATTCTCCCACCAAAATCCTTGTTTCGCGCTGCCTTATCTATTTTTATTTGTAAAATTCACTTCTTCTTCTTCTTCTGTTTTTACCTCTTTTGATTTTTTATTGTATATTCACTTCTTGTTGTTTGTTTTTTTACCTCTTCTCTCATATTTAAAGTCTCAATACTAATTAAGACTCCATATGCTATTTTCCCCCAACTGAATCTTATTACTAAAAGAACTTTGTTACAAACATTTGATCATACAAAAAACAATGTCTCAAACATTTTTTTCAGCGACAATCAGCCTTTTACTAGCTGATTTACAAGACTTTCGACACTGCTTTTATTCATTAATATATATAATATATATATATATAGATATAATATATTTCCACTTGACCACCATTTTCTTGTTGATTTGCTAGCCGAAAAAACGTGAAAGAGATATTTATTGTCTTTTCATGTGAGCACAACGGTGCACATCTAGTTGTCTTCTGAAGCATACCATTTTTCCCTATCTAATCAGCGTAATAAACCCATACAAAACAGAAAAAATGAGATGAAACTTTTGAGACTAATTAGGTCCTCGCAACTTCGGATGCTGATTCTGCTAAAAATTGGAAACAGTGCAAAGTGAAAAAAACATAAATTAAATAGTGATATGTTGGGAAAAAGAAATAAGTTTTTTAGAATAAATGGAAAAATGTAAAAGCCAAACAACAAAAGAAAAGGAGCAATGGGAAAGAAGAAGGTGAAAAATGGTCCCCTTTAATTGATAAAACACTTTAACTGGAGAAAAGAAGATTCATCAAGAGATAACTCTTTTTGTTTTTCATAGGACTTTTTAAAAAAGTATCAAAGGGAAAATAATATACTGATTTTTTAAAATTCAAAATAAATAAAAAATAATTACAAAAAACAGAAAAATTATTTTAGTTAATCATTTTCTTGGTATATAGCTTAAACTCTTAAGAG
>Ga0041059_1001004_pt1 | contig 22389 bp, 18 predicted proteins | sample AraColnosormetaG_FD_56232 | JGI IMG/M metagenome (GOLD analysis project Ga0041059, IMG submission 56232) | Arabidopsis roots microbial communities from North Carolina, USA - Col MF nosort | ecosystem: Host-associated > Plants > Roots > Unclassified | place: USA: North Carolina | collected... | reverse complement strand
ATCGTAATTATATACCGCTTTTTTTTTTTTTGCGTTTTACATCTATTAAATTTTTTGTACTGTTTTAAAACTTAGTCTAATTTAGTTTTAAAATTTATATGTAATTTAGTCTAATTTAGTTTTATATCTATTAATCGGACTTATTAAGACTAAATTAGAAAAACATATATGGTTCCAAATATACAAAAAAATTGGCATTAAGAAGAACAAAAAAGACAAAGAAAAAGAGTGAGAGAGAGACTGGAGTAGACCAGCATCCACCATCCCGGGTCCGACAGTCCGTATCAGCATCCCCTGATTCACTCTCTACAAATGTCACTCTCTTGCCTCTCTCTCCCTCTCATTTAAACGTTTTTCGGCTTAAACCTTTTCTCAGCAACAAACTCATCTCCTCTGAGAGAGACTGTTTGTTTGAGAAGAAGACGAACGTAAAGACTTGTTTACTAAACCCGAGATTTCTTTCTTTCTTGTTTTCAAAATAAAAAAGCAGAGATCTCTTCTCCTTCTTCTTCTTTTTGCTTTGTTTGCTTTTGCTTTCTCTTCTTTTTCTATGTGTGTTTGTGGTCACTACCCCGAAAAAAAATAAAGTAATGCTGTCTCTCTTCTCTTCAAAATTATTGTTAACCTCTCGTAACTAAAATCTTCCATGGTAGTAGTAACAAAGAAGACCATGAAGATTCAAATTCATCTCCTTTACTCGTTCTTGTTCCTCTGTTTCTCTACTCTCACTCTATCTTCTGAGCCCAGAAACCCTGAAGGTAAAATTTGCTTCTTTTATTGTTACTTTAGTTTAAAAATTGGATCTTTTTTCTCAACTCTATAACAAAAATCCGTTTTTTTTTTTTTTTACAGTTGAGGCGTTGATAAGTATAAGGAACAATTTGCATGATCCTCATGGAGCTTTGAACAATTGGGACGAGTTTTCAGTTGATCCTTGTAGCTGGGCTATGATCACTTGCTCTCCCGACAACCTCGTCATTGGACTGTGAGCTTTCTTTTCTTCCGAGTTTGTTTTCTGCTTTTAGAGTTCATTAATGGCGACAATTTCTCTCTCTATCTCTCAATGGTAGAGGAGCGCCGAGCCAGTCTCTCTCGGGAGGTTTATCTGAGTCTATCGGAAATCTCACAAATCTCCGACAAGTGTAAGATTACGACATCCTCGGATCTTGTTTTCTATAATATAAAGTTTGTCTTTTTTGCTTGTTTCTCAATTCCAATTTTTTTGCTTTGTTTGAAGGTCATTGCAAAATAACAACATCTCCGGCAAAATTCCACCGGAGCTCGGTTTTCTACCCAAATTACAAACCTTGGATCTTTCCAACAACCGATTCTCCGGTGACATCCCTGTTTCCATCGACCAGCTAAGCAGCCTTCAATATCTGTGAGCTTAGCTTTGCTTCTCTCCTCTGTTCTTCAATCTTGTTTACAATGTAATGATGATTTGTTTTCATCGGTTCATTAATCATCTTAATAACCTCGTACGAATTGAATTTCCAATAGGAGACTCAACAACAACTCTTTGTCTGGGCCCTTCCCTGCTTCTTTGTCCCAAATTCCTCACCTCTCCTTCTTGTGAGTGTATACAGATTTGTCCTTTCACCTACTGAAGTGTTTTGTTTTTTTTTGTCTGAAATTTAAATTCTTTTGAAACTCAGGGACTTGTCTTACAACAATCTCAGTGGCCCTGTTCCTAAATTCCCAGCAAGGACTTTCAAGTATAATAAACCTTAAGTTTCAAAATTTGAAGTGATTTCACAAATTCTTGTAGTTGAAGTCAAGACTAAGTCTTGCTTCTGCTTTCCTTTTGAATTTGTAGCGTTGCTGGTAATCCTTTGATTTGTAGAAGCAACCCACCTGAGATTTGTTCTGGATCAATCAATGCAAGTCCACTTTCTGTTTCTTTGAGCTCTTCATCAGGTAAAAGTCTCGTTCTTGCAGTGTTTTCATCATTGTAATGATCCTTTCATTAATCAATACTTGAGTGTGTGTGTAGGACGCAGGTCTAATAGATTGGCAATAGCTCTTAGTGTAAGCCTTGGCTCTGTTGTTATACTAGTCCTTGCTCTCGGGTCCTTTTGTTGGTACCGAAAGAAACAAAGAAGGCTACTGATCCTTAACTTAAACGGTTCGTCGATTTGAGCTTGTTGCTTATATAACTTTGATTCAGGAAGATGTTGAGTTTTTAGTTTTGCTTTTAGCAGATAAACAAGAGGAAGGGCTTCAAGGACTTGGGAATCTAAGAAGCTTCACATTCAGAGAACTCCATGTTTATACAGATGGTTTCAGTTCCAAGAACATTCTCGGCGCTGGTGGATTCGGTAATGTGTACAGAGGCAAGCTTGGAGATGGGACAATGGTGGCAGTGAAACGGTTGAAGGATATTAATGGAACCTCAGGGGATTCACAGTTTCGTATGGAGCTAGAGATGATTAGCTTAGCTGTTCATAAGAATCTGCTTCGGTTAATTGGTTATTGCGCAACTTCTGGTGAAAGGCTTCTTGTTTACCCTTACATGCCTAATGGAAGCGTCGCCTCTAAGCTTAAATGTTAGTATAATGTCTTGAACCATCAGTCCAAATCTCATTTTCGATGAGTTTTAACCAATTTTGTTTAACTGTTGTAGCTAAACCGGCATTGGACTGGAACATGAGGAAGAGGATAGCAATTGGTGCAGCGAGAGGTTTGTTGTATCTACATGAGCAATGTGATCCCAAGATCATTCATAGAGATGTAAAGGCAGCTAATATTCTCTTAGACGAGTGCTTTGAAGCTGTTGTTGGTGACTTTGGACTCGCAAAGCTCCTTAACCATGCGGATTCTCATGTCACAACTGCGGTCCGTGGTACGGTTGGCCACATTGCACCTGAATATCTCTCCACTGGTCAGTCTTCTGAGAAAACCGATGTGTTTGGGTTCGGTATACTATTGCTCGAGCTCATAACCGGACTGAGAGCTCTTGAGTTTGGTAAAACCGTTAGCCAGAAAGGAGCTATGCTTGAATGGGTAAGAAATGACACTCAGAAGTACACTTTCTTGATTACTTCATAAGATCAACCAAATTAACATTTTCTCCGGATGCTGTTGTAACATTGGTTTAGGTGAGGAAATTACATGAAGAGATGAAAGTAGAGGAACTATTGGATCGAGAACTCGGAACTAACTACGATAAGATTGAAGTTGGAGAGATGTTGCAAGTGGCTTTGCTATGCACACAATATCTGCCAGCTCATCGTCCTAAAATGTCTGAAGTTGTTTTGATGCTTGAAGGCGATGGATTAGCCGAGAGATGGGCTGCTTCGCATAACCATTCACATTTCTACCATGCCAATATCTCTTTCAAGACAATCTCTTCTCTGTCTACTACTTCTGTCTCAAGGCTTGACGCACATTGCAATGATCCAACTTATCAAATGTTTGGATCTTCGGCTTTCGATGATGACGATGATCATCAGCCTTTAGATTCCTTTGCCATGGAACTATCCGGTCCAAGATAACACAATGAAAGAAAGATATCATTTTTACGATGGATCAAACAATCCAATGAAAAAAGCTCTACACTTTTATAATATAGACATGTATATGGTGGTGAAAATTGATGAAAAATATCTCTACAGTTTGAGATTATGTGTTCGTTATGTTGATGATGTATATATTAACTTTTAATTGTGAGTTTCTATGATTATTTTGCTTCCTTTAACATTATGATGATGACAAAGGAAGAAACTATGAGACTGATTTGTTTGAGTCTTTTCTTTTGACCAGAATCTGATTTGCTCTCTCTCACACATACTCAAAATCGTATCAAACAATTCCTGAGAATTTATCTTTTGTAGTTATCATAAGCTGCTGCTTTGTGTTTGTGGTCCTTTAAGCTTAATGTGTTGCGACTTTTGTCCAACTTTGACTCTCATGTGTCATTTTCAGTTCTCATCACAAACCAAACAAAGCTTATCCCACTCAATCGAAAACGTCGTCGTTCTGAAAAGTAACAGAAGAGAAGAAACGACAGCGTTTTGAGAAGAAGAAGACGAAAAACAGAACATATATAAAAAGCAGAAAACATTAAGACAGCTGCTTAAACAATTTGGGAGACATGGCGAATCTGTCCTCTCTTCCTTCTCCTATCTATTGTGTTTCTTTCAATCAAGATAACAGGTGAGTTCTTCTTATTTATTTGAAAATCGTTGAAGATAGCGAATTCGATTCTCTTAGTAGATTTTCGAGGAAAAGTTCTTCTCAGATAACGTAACTCAGAAGCTGCCCTTTTATTGTTGTTTGATGGCTGTTCGATTATTGCAGTGGTTTTGCGATAAGTTGGAAAGATTCCTTCAAAATATTCGATTCCACTACAGGCAGACTCTGCTATGAACGAGGCAAGTTTTATCTGTTCGTTTTGGTTCTGCAGTTTCTGTGTTTTAATCAAAAGATCCAACTTTTGTTGTCTATATCCTTTAAATTGAATCCGTGGGCGTTTATAATTGATGGATTTGATAGAAAACTTGGTTAGATGAATCGAAATCTTAAGTATGATCTGATATTGAAGACAACTTCCTGTAATGCAGTTGCAGACATTAAACACTTATTAATGTTGTAAATTTTAGATTGGTTAGTGTCTGAATATTGATGATACCTGGTAAAAAAAGCTAATGCAATTGGCATAAGATCATCCTTATTCCAAGCTTCAATTTTTACTTTAAAACTGTGTATTGAAGTTTTTTTTTCCCTTTTGTTTGTTTTTTTGTTAGCTGCTGGAGCCTTTGTTATTGTTGAGATGTTGTATAGCTCAGATCTACTTGCAATTGTTGGAGCTGGTGAACAGGTTTGTGCTTGATAAACATTATTCGATAATCAGATTTGATCTTTGTTTGATTAAGGAAAATTTCATATATATAGGCTTCTCTATCCCCACGGCGTCTTTGTTTGTTCAAGACCACAACGGGTTTACCTCTTAGGGAATTGAATTTTTTAACTTCTATACTCGCTGTTCGTATGAACAAGAAAAGGTTTGTTACCGAACTTATGACTTCAGATTGTTGTTTGTTTTGTCTTTGAGAGTGTGAATTCATGGTTCTGTGATTGCTTCTTATCAGACTTGTTGTTGTGCTGCTAGAGAAAACATTCGTTTACGACTTGAATACTCTTGTCATGCTTGATACTATCGACACCGTGCCAAATCCAAAAGGTATCTCATTAAGTTCCCTTTGTCAGTTTTTACCGTATTAGTTCATTGTAAACAGACATGTAAATGTATATCTTCGTTCAGGTCTATCTGCATTCTCTCCATCTCTTGAAGGCTGCTACTTAGCTGTTCCAGCTAGTACGACGAAAGGATCTGTTTTGGTGTATAACGTCATGGATTTGCAGTCTCATAGTGAGGTTTACTAGATGCTTCACCTGATTTTTGGTTTAAATTTCTAATTTGCATAGAAAACTAAGTTATTAATGAACTTGATTGTATTGTCTCTCTGTTTGTTAAACTCGATTACAGATTGATGCACATCGTTCTCCATTGGCTGCGATTGCACTGTCTTCAAATGGAATGTACATTGCTACAGGATCTGAGCAAGGAACCTTGATCCGAGTCCATCTTGTTTCAGAAGCAACTAAGGTGAATAGTTTGCTCTTTTAATACATCACCATTTTGTTTTTCTACAGATTCTTAATCGTTTCTTTCCTCTGTTTGCAGTCATATAGTTTCAGGAGAGGAACATACCCATCTACTATATATTCACTGTCTTTTGGACCATCGACACAGCTTCCAGATATATTAATTGCAACTAGTTCTTCAGGCTCCATTCATGCCTTCTCTTTAAGTTTGGCCATAAACCAAAGGTTAGGATTAAGAATCACACTCTTACTTCCCTTATACATACTGTGATTCCTAACATTTGTAAGAGTTTTTCAGAAGCAAAAGGTCTACTAGCTTTCTTGGATCGGTTCTTCCCGACAGTGTGAGTGATGCACTAGATCCAGCTCATCATCATGTGCTTCAAAACGCAGTTTCTTCCGGGATTAGAAGGTGAAAGTTAATTCTTTTAGACGCTGCTAATGACCTATCAGGTTATATTCCCCAAGAGGTTTATTGTCTGTCTCTTGCTTGTGTGTACAGTTATGCCGTGGTTAGGAAGATAGACAAACTTGAAGGAACATCATCTCCATCTCATTTTACATCTCTTAGGTAAGATTTTAGGATATCTTCATTTTGAAACCATGGTTACATGACAAGTTTTGATAATCTTTTACCTTTCACGTTCTTTTCAGAGCAACGGTATCGGTGATCACTTATAACGGATATTTCCAGGAGTATACGCTAAGTATCAATAACAAGAATGAGTCTCTATGGACACTGGAACGTGAATTCAATCTCTTCTCCATAACCACCGGGTGATGTATACAACCAAATATCAAATATATGAAAGTACTGGGCAACTTTTTTGTATGTAACAATTTTTGTACCTTGGGTTCATTAAGAATATGTTTATAGTCTCATGTTCTTTGGTTATTCGCAAATATAATTAGCTCTTCCGTGCTATTACTGTATCTTAATCTTGATTTGTGTTGAAGAAATGAAATACAAAATGGTTTCCCAACTCTTTCCATCATATCCCACTTACTCCATAGTTACAGTCAAGGCTCTTTAGCTATGAATCAGAATTTTCAAGTCAGGATCATTTGTCGGTCTAATGGCTCACAAGTCATAACATCATCATAATCCAAAGAGCAAAAGTCTTTTATCTTATGAGAATTCACTGTATCCTACTCAAGACTATTAGTCTACTTCATCTTAACACATCCATTAAGTCAAAATAGTGTAAAGACAGGTACATTACAAAGTCAAGAGTATTTACCCATTGATTTGCATTTTGTATGTTTGAAGAAAGATTTGCTAATTGTGTTTGCTAAAGATGAATGTTTAAGACATTCATCGAGATCTTGTCTTAACGACTTGTCCTCTAGAAGCTTTTCTCTCCATCTTCTCCCTCTTTTTGCGAGTCTTCTCATCCTCAACACCTCCCTAAGTTCAGTCATATAGACAAAACACAGTCCATTTTAAATGATCATGTTTTATTTCCCCCTTGTTCAAAGCACTTTGAGAGTATTCAAGACAAAGTGATTACCTCTGAACCATGTGACAATAGTCCCTTAATAAGACCAGAAGCTTTGTATGCTCCAAATGCAGGGATCTAAAATAAAAACAAGCAAAAGTAAATGGTTGCATCATTCCTACAGAGCAAATCTGTTGTTTGCCTTAAAATATGGCAATAAAGAAAATTGAGATGGGTATCATACCACTAAATACGCGTACCAAAACTTTCCAGAGATGATAGATCCGACCTGCACAAAGCAGGTGATGTAGAGTACATCATGCAAATATCTGCAAGGAAGAATAGAGCATCAGGCTTATACTATAGAATCTACCATAAATCCAATCCACCATAAAGATGACGATTATGTAGCAACTGATAAACGATAAAACTCGGAGAAAGCCACAACTAGTAAAACATCACTCATTTCAAACAACTGATAATGAAACAGTCCTCCTACTATTGCTTTTGGTTATGGAAACAGAATCCAACTATACAGAAACACTTGAGACAAAAGCAGGCACTTTCTAGTTGATCAATTTAAAAGACAAATCTTTCCGAACGTACCCACACATTCCAGGAGTGCTCATGTCAAATCCACCATCAAGAAGTTCACCAGCATCACTAACACTAGGCTTTGCCATTTGATGAAGAAGCTTATATGGAATCCCGTAACCTAACGATGTTAACACAAGACCAATCCAATTTTTCCAGGTATGACTTGAATGCGAAATTATAACCCTCACTAGGACATACAAAATCTGCAAACACATATTGCCAAAAACATCAATCCTCGAATTCATCGAAACAAAATCAGCTAAACATTGAAACTTTCGAGACCTAAAGATCAAATTCAACGGATTTTTAGTTCCATATTGATACAAGTAACGTATCTAAACAAATCTAAGCTCAACGGATTAATGTATTGAGAATTTAAGAAATGAGGAACGAGGAAGTTACGTTGCAAAGGATCATAATGAGACGGAGCTTAGCCATGTGTCGAGCGTTCTCATCTTTCCTCTTCTTTGCTCCTTGATTCGCCATGAGTTAAAAGAGAATGATCAAAGAGACGAGGAAGATAGTTTTTTCAGTTTCTGTAATTCTTCTTTTGCTTTGGATCTTCACAAATGGTGTGAGAGAAAACTTTTAGGTGTCTAAGCTTGTTTAATCCAATTATATATTGACACCTGTACCTTTTTGTCGTCCTCTTTTCTCAAATACTTTTTTCACGCAGGAAATGTTTTGTTTGGCTGCGTGTCGTAATTACGCTTTTCCTTGGGTTTAGGACAAAGATTCTTAATTTGGGCTTTCGTCTATCCTTATCAGTTGTTGTTGGAAAACTGAAACAGTTCTATCTAAATGGGCCAGAACAACCTAAAAGGCCCATAAAATCTGACATCTTAAGGCCTATCAACAGAAAACTGCATTATTTCAGTTTTCCAATAACAAGGTCTGTGTGAAAATCACCGGCGCTCGGAGAAGACATCAACATAAAACCTTTTACCGCTGTTCCAAAAACTAAAAAGTATACCATTTCTATGATCAATCGGTAAAACGATATTTATAACGGAACAAGAACAAAAGTAGTGTAAATTTTTTTCCCTGTTTTATGTTGTTCTATAGACAAAAAAAAATGAAGATATCATATCTTGTGGGCCTATATCCAATATTTGAGTGTAGCCCATATTTGGATCAAACATCACGTCTTACACAATGGTTCTCGGATATCCCAATCTGAGTATGGTTTTAGGTCAATTCAACATAGTATTATTTTGTCAACAAGCACCATTATAGCAAAAACAAAGATGTATCAAAGAAAAGTAGCGTTAGGGGTTGGTCAGAAAAAGACATGTTTGCAGTGTAAGAAATGACGTGGACACGTGGAATCATACGCAATGCAACATGTCATCATTAAGGTCCATTGTTCAACTTACCCATTGAGAACAAAACTAGAAAAATTATAGACCGTTGGATCATCTTTAAGGACCATGTCTGATTCACGTATCTCTCTCCCACTTGGAATATGCTTAGCCTATGTATGGGACACATTCGCTAGGTCCACCAGTATCCTGTACGCAAACGCAACATCGAGAAGCTTCCGTTTCCAATATTCTATACTATAATTACAAATGTTAAAAATTGTTTATAAAATTTGTAATTTGACTTGTAGACATCATTAGGGTAAAGATATATCAAGAAATTACTTTTTTCATAGGAATAAAAATAGTCAACTCTCTTAAATAAGGGACAAATACAATCCTCTAATGACCTGGAAAACAACTATGCAATCAACATTAACAAATGTAATTAGAAGTACAACACAATCAATTTTGGTTAAAAAATTGAAAGTATATAAAAATAAAAAAATAAAAAACGTGTCTTAGTTGATAAATAACTCATTAATCACGCCTCTATCTCTCTGTTTTAAGAGTTTAACAGTTAAAGATCTTCTTCTCTATCTTCCTTATTTGACTACATCTCCGTTTATTCTTGGGTCTCTCTCTATCTCTCTTATCCAGATTTATCATCGTCATTACATATAAACATCAAACTTAACTTTTCAATATTCTCATTCACTTTTTCCTCTTGTGCTCTAATTCTTATCCGGATCCGATTTCTCTCATACAAAGATTCTGTTTTTCTTCTTGGGTTATTGTTCTTGCTCTGTTTCCGTATCTCAAAGTTTCAGCTGCTGAATTGAATTTGCATTGATCGTAGATGAGACCAATCATTAGGTTATCATCTCTCAGTAGAATTAGATGGGCTCTAAGGAACAATCAAGAACGTTATTCTTCAACTTTCTACTCCAAAAGCCGCAAACTTTTGATCGGTGTCAATCAAAATCAAGCTCTGCTGAATACAAACACTGATAATTCAAGTTTGTATTCAAGGTCAAGTATCTTTAGAGGCTTATCAGCAGAAGCAGTAGAAGCAGCTGATCCTGCTACTACTAGGGTCACCGTCTCAGGTTTTGTTTCTCTTTGCAAAGAAATTCTATCAATCTCAGAGTTCGTGTTTATTGGTTTGCTGATATTTGTTGAATGATGACAGATGTGAATAGAACAGGTCCTCTTGTTGAGTATGAGAGAAGAATCAGTAATGGTGAACTCATGACTGGTGATATCTGCCAAGTATGATAAAAATAATAGCCACTCTTTTTTACTTCATTGAAGCTTTTGAGCTATAAGATTAAATGTGATTCGTGTTACTTGCGGCTTAAGGTTGTGTTTGAAATGTTGTAGATTAGTGCATTGAGAGAGCTTCAGAGACTATATGATGAGCTTGTGGATTCAGTAGATACATGTCGTTTAGATCGGTATAATACTTCTGATAAATCCTCAAGGTGATTGTTCTGTTCTCTTAGCCTTGACACCTTTCCTTCTCTGTTTAGGATTGAGAACTTGAGTCTCACACAACTGTGTTTTTGTGTAATACAGAAGTCGTTGGTTTTGGTCTCGGCTCATGCCACAGACTTCTTACTCACCCGTCAAAGGATTATACCTTTATGGAGGTGTAGGTACAGGAAAAACCATGTTGATGGACTTATTCTTTGATCAACTGTAAGTTTGTATGATCAAATTCTTATCCTTTTTTTTCGAGCATTGCGGTTTCATGACAATTCTCTTGTTTCATTAGGCCTTGTACTTGGAAGAAGCAGAGGATACATTTCCATGATTTCATGTTGAGTGTTCATAGCCGCTTGCAAGTATGGATAATTGAGTTTCCATTGTTTCTCTATTGATTTTAGTAGGAAAAGCTTTAGCCTTTTGAGATACGTTGTTTGATTTCGGTTCATAATGTTTGCAGAAGCACAAGGGTTTATCAGATCCACTTGAAGTTGTTGCCCAAGAGATAGCTCATGATGCAATCTTACTATGTCTAGATGAGTTCATGGTATGTACACTATTTCATATATTTATTTTCTTGAAAGTGATCATCTTTGGATCAACACATCTTGATTTTTTCGGCTACTGTTTCTGTTATTATAGGTAACTGATGTTGCAGATGCTCTAATACTAAACCGACTCTTTGGACATCTGTTTAGCAATGGTGTTGTAAGTGTCATCTTTACTTACATTATGCTGCTACAATCATCTTAAAACTGACTTTTGTCCATGCTTGCTATATAAAATATAGATTCTTGTTGCTACATCGAATCGGAATCCTGATAAACTCTATGAAGGAGGACTCCAAAGAGATCTGTTCCTACCTTTCATTTCTTCATTGAAGGTAGTCTAATCTACTATCATTAGTCCACTTTCAGTACCTTTTTAATTCAAAGACTGCATCAAGATTTCCATTTTCGCAGGAACGAAGTGTGGTTCATGAGATCGGTTCAGCGGTTGATTACCGGAAACTAACTTCGGTATTGCTCTTAATCCCATTAAAAACTCCCTAGACTGGCTTCAAGGTAGAGCTGAGTTCAATAACTGGGACACTTCTTCATTTTTGCAGGCTGAGCAAGGATTCTACTTCATTGGTAAAGATCTTTCGACCCTTTTGAAACAGAAGTTCCGACAATTGATTGGAGACAATGTTGTTGCCCGTCCACAGGTAGTAGAAGTGGTGATGGGAAGAAAATTACAGGTACAGTTTATTATACCAATCTCTGTGTAACTCCAACAACACTTGTGTTGTCTGTATATAAGTTCTTCATCAGACCAAATGCTGCTTCATGAACAGATTCCATTAGGTGCCAATGGATGTGCATACTTTCCTTTTGAAGAGCTATGTGACCGACCTCTTGGAGCTGCGGATTACTTCGGTTTGTTCAGTAAGATACTTTACTTTGTCTCTCTCTCATCTGCAAATCTTGTCTCTAAACAGTGCTTCTTCTTCTTCTTGATGTTGCAGAGAAGTTTCATACTCTTGCCTTGGACGAAATTCCAGTGTTTGGGCTTCATAACCGTACTGCTGCATATAGATTCGTCACGCTAGTCGATGTATGCAATTCCTGGTTCTTGTTTTGTTCTTATAAGATGGCACTACCAAACCATTTCATCAAAATCTGATAATGATGGTTTAAGAATTGCAGGTAATGTATGAGAACAGAGCGAGGTTGTTGTGTACAGCTGAAGCAAATCCTCAAGAACTTTTGGAAAAGATTATAACAATCTCAGAGGCGAAATCGATGGGTCCAAGAACATCATCAAGATCAAGAAAGAACGATGTTACTGAGCTCTGCGTGGATAACGAATTAGGTTTCGCAAAAGACAGAACCATCAGTAGGTAATGTAATAACAGACTCTGTGATTAACAACTAAAATCTATTAGTTTCATTGGTTACTCATCAAGCGGTTATGTTTATTGTGTAGATTAACAGAAATGAACAGCAAAGAATACTTGGAGCACCATGCCATAACACACAATCTGTAACACTCATACTAGACCCTTGATGATTCTTCATGGGATTCTTCAATTAAATCCTATAATAGCTTATTGTATTTTCTGTATCACACCAACAGATTGATCCGAACCATGAAAAGGAAATTGTTTTTCCATTGTTGTAACATTGAATTTTCGATTTACTGCTATATTAAATCTAATGAAATTGCATCTTTTCATGTATGCATCAAGAACAATAACACATTGCAATATTAACCAGATTGTTGCTAAACATTTAAGTGGTAGAAGCAATACATCAAGAGCAACTACGATATTAAACTAGTTTTGGAAAGAAAGAGAGTAGGAGCCAGTGTTGGGATCTTTAACCGCCTTAAAGTTGTCCACACTCATTCCAAATCGACCCAAAATCGAGTTTCCCATCTCCTTCAGCTTAGCTACAAACACAAATATATTCAGTATAAATGACTGTTAATGAATCGATGCATATATATGACCACGCTCTTGATGCATGCTGATTGCAAAAGATAATAAAAGTTCGTGATGGAATACTCTCAGAACTTACTTATAGCTTCTTCTTTCATCTTTTCTCGCTTCTCAGCAGCAAGAGGTTCAAGACGTCGAATCCCTTTCCTAGCTTGATCATTTGAAGGATCAAGTTCTAAGATCTTCTTCAGGTCTGCATATGAGAAGACAGAGGCTCAGTATGGCTCTTCCACTAAACCTGATCTACAACCAAAAGCTATCTATCATGTAACAAGTACCAGAAACTAACCACCTAAAACTCCTAGCTTATTTTTCTAATAAACTGGTTTCATGAGTAAACCTCAAAGGGAAAGACTTTTGCTTGCATACAAGGTAAATAAATACTCATGAACTCACCCGTGACAGCATCTTCGAAGTGTTCAAGTTTCTCGTGTGCTTCAGCCCTTCGAACCAAGGCCTTATTGTAGGTAGGATTTAGCTCTAAGGCTTTTGTGCATTCCTTGATTGTTTCTTCACATTTACCCTGACAAACATTTCACAGAAAATCTTGAGCACTATACTCATCTTCTATCGGAATTCAAATAGACCAAGAAGTAATCAAAATAAAGGACATACCAATTTGAGGAAACATACACCTCTGTTTAAATAGCATATGGATCGAAGCTCTATAGACTCAGGTAACTCCTGAACAAGCTCTAAAGCAAAAGCATACTTTGACAATGCTTCTTCATAAAGGCCATTAACGAACAGTTTATTTCCTTCCGCTTTAGCCTCATTTGCTTCTGCCAAAGCTTTCTCCTTCCAAACAAAAAAGACAAATTTCAATAACTATCAACACTAGCTTTAAAGCATTCTCTACTAATCTCATCCAAAGGTTCAACCTTTAACAGCAAAATTGAAACTTTGTCAATAGGTACAGTTGTAATGAGAACTAGCTAATAAACCCATAAACCATAAACTAATTTGAATGTGGATTCACCTTGTTTGATCCGTCGTCGACTATGGCTTCTCCTTCACTCATTAGCTCAATCTGCTCTTCCTTCTTCTCCGAGTGCTGTGGTTCCTCCTGACTCGTGACGGCGTCATTTTTGGTACCATCTTCCTCTCCTTCTTCATCGCTAATTTCACGTTCGCTGGCAGTTTCGAACCCATCGGAATCATCTCCGTCGACTTGTTTCGTCTCCGTGGGTTGCGGTGAGGATGAAGACGCTGGCTTTGGTTCGTTTTTGATGAGGATCTCGTCTTCACTCTCACTTGATTCGATCAGTACCATCTTCAATCTAAGGTTCTTCGAGAGTTTGCTTGCACAAAGATAGATTTCAGCGCGAGACTTATTCGATCGTCGATCTAGCTTTCCTCACAAATCAAATCAGAATCCAGAGCACTCGATAGAGAAGAAGAAGGGTCAAGATGCCTTGTTTAAACGACGACGTTATACTTTAGCTGGTTAAACGGGTTTTACTAACGACGTTAGGCAATCTCAGGCCTGGTATTGGCCCATTAAGTATATCATATGGTTTTGTGAATAAGATCTTTGTTCGCAAAAGTACTGTTCTTATAATTTGGTGTTTTTAGTATAAATCCAATTCACATTATTCTCAGGTAAGAACATATCATTTAAAAAAAAAATCATAACACGTTGATGATTCCGTAGCAAAATCATGAATTCTGTCACAAAATTGTGCATGATTTCATAGTAAAACAAGTTAGTATCGTCACAAAATTCTATATTCAACGATATGATCTTAACTCGTAATCTAGGGAAACATATTATGTGAAGTACTTTATCATTTGCATATAAGAAAAGCTTATGGCTTGCTAAGAAAATCATCTTTGTTTTCAACCATAATTTGAAAATATTATAATTTCTACATATAAAATCAAAACAAAAAAAACTCTTTATCAAATTTTTTAGTATAATAGTATGTGTTCATATACCAATACAAGCACAATCTTTCACGTAATGCATTCATATTATTATTGCACAATTATAGGAAACATCGCTTTAAAAGGTTCGTATACGACAACTCTCCCACCAAGATTTAATATGTTTAACAAAAATTAGAAAACATTCATATTGTGCCCCCAGCCAAAAAAAAAAAACTACTCATATACTATTAGTTATAAAATGAGATGAAATGTGTTTTTTTTCTTTCTTTTTAATAGTTCACAAGCAACACATGCATCTATGAGAAGATCAATATACAAATTACAACTTTTTTTTGTATAATCTCGTCTCTTTCAATTTAAATTGTGAAATCTTTCTTTAACAAGCAGAGCCAGCTTCTACCAGCTTGCTTAATTTGTTGTTCCTTAATCTTTCTTCGTAAACTTCACTTCCGTGCATCTCATTCTCATACCTAATTGACATATATAGTATTAGACTATAAGTTGCATTAAACAATAAATCACAAGATAGAATTAAACAAGAAACTGTACCTCGGTGGCATAGGAATCAAAGGAGACAAACTCTCCACTAGCTTGAGAGCTTCTTCTTCTGTGTTGACGATTTGGTTGAAGCAGAAGTATCGACCGCAAGCTGAAACATCCTCGAATGCTCTAATATGAACGTCCGCTAGAAACTTAACGTCTACATAAGCTAACACACCATTCTCATACATTTGTGCAGCTCCTGTTACCAAAAACACTATTTCATCAAATTCAAATCACAATTGATGAATATGAATTAGTATGTCTCGTTCTTCAACACTATGATTGTTTAAAAACAAATTCCAGTTATGCTATTAAAAAAGCCTTCTTAAAACATTCACAAAACCTTCGCAACTAATTCCGGAACTTTGATTAAATGCTCATAAACTCTTTTGTGAGGTTTATGAAATTTCTCTATGTGTGTGTACCTTTAAGGTATGACATGGTGGGCCTAGCGTTGTGTTGTGCGACAGATGGTCCGACGACAAGACCAGGGTTGATAGAGACCATGTTGAGCCTACGGTCCATGGCTAATGCCCAAGCTGCTTTCTCCGACAACATCTTTGCCAGTGCATGCCACAACTGCATCCACATACAGTTTGTTAGCACGTGAGTTTGAGCTTGTACTAATACTACTACAGTAAATAGTAGTAACAAACAAAAAGAGAGGGTAATGAAATTCCTAAAAATTGCAGCAACAAAAAAGTAAAGGAATAGTCTTCGATTTCGTTTTGTTGACTGTTCCGTTTGATGACAGACAGCTATACACGTTAATATTGTCTCCGAATAATTTGTTGCATAAAGTTAGCTAAGTCCAGTAATGACAATCATAATTATATCAAAAAAAAAACATGTCACCGTCTAATCTAAGTGATAGTCATAAAAGACACTACTACTAAATCATCTGTATCTAATTATTCAAAACATGAAGGAAAAAAATTTAAAATATATGCCCTTTAAATTTCCAAAAGGCAACTATAACCGAATCAAGAGTTGTACAATGTATTTAAGAGTCATGGAAATGAATATATTCAATTAACCTGACCCCTTACGAATTTTCTATGTCGTCCAATAAAATGATTCGAGATAATGTGATGATACATTTGATGAAGACCAACATTTGACTATTAAAAAAATACCACAAAATAATTCCTTATATAGTGTTTCAAAATTCAAAATTTATAGAACTGGCTTCCTTTTTTATATGTATAATAAATAATAATATGAGCTAGCTACATTAAATAAGATGTCAGGAAATAATTAGTTATTCCAATCCAGCTTATAATATTTAAATTGTGGGTCCAATTTATTCCCCAAAATTTTAAATTTCACTTAAACTAATGAGGATTAATATTTAATAACCAAAATAAATAAATAAAGAAAAATTAGAAACCTTCTTGCTGCGACAGAAGTCTTGGTCACTCCAACACTTCTCATCAACATCCTTTTGAGTTCCAATGTTGTCTCTCCAAATTGAAGCTGTTAATGAAGAAGAAAACACAATCTTCTCTATACTCTCTGTTCTTCCACACGCTTCCACCACATTGATCGCTCCTCTCACTTCCAAATCCACCTCCTTCTCCTATGATTGATGATAAATTCACACAAATCATCAATCTCAGTTTCAAATTTCAATCCAAACTCAGAACGAATCAACACAAAACACTTCAAGATGAATTAGTCACTCACATCGTACCCTTCAGGGCTGTCTAAGCAACAGAAGACAACGTTACATGTCTTGAGAGAGACAAGTATGCTTTGATAATCCAACACATCTACATCGTACACCACTAATCTCTCTTCTGTTGTTTCCATCTCTCTGATCATCTCCTCAATTTCACTCTCCCCTAATTACCAAACACATATAAAACAAATCAAGAACCAAACAAAGACTTCGAAATCATCGGAAAAAAAGAACAAACCCGAAATCATTCGTGAACAAACGGAGAAAGATACCGTTTCTACGAATCGCTGCGTGAACAGAGTATCCTCTGCTAAGCAATTTCTTGAGAATCCAGAAACCAACATAAGTGGAAGCATCAAGAACGCAGCAACAAGAAGTAGACTTGTCGTGATCCATATTTGTGTTGCTTCTTTCTGATTAATGATTGAAACAGAGAGAGTTTAAACGAAAGCGTGTGTATATGTGTGTGATGAAGGAGAAAAAGAAGGTTAGAAGTAGGAAGAGAGAAGAGGCAAGTATTAATAGGAGAAAGTTGGGTGAACTATTTTTCTGTTGCACGTTCCCAGCTACTCATCTTTTATTATACCTCATCTCTTATTTTCCAATAAAGTATTAGTACTATTTCTTAATTAATCATTTTACGTCTCTAAACCATCTTAATTAATTGCTTGGTTATCCAATATCCACAAGTCAATCCCTTATTGGTTTTTGTTTACGTGTTGACAATTTTGGAACGTGTGTCTTCTTTCAGAAACACTCCAAAATTAGTAGCACCAGCTAATATCAAATTCCAATCTTCTTATGTTGTTTCTTACTTACTGAATACTACAAATATATGTAACCAAATAAATTAAAATGGTTTTCAAATTACCAAAAAAAAACAAGAAAATCAATTAGATATCGGCATCGGTTCAAAGTTTTTCAAAACAATCCACCTATATTACACAGTACTTTAACCCAAACTGTACACCAAACTTAAAGATACTTTTTTAATAAATCCAAGCGAATTTAGACATTCGTTTGTACTTGATACTAGATTTGAAAAAGAAAAAAATGTATTTGAAAAAATGTAGAGACTGTACATATCAAAATGTGATGCGTCGTCATATTTCTTTAGCTCCATGAATATGTCAAAATTCTCATCGAATAGTTCAATACTAAAATTTGGGTGATGGTAATTCTATAATAAGTTCTATTTATCGTTCAAACTACACCAGTTATATGAATAAAACTGCTGGAACTCTCCTGATATTGTTAGATATGAGTATATTATTAAAACAATCTGATTATGAATGAAAGATGTAGTTACAGTTGTTAGGTTTGAGAACGCCAGAATGGAACAAACTTCGGTCGGCAATTGCATAAGCAAAACTCACACAAAGGTGGCTTTCTAAAATTTAACTATAATATAGAATTTCAAGATTTGTAAAACTAAAATAAATAAATAAAAAAAAGTAGAAAAACTAGGAGAAAATATAAGAGAAGAACTAATAAAAGCAAAACAGCGAAAGGGCGCTGGACGTAAAGTAGTTAGCAGTTAGTAGGTAGAGATTGTGGTGGGATGAGAATTTACGTGGGGAAGTTTCATCACAAGCCACACAACCTACCACGTCTCTAGACACTTCATTTTGTATAATCTATAGTTTTTTTTAATTGTGAAATTTACTCTTAAAATGTTTCCATTATACTCTTTACATACTTTTTTGTAATTAACGAACGATCTATATATCTTTTTGATCGAAAAGTTGTGATTATCAACCCTAAAAAGATCCAAATTAAAGATGTCTTGAATGTTATGGAGATGTTGTATTGACTTGTACGTGCTTTAATGTGAATTCATTAGTTATAAAATTAGGTTACATGTTAGGTCTAGAGATAACATGTATCCTACTCTTATTTTAATGAGAATGAACATAATTCTTTCAAATACAAATTTTTTAGCGTCACTCTAATACTGATGATTAAGTACTGCGGCTTGTTATAAGTGCATTTGCATTTAATTCCGCAAGTTTGCAATCATTCGTCTTTTTTTTTGTAAGGGTTTTTAGCCATTCGGTTGCAAAGTTGCAATTGAGCTGTGAAATTCTGGCTCTTAATTTCATACAGTGATTCAACTATTTGATTTGATGTTTCTTTTATTGATGATGATGATGACTGTTGAGAAGAAAACAATTCAATACCGCTGCATTTATTTCTTTTCTAGGTCAACCTCTGTTTTTTTTTGTTTTTAAAAAAAAATTGTTTACAATGAAACTAACTAAAGAAAATAAAAGGTTAAAGAATAAAACTTGTGTGTGGCTAACGATTGACGAATCAAGAAACCTCCGGGCCCAATCCGCGTGTTAACTTGAAACTGGAAAAGTGAAAAAGGGACGAGAAGAGAGTCGTCAGGGTAACACACGTGCCACAATCTCAGATGTTTTCGTACTTTTGCCATGTAAGAAGATGATGAACACTTCGTGTCCTTCTGAACAAGAAAAAATCATTTTGCGAGAAAAAAAACACAAAATTGGTAACGCTCATTGTTCAATTAAAAGCTCAATGAATGAAACTGAACTAACTTAGCGCCACGTGTTCATAAATCAGGATCGTAATTTGATAAAGACCACACGAAAATTGTTAATATTATAACAAAAATTGTTTCGATTCCTTCTTTTGAGTTCAGAAAGTAATCGCATTTTCCGTTTACCTAATTCGATTTTCCTCTTATATAAGAATAAAATTGGTTGAATAAGGATAATGATATAGTTGACCCAAAAATAATAAAAAGGATGATGATGAAGTTACTAGTGGTTAATTATATAGTAGTATATCACAAACATTTAATTGATATTATGAGTATAACATTGTTTATTTCAAGCATTATGGCTAGTTCCACGATAAAATATAGCTACTTCCATGTTGGCCTTTATGCAGAATATTGAAGACGTGTATCGTTCTCAGTATTGTCGAAACAATTCATTCATGATCCTAAGAAATAAGCAATATAAGAAGATGTCGTGAGTGTGAAAGGGTTTATGTTGGTCATATCTTACTATGTCATAACATCATTTTAAGAGCAGACTCCAAAGTGAGTGGCGTAGGGTGTGGAGTGCGGACTAAGAGATGAGAATGAGATATGCAACATTTTCTGGTTCTGTGCGAAAAAGATCCTGCAACATTTGGTGGATGATTGATTAAGAGTATTCATGAGCGGCATTTCATGGAGGTCACTTTCCAATGGAATGCAAAATAGTTTAGTGGAAGTACATATTGAACAAGGCAGATAGTTTGCTGGTTACATTTAGACCGAGATACGCCAATAAATTAACATGAAAACAAAATCCTTTGAGGAATATGCACTTGCAGTAGATTCTTGTGTACCAAATTGGTTCTGATGAGAAAAGAAAGATAGTGGAGGCATGAGAAAGTATCACCGGCCAACCATCTCAAGGCCTTATTATTGTTTCAACATTGTTCGGCCCAAATATCTCTGGGTCAAGTCCATGCATATATTTATAGCCACCGAATTTACGTGGTATTAATTGTCTTTTTTTGGGTAAAATACGTGGTATTAACTTCCAACCAGGGGCTAGTTCTAAATCGACAAAGATTAGTAATTAATTCAGTAAGTTTATAATAAGATCGGTCTGTAAGCCCAGTTAAACTTAAACCATGTTCAAATATATGTAAGGTGCTAATAAAATGATATAACTACGAAGAAAAAAAAAAACTTTCTGAGCGATCAATCCATCAAGATTTATCATCCATTATATAATATAAGATGTTTTTAGAGGAAAAAATTATATAATTAGATGATGTTTTTAATTTTAGTACAATTTTTTTTTGATGAGATTAAACTAAAACTCCGAATCATTTTTGTGAAAGAAAAAAAACTGTTAAGAAAAACAATTCTTACAAAATAATTGTTAAATATTAAAATTAGATGCATGAGCATGACCGACCTACTATAGGTCCACTTACGGAGAGATAGATAGTGGATCAGACACCGAAGGACTGTTCATTGCAACGTTGGACATGTTTGAATCCACATATTTATTTTCGTGCAAAAACAATCATTTACACGTTTATCATTTTCTTCTCGATCTCTCTCTTCATCTTTGAAGTAAAAAACATTACGTGGATGGAAGCAACCAGAACTTCTCTACTTTAGTTTGGTTTAATGTTGAAATTGGTTCAAGGGAGGATTAGCATTCCAGTTTCTGTTTACGTTCCGACGGTTCATCGTCATACTTAGACATTCTCGATTTCTCTCCAACCTCGCTTAAACCCTAACTATTCTCTACAATAATGATCTGCAAACTATGTTTGACGTACGAGAGCTAAGGCTAAATGAAGCAATGTTCCATATCAAAGATTCTGGCTCTTTGAAACAGAATGAAGAGATTTAATGATTAATTATTGATGGCTACGCCCGTTACTCCAAAAATTTAAAGGTCCAAAGACTTCAAACCAAATACAGCGAATTTTTTTAATACTTTTCAATGAATACCAAATTCGTGACAACAACTTCAAAACTAGAATAGAAATCGATTTGGGTGAAAATCAAATTTAGGGTTCGTCAAGAAACCTGAGATCAATTTCGACTGGATGTAGATTTGGAGGATTCGAGCAAAGGCAAAATGAAGTTAATAGTTGCGTTTAAAAAGAATTATTAATCATTTGATTTTAATGTTGATTGAAAAGAATGATTTCTATTTTTTTATTTTTTTAGAAATAACGTGCTGAGTTGTGATTAATAACCAATATTGTAACGATTATGATGTGGAAACAACTTTTGACTTGTAGGATTTTCACTACCATATTAATATGCTCTGGAACGCCTATAAATACCTTCAACATACATATTGTGTCATATTCATCAAGAGCACTGCAAAAGCACTCTAAATTGGGGTGAAAAAGCATTACCAAACACCAAATAAATATGTCTGATCTGAATAACTCATCATCACTCATTCTAATAACTTTGATTTTGGCCACATCAGTTCTAGTCTCCGAGAGCCGGGTCGCAAGAAAAGACTTGGGTTTGGACCTTGGAGGGATCGGTGCTGGTATAGGCATAGGCATAGGTATCGGTGGAGGTGGATCCGGATCCGGAGCTGGTGCCGGGTCTGGATCCGGAGGAGGAGGATCAAGCTCTTCTTCCTCATCTAGCTCTAGTTCTTCTTCTAGCTCCGGTGGTGGTGGAGGTGATGCAGGATCCGAAGCTGGATCATACGCCGGATCACATGCCGGGTCTGGTTCGGGAGGACGTTCCGGGTCAGGCCGTGGAAGAGGAAGTGGAGGAGGAGGGGGTCACGGTGGAGGAGGTGGAGGAGGAGGGGGTAGAGGTGGAGGAGGTGGATCCGGTAACGGAGAAGG
>Ga0041059_1001003_pt1 | contig 22394 bp, 7 predicted proteins | sample AraColnosormetaG_FD_56232 | JGI IMG/M metagenome (GOLD analysis project Ga0041059, IMG submission 56232) | Arabidopsis roots microbial communities from North Carolina, USA - Col MF nosort | ecosystem: Host-associated > Plants > Roots > Unclassified | place: USA: North Carolina | collected 2013-09-02 | reverse complement strand
TTCAGATATCAATCGAAAGAGCTTGAAAGAAGAAATAGCTCTAGCAAATTATTGATATAAAAACCAAGTTTCACAGAATTGAGAAAAGAGAGATAAAACTCTTAACGTGTTCATGAATGAATGAGAAGCTAACAACAATTGCCATTATAGTAAAAGGAAAGCATTTAGAAAAAAGGAAAACACAAGATTTTTTGTCACGTGAGAGTTTTGCCACATCACCACTCATTTTTCCTGCAACAAGTCGTCACTTCTCTTCTTTCCTGTAACAATTTAGTGGGTATTAATGTGTTTTTTGGATATTGAAAATCGTCTTCTTCTTTCTCACACCATGGCTGAAAAGGAACCCCACCACTCATACTTCAATTTGTTCGATAAAAACAATTCGCAACCCAACATTTCCAAACTCAATCTAACCATTACAGAACATCAACGACATATTATCCACCAAATCTCTTTTCTCTCTAGGGTTCGTCGATTTTGGGGGGTTTTAATATTTTCAATTTGGGAATTTTTTATGGGGTTATAGAACTGAAATCGGGTTAAAAACGGCTGAATTACGGTTAAGTCTGGTTATAATTAGGTTTAGTTGGTTTATCAATCGGTAAGATATAGAGTAAACCGACTAAACCCAGTTCCGTGGGGTTATGGATCTTGAACTATTTATTCGGGGACATATAGCTATGAAACTTTCCTTTCAGGGGGAAATAAGAGTATAACTATCAATTCATAGATATATAGACTGAGGTCAAAGTTTGTGTTCTATCTGGCATGATGTGATACTTCTCGTGGGGAAATAGACCGTTTTTCCCATTTTGTACTTATATTTTAAACGTTAGAATATAATAGTCTGACTTTAAAATATTAAGATTAAGGAAAATTTATGTCCATGAAATTTTTAAAAAGACACGAAAATAAACTTTTAATTTAATGAATCATTTTCTTGTTATTATATTTTTTTTTATTTCACTTATAGTTGCAACCACAAGGATTATAAGAATTGACAGATTTTTTATCTAAATGCGCACATATGATTTGACAACTTGGTAACTTTGATCGAGTTCCCCATGGACAAATGCATTCTGCATATGAACAAACACGAAGCACTGGACACCATTCCCCCTGGTTTATGCAATCGTCGTCTTTGAAACACATATTCTCTGTCAACCTAACACCTTCAAAATAAGTATCCAAACAAAATAATTTAAAAGGTAAACAAATTTTAGTATATATTAACATATGTATAATGAACAAATCATATATTTGTATACGAGCGAAGAACTTACAAAAGGCAGATACAAGGAACAAGCCCAAGAAAAATGTTACTTTGTTTGATTTCATCTCTCTCTCTCTCCTTGATTTTTGTGTCTGTGAGTATGAAATTAATTTGTATCACATGGATTTTAAATGAAAAATCCACATGACTTATATAGTAGGATATATTTCTCTTTCTTTTCTAAGAATACTAATCAGATCACTAGGCATACAAAGGTTTTTGTTATTAAAATATTTTGATTTCATACCATCTATTATCCATTATCATAGATTGCAATTTTAGTGTGTTGCCAATACAAAAGAATATATTTATGAAGGTAATTTGTATTATATGGATTTGAAATGAAAAATTCATATGACTTATATAGTAGGATATATTTCTCTTTCTTTTCTAAGAATACTAAATAGATTACTAGGCATACAAAGGTTTTTGTTATTAAAATGTTTTGATTTCATATCCTTTATTATCCATTATCATAGATTGCATTTTAGTGTGTTGCCAATACAAAAAAACATATGAAGGTAATAAATATTACATGGATTTGAAATGAAAAATCCATATGACTTATATAGTAGGATATATTTCTCTTTCTTTTCTAAGAATACTAATCAGATCACTAGGCATACAAAGGTTTTTGTTATTAAAATGTTTTGATGTCATATCCTCTATTCTTTATCATCATAGATTGCATTTTTAGTGTATTGCCAATAAAAAACATATGAAGGTAATTTGTATTACATGGGTTTTAAATGAAAAAATCCATAGAACTTATATAGTAGTATAGATTTTTTCTTTTTTTTTCTTTTTTTTGGTGGGTGACAGAGAAACAATGTCTCCCAGAATTTATTAAAGTAAAACTAACAGAAACTACATAAGAATTTGTCTCGGGTGTATATATTCTCCCTCAAAATCAAATCTAAAGTAGTAGGAAGAAAACTAAAAGAATGAAAACCTAAAGACAAATAAAAATATATAGTTACTCAATCTATCTACGAGACGATTAACTTCCCTATACACGTGAGAAATACGGACTGACCAGTCCTTTCCAATAAAGTCATGACACAAGCGTACCAGGAGGACATCATATGTGAATCATCAGTCCTTGTCTTAAGAAAACCACCTACCAATTCCGAGTCCACCTCCAACATTACATGTGACACTCTATACTCCTAGGCAACAAATAGACCATAGTATACACCCCATAGTTCTGCCAAAGGAGCCGAACATCTACCTATATGAACATCGAAACCATCACACCATCTTCCCTTGCTGTCTTGTAGAACCCCACCCGCCATGGTAGGCCCAGGGTTGCCATGAGAAGCACTATCTGTATTCAACTTCATCCATCCAACATGTGGAGGCTCCCAGCCTACCATGTTTTCCACATGAGACCTCTTAGAGCATGGTTCTTCACTCGCAGAAATAGCCAACGATACCTCTTTAGCCAAATCTCTGATGAACCATAGTCTGTCTCGATATTTTTTATCCTCCCCAAAAACATTACCACATCTCCACTTCCATCCTCACCAGACTGTCATAGTAAACAGTGTAGACCATGGAATCTCATCAATCATCCCTCCCTCGGTTAAATTCTCATACATTCATTCTTATAGGGACTTAGAGAAGAACGCATGTCTCTTCCTCACAGGGATTAATCTATTCCACACTCTAGCTATGGTCGGGCAGTCCCGAAGAATATGAATGATAGACTTTGTTCCTCCTTTACACACTTTACACACATTCGAATCTAAAAATATTAATTAGATCACTAGGCATACAAATGTTTTTCTTATAAAATTGTTTTGATTTCATATCCTCTATTATTCATTATCATAGATTGCATTTTTAGTGTATTGCCAATTAAAAAAACATATGAAGGTAATTTGTATTACATGGGTTTTAAATGAAAAATCCATATGACTTATATACTAGGATATAGTCTCATTCTTTTCTAAGAATACTAATTAGATCACTAGGCATACAAAAGGTTTTTGTTATTAAACTGTTTTGATTTCATATCCTCTTTTATCATAGATTGCATTTTTAGTGTGTTGCCAATAAAAAAATGTCTTATATAAGTAATTTGAGTAATATAAGTAATTACCAATTAATATACATGCATTCAAGAATTAGATTTTAACTTTTAAGGGTTGATTGGTTGGGATATACGTAAATATTTTCTACATACCAAAAAACTTTCAAAAGACCAAATTATAATTTTACAACCAAATATTTATAGCAATAAGATCTACGGGTACATGTACATCCAACACATCTACATCCAAAATTAACCGAACCAATCACCCACTTACTTATATTTGATTGGTTTATGATTGTGATATAATCATAGAAAGTTTACATGAAATTATATATGAACTAAGTACATATTAATAGATTTTGTATTATTTAAATTTTCTCTTTTGAATTTTTTTTACTATAAATTATATATATGTATACTAAATTAGTTAGGCTATCTCCAGGTACGGTTTCCCAAATTTTTAAATGGACCATAAGCAATGAGCCTATATCCATGTGGTCAAAGAGGTAAAGCTGAACAGTTCTGCGTCTAGAGAGAATTGTTCATTGACCTACACCACCAGACTAGAACCACTAACTCACCGCATCGTGGTTAAAATTTTGGCATCTACGTTGGTTCTTGGATAGTAGTTCACAAAATGATATTGTTTCATGACATGCAGAAGTTATCATGTCTTCAAACATATTCTCCAAACCAAAGTAGTCATATGTTCACAACTAGAATACTACTACTAATCAATATTTATAATAAAATTCTTTATATACGAAAATCAAATATGGATTCTTGTGTTTAAACTTTAAACCTTATGCTCAGTATATATATATATATGTCTCAAAATAATTTTGACTAAACTAAAATTTTGAATTCAGGTACATATATGTAAATGTGTCAATAAATAATCAATGGTTGATTCGTGATACAATACATTAATTATTGCAATATATCTTTAAATTTCTTCGTCACCACTCATTGGGTCTTTGAACTATCGCTAGGTACGTAACGACGATGTGCAGATAATTTATTTTTTTTCTCGCAAGTTACCAACTACATATCAAAAAGAAAAGAAAAAAAATCATCACAACGTCATCATTGTTCCATCATTCATTGGCTTATTCACATAAGAACTACATATAACTTTATTGATGGACGTCATTATAATACCTTTTCATATTGAAGTTTAACTCGAGAATATCTCATAGATACATAGAATCATAATCATATTTTAGTAATTCGAATTGGAAGAATAAGCTGATTGAGGAACCTCCTCGTTGGTCGGAAGAGATTTTGGCTTACAATCGCAAACACGGTTAATACATTTTGGTTGAGGAACCCATTGTTTGCACCATATAGCACAATCTACCCAGTCATGGCAACGGTACTCATGATAGTGAACTCCCATTATCATTGATGATGAACCTATTCATATATATATACCTTCACATGCATGTTTCATCGAAATTTTATAGAAATAAGATTAATTTGAGATTATTTACATGAAAAAATTAGCAACACGAAAATGAAGAAAGCTAAGATCTTCATGGTTTAATTTCAACATATATTTTCGCAACAGGTGATCGAAATTCTACAAATTCGAGACGAGAACGAAGAATTGGGTATGAATGAAAACTCACCGACATTGCATGTATGTAACGGAAGTTTTTCTCTTTACAATTTGAAACGAAAACAGAAGATAACAAAAAAAAATCCAGATAAGTAAATGTTTTTGGATGCGAGGAAAATAAAAACCGGATTCAATTTAAATACAACTCTCCGGTACGTGTAACCGTCGGGATTGTTTTTTTGTTTGTTTGTTTTGGTCTAGACGGCGACTTCAAGGGAGAAAAAGGTCGTGCTTAGAGCTATTTCTTTGTCGGGAAAGATTATGATTAAAGTAATTCTATACTTTACGTTTTTTTGGTATCAAAGACGTGACATAATCACTTTTTCCACCACTATCTGTCGTCCACGTGTCCGAAACCGTTACATAGTAACCTCATCATTCTTGTGAGAAATGCTGATAAAGAAATTAACATTCTCATTATTAAACTTTCACCCCATCATTTATAAATAGTTAAATTATGACCTTCCCATAAGACCGTAACATTAAAATTAGTTAAAAAGGTGAGGACAAAAAAACTCTAACCGGAAACATATAAGGGTATTGAACCAAATTGAAATATTTAAACCGTTATCTAATTTCAATAAAAACTAATTTGAGTGTAGATGTTACAAAAAAAAATAATCAGAATTTAATATTTTTAACTGAGAATATCCATGAGATTTAAAAAAGAAATGAGAATAATATTTTAAATAATTATATTATTTTTATTTTATTATATTTTTATTTTACTTATAGTTGCAACCACAAGGATCATAAGAATTTACAGTTTTTTTAATCCAAATTCGCACATATGATTTGACAAATTGGTAATTTTGATTGACTTTTCCATGGACAAATGCAGCTGCCAAATAGACAAGCAAGAGGCACTGGACATGGTTGCCCGTCTTTGCAATCGTCGTTTGTGTAACACCTACTCTCTATCAACATTATACCTTAAAAAAAAGGTATCCAAACAAAATAATTAAAAAGGAAAACAATTTCAGTATATTGACATATGTATAATGAACAAATCATATATTTGTATACGAGCGAAGAACTTACAAAAAGCATATACAAGCAACAAGCCCAAGAAGAAGGTTGCTTTGTTTGATTTCATCTCTCTTTCTCTCTCTCTCTCTCTTTTGTATTTAGTGTGTGAGTATATGAAGATAATTTGTATGATTACATGGGTTTTAATGAAAAATCCAAATGACTTATATAGTAGGATATATTCTCTTTCTTTTCTAAGAATACTAATGAGATCACTAGGCATACAAAGGTTTTTGTTACTAAGATGTTTTGATTTCATATCCTCTATTATTTATAATCATAGACTGCATTTTTAATGTGATGCCGATAAAAAAATCACATTTTGAATTATATAAGTAATAACCCATTGAAATATATGCATGCATTCAAGACTTAGATTTAACCTTAAGGGTTGACAGGATGGGATATATGTAAATGTTTTTTCTTACATACTTTAAACAAAAATTAAAAGACTCCTACCAAAAAAATAAAACTGAAAGACCAAATTAAATTTTTACATCTAAAAATATATAACAATAAAATCTACTGCTATATTTAATATATCTATGCATCCCCAATTTTACAAATACAACTGAACCAATCACCCACTTAATTATATTTTATTATTTTATGATTGTGATATAATCATAGAGAGTTTACATGAAATTATACGGACTGTGTACATATTAAATAATTGTTAATATATTTTATATTATCAAATTTTTCTCTTTTGAAACATATTACCTTTGATGATTTATATGTACTAGATTGGCTGAATCTTTCTATGAAGTCAAAGAATTGAAAATAGTTAGGTGTTTGCAGTGTTCAAATATCTTATAAAATATTGACATCTACGTTGGTTTCTTGGGTAGTAGTTCACTAGAATGTATTGTTGTTTGTTTCATGAAATGCAAAAGTATCCGTTGGTTGAAACATATTCTCTGACCAAAGCTAAATTGATGAAAAGAACTCATATATATATTGGTGGAAAACATTCTCTGACTCACATATATGTTAATAATAATTGGAGTACTACTACTATCCTACATTTATAATAAAATTCTTTATATAAAAAAATCAAATATGAATTATTGTGTTAATACCGTATGCTATATATATATGTCTCAAAATAGTTTTGATAACTTTAAATTCATGTACATGGGCATACAAATTTAACTGTGTCATGAATCAATGGTTGGTTCGTGATGCGATACATGAGTTCTTGAAATAGATCTTTAAATTTCTTCGTCACCACTCTTTGAATCTTTGTGCATGTGTATCGATTGTCGATATCCTTATATATCATTGTTGAAAGACATTTGTAAATTTATTTTTCGTTATAGATTCATAAAGAATTTGTAAGGATTTTATGTTGTTGAGATATTTCTCCCATTTCCACCCTTTACCTATTTACAAAGATTTGTACAAATTATGGGATGGCCTAGTGATGACTTTTAGCGATGTATTCGTGATCATATTACAAATCGACGAAAATGTGATATTGGATTAGCAACAGATTTGTGAAAGCCCAATTCGTCACTGAAATACCGATATCATATATTGAAAACATGTTTCATAAAACCATTGAATATATCAATCATCGCTAGTTTCGTTAATAATTACCAACCATTTATACAAACCATCTTTAAAATATCACTGGGTAACGGAAATTTAAAGTTTTTTAAAAAATAAAAAAAATATCACTAGGTAACAACTATGTGCAGTAATCATATATATGAAAGAAGGCTAACTCTCTCCCACAATTTGACACATCAGCACATGAGAGCTTGCCACCTAGATTTCATAAAATAAATAATATATAAATAGTAATTAATTCAACATACAATTTAAATAGGAGGATATAATTAATCAGAACTTGAACCATCTCTCTTTCTATATTTTTTAATTTAATATATCCTCTTTCATTTTGAGATCCACTTAAGTGGCTAAAATGATCATAAAATCCAAACATGCTACACATATTCTTTGCCTAAAAATTAGACGATTATTATGAAATCCTAAAAATTAGACGATTATTATGAAAGAAACTAAATGAATATGCAGATTAAATATATCTAAGCTTTTTGAGATTTATGCTAAGAAAACAAGTAATTTAAAAGATCTTTGAGGAGTTATCCTTATAACTAATACGTAAGATATAAGATTATGACAAGAACTTAACTAAACTTTCCAAGAACATCAAGTTAAATATGTTTAGATTGAATATGCAGAGACATGGTTAATAAAGACATGTTATATTTTTAGCGTAAGAAGAAAATTTTCTAAAATTTCACCCTCTCACAATCTAAACATATAACCAAAAAAACAAGGATATATAAAATTAAAAAAAAAATTGAGAATCTAAAACAACAATAAAATTTTAATTTCTGAAATTACTTTTGTATACTCTATTCCTCCTAATTGGGTAACCGATCATGGAGATATTACTTTTTAATTAATGTGTGGTTGGAAAAAAAAAACAATAAAAAACAACTCAAACACATTCGTTTTTCAGATGAACTAATATAGTTAGACTTTTCAAAAACAGTTACAAATCATATTTATGTTTCAAAACCGATGCATTCAACTTTATTTTATATGAACAGACATTATATAAAACAATTTGTAAATAGTTATACATAAACCCGCACGTAATGCGGGTACTCATCTAGTCAGTATAATTAATTTTCTCGCAAGTTACCAACGACTTAGCAAAAAGAAAATAAGAACAAATTCACCACAACGTCATCGCTGTTTCTATCATTCATTAGCATACTCACATAAGAACTATAACTTTATTGATGAACTAGATAATATATCTCATGGATACATAGAGTCATAATCATATTTTAGTTCTTCGAACTGGAAGAAGCCGATTTGGGAATCTCGTCGTTGGTCGGAAGAGATTTTGGCTTACAATCGCAAACACGGTTAATACATTTTGGTTGAGGAACCCATTGTTTGCACCATATAGCACAATCTACCCAGTCATGGCAACGGTTCTCATGATAGCTAACTCCCATTATCATTGATGATGAGCCTATTCAAATATCATATATATGTAACATCTATCAAATATATATACGTGCACATGCATGTTTAAATTGAAACTTGTTATAAAAAAATATTGATTTGAGATTACTTACATGATAGAATGAGCAATACAGCGATGAAGAAAGCTGAGGTCTTCATTTTTCTTTTCTTTTTCTCCTTGTTTTGTGAAACGTTACACCACAAGTTTGTTTTGAGTTACTAGGTGAATCAAAGATGGTTCACTAATTTATAATACAAAATTCAAGATGATTTCATGGAAAGTTATTTATTTTTGGTTGAAGAATATTTGTTCTTTTCTTCTTTTGTTGGTCAACTTTGTTGAATTTATCTTTATAACCACCACATCTATAATTTATTATTCTTTTTTTTGGTGTGTGTATGTGTCAAACTGACTGTAATTTATTCATAAGATGGCGTTTAGACATAAAGACATTCGAATATAATCATAGTGGAAACTTTTTCTTTTGTCATCTTGTGGATAAACTTTGTAATTCGAATATACAGAATCTAATTTACAGTCAACGTTGGAATCAGTAATATACCATTAGTTAACGAAATTTATTTCTTTGTAGTTTTCCACGAATCGTTTTCACTTATCCGCATCATCTTGTCATCTTTATCTAGCTTTTGGAATTTGGAATATTAATTTTAGGTTGATTTGCATTCTGGTTTCTGAACATCTAATAAAGTTGAGAAATGACTCAGTAAACTTGATCAAACTGCAAAAAATCAAAGGATAACTTAATTCATAAATTTCTTTTAAAGTTAAGTCAATAAACTGACAATATCTTTAAATAAATAAAAACTTACAATATCATACAAAATAGCTAAACATAAATCATGATTTTTTTTTATTATATATATATAATTGATCACATCATGTTGAATTGTTGGTCTACAATTATACTAGGTACCAATCAAAATCTCGTAGGTTTTGAGTATTTTAAGCAGAATAATTAAATTTTCATAAAATCTTCTGTTGTTTTCATTTCAAAATATTTGTCATCAAAACTGAAATATTATCCAAAGAAGAGGAAATGTTCAAAAATAGAGATTCAGTTTAAACATTCTTCCAAATTTGTGTAAGGGAGAAACAACAAGAAGAAAGAAGACATAAATAACAACAACAACAAAAGAAGATTTTCAATACAATGTATTTGGAACATATAAGCCCTGTCCTAAAGAGTCAGCTTCATTGTTCCAAAAAACGTTTGGAGAAAGTTCCTTATACGTATCTCAAGGTTGAGCTCAAACAACACTTGCGTTAAGCTCCTTGTGTGGCTGTGATTTTGATTCAGGGAGTTTTGAATCTTGTTCTGATTGGTCTAAAGCCTTTGGTGATTCAGTCAGATGAACTATAGCAACTTCATCAACCACTTTCTTCTTCTCTTCTTCTTCTTCCTCAGCCAAACCAACTTTCTCTTTCGCCTTTTGTCCAACTTCTTCAGCAGCTTTACTCACTCTGTTAAACGCACCCGTAACCCACGTGGCACCGGTTAAAACATACCGGTTTTTCATTATAGCAGAACCAGCATTGCTCACTGTCTGCTCAGCAGCAGCTATTGCTGATTTTGTTTTCTCTGTGACTTGAAACTTCTGATCAACTTCTTTAACTTTTTCGCTCACAACTGTAGTCCCGGTGTTGATTTTCTCCGTGAATCCGATTCTTTTGTCGAAAGATGTAACTCTAGCTGAAGCTGTTGATGTCAACTGATGCTTCTCATCAAGACTCTTCGCTTTAGCTATAGCGTCTTTACCTAAAACAAACCCTTTTGAAATCATACCACTTACAACATCTTCAGCTTTTCTAAATACCGATACATCTTCTCGCGTAGGAGATGATGATTTATTGCTCTCTTTCAATGATTCCTAAGGAGACAAAATGTTATGATTACACACAGTGATTCTTAAAGAGAGTTTTGAGGTTAAAGAAATGGTTTATAAGGAGCTTACAATGGAAGCTAAAGCATCAGGAGGTAGTTGGTAATCTGGTGACATTGTAACTGTGACCGATGAATCAACAATCGTCGATCCCTGAAACAAAATAGACATTAAAACAAAGCATTGCAATATGACTCATTGAATTAAGGTTAAGAAAAAGTGAATTTACGTACGGTGAGGAGAACTGCGGTTTCAGCTCCTTGTAAATCCTTGAATGTGACATATGCTAATTTAGAACCATCATTCTCGCTGTAGAAACCAACTCGGAAAGTTTTAGGAATCGGTAAGAACATAATTCAGATGAAAATGTAAGTCGAAAAAACTGACCTTTGAGTCTCGAGGTAAGCAATATCGCCGGAAAAAGAGAAGAACTCCTTGAGATCTCTTTCTGTTGCTTCAAGAGAAACGTTGCTAACTTTGACAGTTACCATCTGCAATGAAGAAAAACGTTCAGACGTCTATTAACAGTTACCAGTTGTGTCATTAACAATGTTCAGACTGACATGAATTTGAAAACAGAGAGCACAAAAGTGTTAAACCCCTTACTCCTAAAGTTAACGAATTGGTTAAGTTCTGATTAACTTAAAAGTTATACATATAAGAAGCTGTGTCCAAAAATAAATTCACAAAGTTTTAACTAATTAGATAAATACTAATCACATTTATCAAACAAGTAATCCATAAGAAGGTAAAACCCAAAATTAGTGATTCTAAACGCCAATTTCAACATATCTAATCGCAGCTGGTGATCGAAATTCTACAAATACGAGACGAGAACGATTAATCGGATATGAAGGAGTACTCACCGACATTGCTAAAAACCGATATAAACCGGATTGAAACGGAAGATTTTCTGAATTTGAAACGAAAACAGAAGAGAAAATGAAAATCCTAGTAAGGAAAAATCTTTGGCTGTGAGGAAAATACAAAGCGGATTCAATTTAAATACAATTCTCCGGTACGTGTAACCGTCGGGATTATGTTTTTTTTTTTTTGTCTCGCCGGCGACTTCAAGGAAGAAAAAGGTCGTGCTTAGCTATTTCTTTGTCGGGAAAGATTCTAATTAAATTTTAATCATATAGTACTTACGTTTAAAACAAAACAAAAGACGTGACATAATCACATTATCAACCACTATCTGTCGTCCACGTGTCCAAAACCGTTTCTGCTTTTCACATGTAGTAAAGTTTAATAACCTCATCATTGGAAATCTTGCGAAAAAAATGCTGATAAAGTAATTACATTAACACTTTCCATTAGGGCTGGGCAAAATATTCGATCGATCCGCTTCGATTCGGTATTCGATTTGATTTGATTCGAAAAATCCGAATTTCCGTAAGATTTTGGACCAAAGCAAATAGGAAAATGTAGTATTCGTAAAAACCGAATCAAATAGCAAATATTGTTTTTTAAAAAATCAAATATCCGCTTCGATCCGTATCTTTTGATATATATTAGAATATATAGTTATATCTATATATAGATATCATAAATAGTTTGTGTATTGTTGCTACCTTATGTTTTTATGTTAAGATGTTTGTTTGATATTTTTTTTTATGTTATGTTTTGATCAATGACATCAAAAACTATCGAGTTTTAGTTTTTGGAATTAGTTTGATAACATTTTTGTTGACCGGTGATAACAACAAAGGTTATATTTGGTATTTAGAACTTATTTTGAAAGCATGTTAAATAAAAACTTTGAATATCTGATATGGTTATATAGTTTATATATTTTTTTAAAATATTTATACGTATCAAAGCGGATATCCGCAAATATCACAAAAAAATCCGGATATTCGAAATTCCGGATATCCGGAAAGTTTCGAATCAAAGCAAATCATAAAATCAAGTATTCGGTTAAAACGAATCGAATAACAAATATCACAATTTTTCCGAATATTCGCTTCGTGCCCAGACCTACTTTTCATTATTAAACTTTCACCTAAAATAGTTAAACTAAGGGCACCGAACCAAATTGAACTGTTTAAACCGTAGTGGAATCTTATATAAACTGATTTGATTGTATCTGAACTAAACCAAACCAAATAAATGTTTTATTAAAACTTTACATTTTAACTATTTACACATATTGAGAAAAAATATAATCATATTAATATATAAACTAACTAAAAATTATTGTTTATTAACTAAAACTGAATCAAATCAAAAATAAAAACAAACTGACCCAAACCAAAATCTCAATAAACCAAACCAATTGTTTAATTTGGCAAGAAAAACAGAAACGAGGAGAGGTTACTAAATATATAGAAATAAAAGGATCAAAAAGGAAACAACTTTATCTCAGCTTTTTCTTCTCAATTAAAATCAGTTTGGGATTTTTTCGAAAACGCTTTTCAATCTTCGTCTATCTGTCTCCACGATCCACGCCTTGACCTTCGTTTTTTTTTTCTCAGAGATTAGAGAAAACTCCGATAACCAATTTCTCAATCTTTTTGTAGATCCAATTTTTCCAGGAAAAAAAGAGGTTTCGCGAAGAAGATGAGTTTTCAAGATTTAGAATCAGGAAGAGGAAGATCAACGAGGAAATTCAATGGTGGTCGACAAGATTCGACACAAGCCGTTGCTTCTGGAATATTCCAGATCAATACCGGAGTCTCCACGTTTCAGCGACTCGTTAACACACTTGGTACTCCCAAAGATACACCGGAGCTCCGGGAGAAGCTGTATGTTGAAATTGAAATCTAAATTTCATTTGATAAAAAAAATTGAATTTTTGATTTCAATTTTGATTGCTTTTTTTTTTTTGTGGATTCTGAATTTAGAAATTATTATTCGGATTTTGTTGTGATAGGCACAAGACAAGGTTGCATATTGGACAGCTTGTGAAGGATACTTCAGCTAAACTTAAAGAAGCTAGTGAAACTGATCATCAAAGCGGTGTCAATGTAAAGTGGAATCTTTTTCTTCTTGTTTGGTTTTTAAGCGACTCTTTGTTGTGTGTTTGATTGTTGTGTAATTGTGTAGCCAAGTAAGAAGATTGCAGATGCTAAGCTTGCAAGGGACTTTCAAGCTGTTTTAAAAGAGTTTCAGAAAGCTCAACAAACTGCTGCTGAAAGAGAAACCACTTATACTCCTTTCGTGCCTCAATCTGCTCTTCCCTCTAGGTAACGTGACTGATTGATTATATGTGGTTTCATGTATGTTAAGCTCGAATTCGAATTAGAAGTGTGATTATCATAAGCAAAAAGCATCACTTTGTGAATTGTTTGTGTGGTTTTGATAATCATGTTCCTTATTTTTCTTGTCTGACTCCGTATATAGCTATACGGCGGGTGAGGTGGATAAGGTACCGGAACAGCGGGCACAACTTCAGGAGTCGAAAAGGTAGGTGATATCGAAAAAATATTCTTTTACACATCTCTTATATGATGCAACTTATTTTCTCCTTTGCTTGATTGTTGATGCAACTTATTTTCTCCTTTGCTTGATTGTTGTAGACAAGAACTTGTATTGTTAGACAACGAGATTGCATTCAACGAGGCTGTGATTGAAGAAAGAGAGCAAGGAATACAAGAAATCCATCAGCAAATTGGTGAGGTTAACGAGATATTCAAAGATCTTGCGGTTCTGGTTAACGATCAAGGAGTCATGATAGGTAAAGACAATCTATTAAACTTAATTAGAACATGCCCTTGAAGCTGCAGTTAGAGAACTCACTTTTTTCTTTCTTGCAGATGATATTGGTACTCACATTGACAACTCCCGTGCTGCAACTTCACAAGGAAAATCTCAGCTTGTGCAAGCCGCGAAAACACAAAAATCAAACTCCTCTCTGGTAAAACACTCAAAAAAGTTTTCAGACAAAAACAGTGACTGAATGTTTTTTGGAAACCTTAGGCTAATGTGTTGATCTTGTTTACACGCAGACATGCTTGCTCTTGGTGATATTTGGCATTGTTCTCCTGATCGTGATTATAGTACTCGCAGCTTGATTTCGAACAGCAAGAACATTTCGTTTGTGTGTGTTCATTGATCTTAAGGCATCAATGACTGGAACTACTTGGTATATATTATATGTTGAAGAGAACACTTAGAAGTTGGTTTTGTGTTTGTTTGGGTTGGTTCAGTTCGGTTTGAGGTTCTATTGGTTAATGTAATAGTGTGTGCGTGTGTGGCTTTTTTGTTGTGCAAACATTTTGTTGGAGATGACAGAAACTCTGTTTTGTTTGTGATTCTCCTATGTTCTCCTAAATCTTTGTTGAGAGGAAACAAAAACTATTTGCTCAATGAGTGTCACAAAGAAGTTTGAAACCAAAAGCAGAGTCATGACTGCTTCAAGTTTTTACAAGATTCACCCTTTGAGCTCAAAACCGATGCCACGAGTATTGAAAATGCAGAAAAAACCGCAGCGGCGAATGTCAAGGCGGAAACATACTCTGTATGACCCCTGATTCCGGCAGGGATATCCCAGAAAACAGACCTGGTTTCAGTCTTCGATCTGCCAATCGACAAAACCAAACATCTCCTCCGTTCACGTCGCTGGTTTTGTACATGGCTCGAGCACAAGAACAAGTCTGGCTCGCCAAACTCCACTCTAGAGTATCCACTGTCGTCCAGAGGCTGTGGAGATAACAGAGAAGTAAAGATCCAATCTTATTGACATCGACCAAAATAAGACTTAGTTCAAGTGATCATTTACCTGATACCGAGCATGTAAAGGAAGCTTAAAGCTTATTTCACCATTTTCATAATTTCTAGAGCTGATTTCAACATGAATCTCAACGACGGATCTGTTCGATCTAAACGAAGGCAGCTCAAGATTTGTGTCACCAAACACAGATACGTCACTGAAAGCTGCAAAAAAGATTCAAGACTCCATCAAATTCGAAAGACAAAAAAGCTTTCATGTGACATTTCTTGTTAATCTTTAACCTCTGCGTTGTTGAAGACTCTGAAGCTCAAAAGGATCAGCAAAAACACCCAAAGGCAACCGTTCAACGATCACGAGCTCACGAAACTGAGACTCTGAGTGATGAAGAAGAAGCTTGATGGATGTGATGAGATTACGATGTGAACCTTCACCAGTAATGTTTCTATGTTGTATAAATGAAGTTGCAGGAACAATGTTTGAATCTTGAGTAGGAACTTTGTCAGAACATTGTTGAAGAAGCAAGAAGTTTCGAAACTCTGAGTCGTCTAAGGAAGTGTATGTAGTGAAATAAGACTCCATAATGTATTGATCAGAGATACAGATTGTATCGGAATCGAAAAATTCATGAGAATCTCTATAATTTGTTCCAACCTGTACGAACATCGCAATCACAAGGTTTCAAAGATCAAAAAACCCTAAATCGTATCAGAGAGCTACCAACCAACACGAATTGAAGCACTGGAGATCTCTAACCTGATCAGATGAGGTAGAAGAAATGGCGCAGCAGATGAAAATCAAAGCTATCACCGATCTTCGTCGTTGGCTACCCATTGATTTTAGCTTATCTGATACGAGTTCTTCGATTCTCTAATCTTCTTCACGATCTATCTACACAGAGACCATTATTGCCGGCGAAGGTACTCGTCGCCGGAGATCATCTGGATGAGTTGCAGCACGAAAGAAGCCCATACTGGTTTAGTATGGGCCTGTTGAGCCCATTAAAATCCAAACTAGTAAATCTCGTTTCCGTTTTTTTTTAATATTTAACGACGTCGTTTAGTTTTCGTTTGTTTGTGTGTAATACGACGTCGTTTATCTTGTTTCAGTTTTTGTAAGACCAAAGAAGAAAATAAAACTTCATCCTAACAAGATTCTCTAATTCTAGGCCATATTTGGTCTGGACTAAATTTTTAAAACCATTATCAAAGAAAAAAACAAACGAAAGGGAAAATGAATAAAAAGAAAAGAGAAAATAATACTAAGAATGACACTAAAGAAAAAGTGTCTTCACTTATAAAAGAATGAAAAGTGAAAGTGAAAGAGCCCACGACCGATGTAGAGCTATGATGAAAAAAGCATACAAAATCTATTTTTGCAAAAGAAGAATCGAATTTTAAGCTTTAGAGAGTCTTTGAATTTGAATTCTCTTCGTTATAAAACATATATGTACTCACTTTTTGTTCACGCTCATGAATATGTTCATAGTGTGTCTACAAGTACAATGTTCATTTGTAAAGAAATGCTTATTCACATTATTTCCCAAGTTATGAAGATTTAAGATTTTGGTTATTTCAAACCCCAAATATATGTATTTGCATTGATATCATGTATAAAACCCTTTTACAATTTGACAATGAACACATTATCTTAACTTGTAAATACTAATACAAACGCATACATAAACCAACAAAAAAGAAACAAAAACAAAGCAAGACCTAATGGGATATCAATTTGATTTGTCCAACGCTAAAGTTCTGGATTGGGATGAAAATGTAGGTCCTTTATGCTGATGAAGATGATTGATCAATGGCCCATTCACTCTTTCTTTTTTATAAATTTTCCTTTGTATGATACCAAAAATCTTTATAAAAAACTCTCCAATATAACTATTTAATTAAAAGTAACTCAGCAGGTTTGCACGCTATGTAATCTTTATTACCTTTGACAAGAAGAATCCTTATTTTTGTTTCCACCTTACAATAACAATGTACATATATTGGAGTTTAAGCAAGTTTATAATATCTTAGAACTTGAATATTGAAGAAATAATACAATATGCATCACCATTGTCTTTTTCTATTATGTGCTTTAAAAAGCAAAATTCTTTGCATGATTTAACTCTCAATAGATAAATAAAATATGTGGAAAAAGGAGAAACCTTTAAGGAAAGTGAGTAAATGGGTCCTTTAATTTGTTAACAATTTTATTCATCTATCTTCACATTAAAGATTTTAAAAATCAAAACCTAACTTAGTCATGCTTTTGAATATATTTTTTTGGCAAGAACATAATTAGTTCTCTTCTCTCTTTCCCCTTTATATATTTGTACCACATATTCCTCTTCAACCAAAACTCTTCAACATTTCTCTCTGACTACTTCATTTCCTCTTCCCAACAGTTAAAAAAAGTTCTGATTCGATTCAAGCCAAGATCCACGTATAAAGATATGTTCATGCGTAGAGGTTTGGTATACAACAATATATACATATAATAGTTTGTCGTTATGCCTGGCTCCCTGTATGCCACGAGTGGATACCGATTTTGGTTTTAAAATCGGCTGCCGGTGGCGTACAAGGAGTCAAGCATGACCAGAAGCATATGGTAACTCAATTGCATCTACAACTAAATATGAAATATCTAGTTATGTATATGGTTTGTGTTCTATAAGATGTTTTCTTCGAATTTTGATTTTTGTGTTCCATTTGAATAAGCAAACAGAAATAAAACCAAGTTTTGTAGTTTTTTGCTTTCTTTCTGATTTGGTCCAGTGCTTTGATTCAGGTTTTGAGTTGATTCTTTTAAATTCATATTGATTTATATTTGAGTTATTTTTTTCTTCTTGTATTTGATATTTTATAGAAGAATCGTCTTCATTTTGTTTTGTCTTTCGGACAGTGGTTATTAAAACCATTGGTCTTAGGGTAATCATCTTGTCTATGTTCTGTAGTTTTACCGTAAAGTTCTTGAATATTTGAACTTTTGTTCTAATAATTGTACCATTTTATTTGAATTATATGTGGCGGTCAAAATTAAAGTCTTAGACGAAGAATAAAGTTTGAGAGATTTTTCGGTGATAAACAGTAAACGTACCAATCAATCAGAGTAATTATCGATTTCATATTTTCAGGATTTAGGCGTTAATCAAGTCTATATCACTTAGAAACCCTCCAATCACGGAACACTATGAATTGATAGTGAACATACCCACTGCGATAATTAACTACTGAGTCGTCATCTCTTTGATCTATACAAGGGAAACTATTTATTGTATAATTTTATGTTGATTCTTACTGAAATTTTTTGAAAATTATTAATCAGGTCTCTTAGGGAATGGTTTATTTTTGAGAAATATTTGACATATTTAGATAATTAGTAGGACTTGACTTTACTATTTAAATCTATGCTAGAGAGAGCTAGATTAGATATGTTGTAATCTGTAACATGCAGCTCGACTCAACAATATTCGTCTTGAGTTTTCAGATAGTTTGAAGCTCTTACAGATACAGATTGGTACAGAGATACATGCCTGATGCCTAGCGACTACAAGTATTAAGGGACATTATTAATTTTGAACTTAGGGGAATAAACAGCTCTTTTGTTCCGGGAAAAGTCACCATGGAGCAGTAGAGCTTTCTTGCTAAAAGATGAACACAACACGAGACAAGTCAAGCCTCTCCGTACATTACCAACTTTCAAACCAAATGTTAAACCTGTTGTTGTATCGTTTAAACACAAGTTGTAATAGTAATCATTTCACATTATTCAAGTTGCTTTGATTCATTCATACTCTAATAATAGAACTCATACGAGATGTAAAGGTATTTATCACAATAGATTATCCATGAGAAGTTAAGTTCAAGCACATAAACTCCTAATTCTGTTTTATGTGATTAAATATATCTTAACAAACAATCATCAAAATAGCTTTCCTTTTAAACTTGCACGAAAACATAATTGTTGCAACATTACAGTATATCATCATTGATTGATATAAGAGAACAATACAAAACGACTACTAGTATCAAAACTAAGGAAGAAGAAAGAGGTTCACCATTATGGTTGAAAGAAACCGTCTAAAACCGTTTTGTTTTTTTCTTCTTAGAGAAGCTTTCAGGCGTCCGGTTTTCTTGTTTACGCTTTGTCCCTGCAAACCGCTTACCACCGCTCTCTTTTGAACCTTTTGCGTTTGCTTTCGCCTTTCTTGCTGCAACAGCTGGTCGCTTCTGACTTCTTTCCTTTGAAGCACTATTATTCCCAGATTTTTTGTTGTCATTGCTGCTGCTACCTCTAGGTCTCATCTTTGTCTGCGCGGAGCTTTTCTGATAAGGTGTTTTCTTATCATCACCAGATTTTGAAGCTCGTACACCTTGATATGAAAGATTAGCCTTCCCTGTTGGAGTTGGTGTGACCACTTTGTCCTTCTGCAGTCTTTTCTGGGCCGGCGAGTAAGCTTCAGACGGATTGCTCTTTCTCTTTGATGGCGTATCAGGTTTGACTCGAGAAATCCGTAACTCTCTTTCTCTAAGCTTCAAGTATCCTTTCTTGAGTACGAGATTTGCAGCTTCCTATAGTTAACAAAATAAAAGGACTCATCAGATCTAATTAGTTTTTATTACTCAAACCTTACAAAGATCAAAGTTTACTTCAACATACCCGTGTTTTAAACAAGACGTAAGCTATTCCTTTCCCAATGTTCAAGTGAGGATCTCTAATGACACGAACAGCTTCTATACTGTTCTCCAGATTACTCTTACCCGTAAACAGTTGATACACTTCCTCGTCCTGCATTAGAAACAAACAAAACTGAGAATCTAAGATAAAGTTCGATCATCGCAAATTAAACAGAAGAAGAGCCTTAAGACTAGTACTACTAACCTTCACATCGAAAGGGAGATTACCCATAAAGACTGTCCTCTTAGGATCATACAAATGAGTATCATCATGCCCTTTCTGTTTCTTACGAGGCGGACATGCTCTATCAACGCGGACATGATTCCCATCAATCTGATTATAACATAAAACTATTAGCCAATCTACACATAACTCCTTAAAAATCAACCAGATAGAACAAAAGGCGCAAAAGTTACATTACCAGAGACATGTTATGTGCCAGAGAAGCTGCAGCAGATTGCTCTGTTTCAAACACAACATAAGCATGAACACTGCAATTCCACAAACATTGACATTAGACTTTTTCATCACTGAAACTTCAAAATCAAATGATTACTATATAGAGTTTCAAGCACAAACCTTGAAGCTTTCTCATTGATTTGTTTCAGCATTATAGCTCCTTTCCTTGTCCTCTTCGACTAAATCAATCAATAAAAATCAAACGAAATCAGAAACCAATGAACACAAAAACTCAACCTAAATTCATCTTTAGGCTTTAGCTATAAGAAACTCACATCAACAATAGGCACAGAGCGTATCCTCACAGATTCAACCTCACCAAATTTACTAAACTCCTTCAAGATGACTTTTTTCTTAACCTTCAAAGGCAAATTCCCAACGAAAACAGTTCTAAGAAGCTTACTCTCATCATCAAAACCTTCCTTTGAAACCATTGTATCAGCTACTTCATCAGCTTTCTTCCTCTTCTCACCAACCTTCTTCTCTTTCATCTCAACGCTTCCATACTTCTTCGTCTCGTATTCGTTCTCAATCTCATCTCTCTTCCTCTTCTTCCTCTTTGAAACCAACCCACTTTCTTCTACAGCCTCCGAAATCGTCTCTTTCTCGTCGCCGGAATCTGTAAGCTTTTTTTCCTTTTTAGATTTCTTCGTCTTCACAGGCAAATCTGTTTCTTCTTCTTCTTCTTCGTTCTCTGCATTTCGTTTATCCCCTTTCTTCTCATCAGGAATTGACGACTCTTTGATTTCTTGAGGTTGTTTTCGCCGGAAAGGGTTATCAGCGGAGAAGAGACTCGCAAAGCCAGAGCTTTCAACCTCGCCGGAGAAGAGAGTGGAGAAGATTGTCTGAGATTCATCGTTTTGAGATTCCGGCTCCGTTACCTTCGATTTCTTCTTCCCCATCCTCGTTCGATTTCAATGAGAGAAGAGGAAGAAAGAGGGAGAGAGAGATTGAAGAAACCCTAAAAGTTTGTATGTTTTAACCAGAGAGCGCCATAGAGATGATACCGGGTCGGGTTTAAATGATCCGAATTCAGCCCATTAGTTATTTGGTTGGGTTAAATAAGCCCATTAGTCATTGGGCTTTAAAACACACATCATTGGGCTGAATCACTTTTTGGTTTCAGAATTGATTCATTGTAAATCTCATCAGTCACTACTACACCATTATTCCATACATGTACGAGTAAGCAAGATAACTCCATTATTTTATTGAGACTTTAGTTTAGGAGTTGGACACATCACACATTAATGATACAAATTGGAACCTTACGGAGTTGTTCAATTAAGTGTTTGTGGATGATGATAGTCCTCTAATGCAACAACAAGTTTGACCCTGAAAACAAGAGCACCACAAGGATCAAAACCGAAACAAAAGCATAGGAAGATCTTCTACTCTCCATTTTATTTGTTCTTTCTTTTAATGAAGAATATCTCGCTTGTGATGTGTGTTTTGGATTTTGAAACTATATATAATAACAAGATCAGTTTTAAACCTAAGATACATGTATGCTTTAAATTTCTTCTTTGAAAATTAAAAACAAAAGGATAGCAAGAAATGTATTGTCTTACTCACCCACTTAAATTGGGATAGAAAAAATCTAAATTTTTTGATCTTCTTCAACATTTCATTCCAAAAACCCTAATTTTATCTATTAAAGGGTGTGTTTTAAAAAAGGAAAGTTGAAGATTTTTTTAAAAAGATTTTCTTCTAA
>Ga0041059_1001002_pt1 | contig 22395 bp, 16 predicted proteins | sample AraColnosormetaG_FD_56232 | JGI IMG/M metagenome (GOLD analysis project Ga0041059, IMG submission 56232) | Arabidopsis roots microbial communities from North Carolina, USA - Col MF nosort | ecosystem: Host-associated > Plants > Roots > Unclassified | place: USA: North Carolina | collected... | reverse complement strand
CTTCTTCTTCTTCTTCTTCTTCTTCTTCTTCTTCTTCCCATCAAAAAGTGCTAGTGGCAAGACCGCGCATATTCCAGTAACAAAGTTTAAATTCAAAACTATGGAACACAATTTGTCCCATGTTTTGTTGCCTGAATTAAACGACCATATCACTTGGTTCGGCCACTTCATCTCGGATACGCACAAGCGGTTGTCAAGGTTGTAAAAGACGATTTTGTAAGGATCTACATTGGCAAAGGGAGCTTTACAGACGACTTGAAAAGTTTCGGTGTGAAGATTGAAAGGTAAAACTTTGGTTTCTTTGCACTCGGTGAACCAATAAAGCGACCCATCTAGATACACAGGTGCGGGGTAAGCAGCAATCCGATAAGGAGCAGCGAGAGTGACATACCTCCAAGCATTGGTACTAAAGTCGAAAACTTCGCATGTAGTAGCGTTTTTTAGGCCTATTTCTGCAGAGTTGTATAACCAAACGGGCTTGTATGTGCCCCTGAATTTGTCTTTACCGAATCCAAGCATAAAGAATTTGCGTTTAAGCTTGTAGTAACCATCTCGTAAGTCGATCATGAGTTTTTGATAATCGCAAAGAGGAAGAGGCCGATACCATCTAGTGGTCGGGTTGACCACATAACCGGATTTGTCGTGATTGTAAAGACAAACGAGACCGTCACAACTACTATGTGAAACTAAGTACAGTACGTTATCCTTCTCCCAAGGAGTAGGGATCTTGAACGTTGATGATGAACCCAACTGCAATGTTCTTAAAGATTCTATGGTCGGGTTTATAACATGGTGAGGAAATACAGACACCATCAGAACATCTGGATCTCCTGATTGCTGACGATGTTTCAACTAAAATTGTATACATTTTTATTTTATTAAAAAGATAAATATCATTTTGTTGGAATTGGAAAACAAAATCTAAAAGATAACTTTAGATATGTAAGGGTCGCATATGTATTTGATTACATTGCTATGAGTATATGACTCACTTTTCCAATAATGAAAAAAATAAAGATGTTGAGTCTTACTAATTAAGGGTAAATACAAAATTTCTGATCATTAATACAAAGAAAAAGCCTCTCATAAGCCAAAGCCATTTTACTCGCCGTAAACATCTCCGCAGCATACTCTTTACACTTCCTTCCTCTCTCCGCCAATCTCTCCGCTCCTTCAGCCACAGCAACCTCCATAACCGCCGTCAAAGCTTCCACATTTGGCGCAAACATAAACCCAAACTCATCATTCACCACTATAGTCCTCTTTATGCTTGCGTACCTAGATGCCATCACTGGTTTACCACTCAACATCGCTTCCATTAACGTTAAATCAAGACCTTGTGGTCTAAGCGTTGGATTCACGAACAAATCGATCCCGTTGTAGAAACCCTTGAGCTCATTTGGGTTTAGAGATCCCAAAATGGAAACTTTTTCCCCTAATTCCTTGTAACGTTGCTCCCATGGCCCTGATCCAGCTACTACGAGGTAAACATTTGAATACGTTTGGATTATTTTCGCGAAAGCTTCGAAGAGCAATGGATGTCCTTTGTCTTTGACTAATCTCCCAGCAGCTCCTAAAACAATCGCTGATGAGTTTTCTGGTAACCCTAATTTTGACCTAAACAGAGTACGTAGCTTCTTGTCTGATGTGAATCCGTTCTCGTCGACTCCATTGAGGATCACATGAACCCTTTTCTCAGGGATTTGGTAAACGTCTCTTAGCATTTCTCCGCAGCTATCGCTGATAGCGATGTGGTGAGCGTAGTTGTGGAAGAATCTGATTTCGTCCAGTATCTTGGGAAGCACGGCACCGTATAGACTTGCATTGAAGCCTTGTGATCTTGGTTCGTCTGGTTTACGGATCAGGTCTTGGTAAATACTTGATTGTAAGCTCTCTAACGCAATGCCGTGCCAGGATACAGCGAGGTTTGGAACCTCCCGGGCGATCCAGTGAGGTAAAGCAACACTTTCAGAGTGAACCGCATCGAAAGGTTCTTTCTTGTTTTCTTCTTGGTAAAGCTCCCATGCCTTGTTGTACCGCCATTTTCCGGGCTCCGCGTCGCCGTGAGAATGGATTATAGGGTAAATGATTTGGTCGGAAACAGGGGGGATTTTGTTGGTTTCAGGGGATTGGTCTAAGGGAGAGGTGAAAACGTGGACACGGTGTCCACGGCGAGCTAAGGCGGTGTATAGAGTGAAGGCGTGGCGTTCCATGCCGCCAGGATTGGGACCCGTGGGCCATTTCCGGGAGAAAACAGCGAGTTTTAGTGTTTTGGGAGGAGGGTTGGTTAAGGAGAAATCAAGGCGGTTCCAGGCAAATTGGGCGGTTTGGAGGTCGCCAGACCACGGTGGCTGGTTTGTGTCAGAGGAGGAGGAGGAGACTGCAGCGGTGGAGGAGGAGCAAGTGGAGGTGCGGAGGAGAAAGAGAGCCGGTATGGTAAAGAGGACGGTGAAGAAGAGGAAAGTACAAAGGCTAAAATGAGAATTAGGTTTCTTGAGTTTGGTTTGTGAAGCCATTGTTGTTTTTTCTTTCTTCTTCACAATCTGTTGTTGTGTTGGTTCCGTTTGTTCAATTAAAGGATTCATAAAAAAGTAGAGTATCGTTTTTCATCTTTTGGGATTTTAATTATAAGCTTACAATATAAGTAAAAATGATAAAGTGGAGACGATCTAATAAAGTTGTTTTCAGTATTTTATAAATTTTTATTCAGTGGGTTTGGTAACGTCAAAAAATGACCAAGAAAGAAACGTGAGGCTTCAATTAATCTTGTGGGGTTATTTTGGTTGCATATATGGGAAATTATTCATGTGACTTGTTGCGTGACTTTTCAACACAGTATGTGAAGTTGTGAACACTCGTAATTCTCATGATATTTTTTAAAAAATAGTAAATTTAGGTCAATGGTCTAAAACATTGGTAATGTTTGAAGCAAAATAGTATGTTGTTTAGTGTGTTTGGCGTCCGCTTTTGACTTTTGATTCTGTGATGATATTCATTCTTTTTTTGAGTGCGGATTTTTTGGTATTTTACAACTTAAGCATTTGACTTTCTTAACTTTTTAGGCTACACTTCATTCTTAATATTAGAAGACGTAAACCAAATCACTCAAAGGCATGGGATAGGATACTTTGTTGTATAATATTGAAGCTTGTGGATAAAGTTAACATATGCGAGGTGGCTAATGAATTTGTAATGTGCATTTGTATTGGAACTTTACTTAAGTCTCAAAGAATCTTATCAATTATTGTGCATACAGATATCGCAATAAGTTTGCATTGGAACCTTACTTCAAGTCTCAATGAATCTTATTACAAGTCAAACTTAAGCTTACATTTAAGAATACGAAAAAATAGATCTGATTCTGAGTTTTTTGTGCTGAGGAAACTGTTTCGATCTTTGTAGACATCTGTTTGTGTTTAGGAAAGAGAACTTACACAACAAACATCCAATTACTTCTTCTTGAAAATTGTTTCAGAGTAGCCAATTCACTTGAAACTGATTCTGCAATTCACTTAAGAGATGGAACCAAGAATAAGATAGATTAAAAACATGATTCGACCTCTGTTTGAAACAAACCTTGACTGAAATCAGCTTTCTGAAATTAGTTATTTCCAGAGATGAGGCTTTGCTGGCTCCATGTAACTAAGAATAGAAGTTACAGAACAATCGTAATTACCAAAAGAGACGTCTTCCTTTATTCTTTTCCTGTTCAGTAGCTCTTCTTCTTGTACACATAAACGGCCTCTCTTGGACACAACAACTTTATCCAAGGCGGTTTCGTTTAGTTCTGTATCTTTTCCAGATATCTCTTTCTCAAGATTATTCTCGTGTAACCCATGCAACCTACAATCATTCTCATCTGGTGCATATAACAAGCTCATCCCGCATTTCACCACCTCACAGCAATCTAGTTTTCTTTTGGCTCTGCCATCAGTAACAAAAAATTTGAACGAGGCTGTGGTGTTGCAACATCTATTGAGATCATCGTTTTTCTTGGCATGGTAACAGTTGCTATAACTGATGAACACATGATCAGAGCTAAGTCTTCTTGATTCTTCATGGCTAGACGATCCACACTGCTCTTTCCATCCCCCAAGATTACATGTAAAGCTGATGTAATCACCGTCTTCGTTTCTGAACTTGCACTTGCATATCACGGAGAACCGGCTGGTTCTATCTTCATAGTCCTTGAAAGAGACAACCGTGCAGAGAGAAAGACCAATGAATTTATCGTCGCACCAGTGTGAAGGCAGGTTGGTTTCCATTGAAGATCCAATTCTCTGATGGCGGAACCATAGTGGCAAATCATTCCCTGGAAAACTTACAGCAGATAAAGGTTCCAAAACTAGTTCCTGGAAAAACCATTAAGGATAGCAATGTCACTGGAATAATAACAGAATAACCAGAGATTGGACCTTATGATTAAGTTGAAAAGATCTATTCGCCAGTATTTGACTCTTGAGCTGAGTATGAGCCACAATTTTTTCTTGTGCATCTCGGTTTAGCTTGTAGCAATCCGTGAATACGAAAGTAGAATGGGTCTTTTCAGCTATCACTAGAAGCGTCATGGGTTTTGAAACTGTTTCGAGTGAGATACAGCCATGAACATCCAAGTACTGATTTGATGGAAGCACTGGAAGAGAAATGAGATTTTTGCAATTCTTTAAGTAAAGAGATTTGAGATGATGAAGTTTCTTGATGCTTCCTGGTAGATTCTCGATACTGTTTCGGCTCAAGCATAAAGACTGCAGCGAGGATAAGCAGCTAAAATTGTCCGGGAATTTGTACAGATTACAATCTGTGAGATACATGTCTGATAACTGAGAGCAACCTGAGAAAGGCAGCAACTCCAAACCTCTGAAATCTTGGACTTTAGATCCACCAAACGAAAACAGCTTGAGATTACTCATACACATTGTTCTGGGAGTTTGTTTGATGGATGTATCATCCATTAGCAGAATCTCTAAGCTTCCCATGTTTGTTTGGGGATTCCATGTTTTACCAGATGCCCATGTTACATGCAGACAGGAGACTGCAACTTTGGTATTACAGTATGTGTAAATTCCATCATCCGAGTGAGAGAGAAACCCATGTCCTTGAGACCTCCTTAAGCTCCAAAGGCCTCCCTTCACGGACGGTGAGCCATTTCTTAAACTAGCAGTAGCAATCTAGCAGACGTTAGTTTTCTTTGCTTCAAACCTCATTCTTTTGAACTAACCAACACCAAAAGCTTGTTCGACTTCAAACTGAACTCTGTTTTTCTAATCTCATTACTATCATCTGTGTTTATCGCTTGCTCAATTTTTGCTCCAATCTTTCGACATGGAGAACCCGTGTGTACCTTATATTTTTACAGTGGAAACTGCAGCTCCGGTCCCACTTGTATCTTTGATCATCCGATGTTGGTATCAACACACAAGAACATATCTTCCATGGCTTCCGAGACACAGCACTTGAATCCGCTAGGATTGTCCTCTTCACTTGGGGCTTCATCAAGTGATATTGTGGAAGCATCAGCCAAGAAACCCAGAATATACAAGAACACTTCTTCCGTAGCGTCTGATACACCACACTCGAATCCATTAAGATTTTCTTCTCCAATTGGAGATTCATCAAGTGAGCTTGTGGAAAGATCAACTAAAGAAACTGTAATCAACAAGAACACACCTTCCATGGCTTCTGAGACTCTGCATGCTAATCCACTAAGATTTTATTCTTCCATTAGAGAGTCATCAAGTGATTGAAGTGAACTTGTGGAAACATCAGATTAGAAACCCATAGTGCATAAGAACACACCTTCCATGGCTTCTGAGACACCGCACTTGAAGTCGGTAGGACTTTCTTCTTCGCTTGGACCTTTATCAAGTGAGCTTGTGGAAGCATCAACTGTGTCTGAAGTCACACAAGAAACCGTTAGTAGAGGTGTCATTGAAGTGAAGACTTAAAATTTTTGTGGTTAAACAAAATGTTGTATTTTAAAATATTGTTCTTCTAATATATATTTTCTAATATTAACATATGCTTGATCCAAAAATTTCCATGAGTAATATATGAAAACAACATAATTAAGTAAAAAAAATACAAGGCATTTTTCCAAATTAACTCAAACAAAAATCCATAGGATATTTTTCAAAAGTATAAACAAAACAAGGCATTTTTCCAAATTAACTAATTAGAATATTACAAATTTTGTTAGAGAACTATTTGATTTATTGAATTGAAAAGATATTTGTAATATAGTAATATTAATTTTACTAGTAATGAAAATCAGTTATTCATAATTACAGAATCAAACTGACATTTATCCTTTTCTGTAGATGACGTGGATACCTAATGCACCGTCGATTAAATCTGCGTAGTGAAACCCCGCACTGCTCACAGCACCACCTCTCTCGAACCATCGAGTCTCGAACCCAGAGAGGACTTTCCTCAGTGAGTCCTCCGTTCCTTAGCTTCTCTTCCAGATCCAAACTCTCACCAAACTTTCTCACAACACACACACAATTCGATTCGATCCACACTCTTAAAATCCCAAAGATCTCTCTGATTTTGAAATTCGATTCTTCCCCAGATCAACTTGTGAATTTTTCCACAATTTTGGTTCATGATTTTGATTTCGTGAAGGACTTATGGATTCACACCCTTCCCTAATGGGAAGGTCCATTACCAATTCGAACCGATCGAGCTTAGATCTTGGTCGTCCTTCTTCGTCTTCTTCATCTTCTCCTTCACCGTTAACCAAATCGATCTCCGATGCAAGTAGTCAAAGTCTCTCTTCGATCCTTAACAATCCACACGGAGGTAAGTCTGGTGTTTATGGTTCCGATGCATCTTGGGTTGGTTGGTGGTCTTCATCGACATTTGTAGCTCCAGCTGAGTTTGCGCCTGTTGCTTCAACGAAGCTCCCTGGTTCGGAGCTAACCAGATCCGACTTCCATGGCTACGTTTCTTCGATCTCTGAGTCTCATGGTAGATTTGAGGATATTAGGAAGCATACTAGGGAAGAGAGCTGTGGGTTTGATCAGGAGAGCCATGTATCGGGTTTAGCTGCGTGTTTGCGTGAGGTTCCTTCGCTTTACTTTAAGGAGGATTTTGCTCTTGAGGACGGAGCTACATTTCGTTCTGCTTGCCCTTTCTCGAGCCTTAATGAGAATCTAGCGCTTCAAGAGAAGTTGTCACAGTATCTTGATGTGGTGGAGCTGCATCTTGTGAAGGAGATCTCTGTGAGGTCTGATTCGTTTTTTGAGGCTCAAGGACAGTTACAGGATTTGAATGTGAAGATTGTTGAGGGTTGTAGTAGGATTCGTGAGTTGAAAGAGACTATTCGGCTCCTGGATAGGAATTTGGTAGATTCAGCTCGACAGATTCAAGAGCTGAGCTCAACTAGGATTAATATGCTGGAGCTGCAACGTAAATTAAGACTTATTTTGTATGTTAACCAAGCTCTCTCTGCACTCAAATTGGTAATTTTTCTTACTGATTTGCTTAGAGTAGTGTCAATGTAGATACTTTTTTGTTTTTCCTATCTTTTATTGATGGAAGTTTGATTCTTTATTGTTCAGCTTGTTGCGTCCGCAGATTGTGCTGGAGCTTTGGATATAACTGACGATCTCCAGAACTTGCTGGTAAGTTCATCTGTGATTGATGTTGGATACTTTTAGACGATTAGGGTGCTCTTTCTTTAGAATGTAAAATGGATTCCTGTCTTTTTTAGGCTGGGGATGAGCTTACTGGTCTATACTGCTTCCGCCATCTTCGGGATCATGTTACTAGTTCCATAGATTCCATAAACAGGTGTGTCTCTTTTCAGGCTATGATAACTGACTATAATAGGCTGTATTTAGTCTGCCTGTAATGCTCTTTTAGGATGGATTGATTGGGAACAATGAGAGTAAGTCGGATCTTAACTGTGCAAAGTACCTTACCAAGTTTTTAGAGAAGTGGTGAAGATGTGAATTATTGACTATGTTTTTGAGTCTCGCTTTCGAGCGTCTTGAAATTCTTAGATAGTGAAGGCAGTCGATATTTGAAAAATGTTTGCAGGGTTTTGCAGCTCTGGTTTTTTTTTACCCTTCTACGTCCTTTTATTGACTTCTGGTTTATATATAGCAGATAGTCTCTCTATAATTTGCGAAGTCGCTGTTTCTTTGTAGATCAACCCTTTCATGTTACCCGTGTGCTTGGGCCATTTGCTGAGATTAAGTTTTATAACTGCCAATTGCGGTGGATAGTTTTACCGTCTGATGACTATGCATGCATCCAGGCTTGTAGCATTCTATTAGTAATCAATCATAACTTCTGAACTCTTAAACTTTCCCCTTAAGTTCTTGCATGCGGTAATGCCTTGCTGGCGGAATTACCCTTATTATGATAAATCTTGGTTTGCATTGAAATGTACTATGTTCGTCATTATTTTGATACTTCATTCATATTTTGTTACCTTCAAAAGGTGTAGAACAGTATACAACCTGTAGGCATTTGTATCAGTTAAATGTTTAGTATATTGATTTTCTTTGGTAGTGAATTGTTCCGTGAAAATTTTACTATAATGTAAGTTCACTTTCTATATGCAGTTATCTACCAGTCCTGTTTTCTCTATTATTTTCTTTTATTTGTTTATTTGGTCTAGTGCCTGATGGTTCATTGATTTTTTCTTTGTAGTATTCTCACTTCAGAATTCATGCGTATCTCCATACATGATACTGGGGAGATAGATGTACTGATTTTATCTGCAGCAAATATACGGGGATCCATTTCATCTAACGGGAATACCGGCGAAGAAGTAAGTCTCATCCGGTACTGAATAGAAGATCCTAAACTGTGAGAAGTGGTAGATTATCAGAAAAAGAACTGAAACAACGACCATCATGACTCTGAATATTGGGCTTACGCCTTTGCAGGTTAAGTTAGAAGAAGAGGATACCTCTACCTTATGTGATCGGCTTCTTCCTTTAGTTATTGGATTGCTAAGAACGGTGAGTGACCAGACCTGATTATTTTTCTAACAAATGCTACCACTGAAGTTGACCTGATTATTTTTCCAACATATGCTACCACTGATTGTTTTAATTTCTTCGTTTATGCCATTCCCGGTCTTTATTGTTGGTTCATAGTGCTCATTCAGGGCATAGTCTTAATTCAGTTTCTCATGTATTGTTCTTTGAACTGTTTTCATAGGCAAAGTTCCCGTCAATTTTGAGGATGTATCGTGATACACTCACATCCGAAATGAAAAATGCAATCAAGAAAGCAGTTGCTGATCTGCTTCCCATTCTTGTTGCAAGATCGCTCGAATCTGATTTTTCACATGGGGAGCGCTCTGTAGATGATGGTGAGATTTTAATTGTTCTTACTATGTATACAGATTGTCATGCGACTTAGTTTGTGCATGAGAACATGGTTGAACATAAGTTTGTATTTGAAATGTGTAGAATTCCTCTAACACACATTCTCATCAAGGTCAACACCATAGAAACGACAGTATTGGATTCTTGTTTTAGCAAATGCCCTTATCAATATTGCTGGATATTCCCATTTGCTTGTTTTCTTATTAAATCTCATTTGATCTGAGACCCGACTTGGAAGTAATTTACATGGAAATTGGTCAACTGATGAAGAATGTTGGCTGAAAACTTACTTTTAAGGATTTAATGAAATTTTATCATCCTTCTCTTCGGAAATGTATTCTACTTAGGTGGTAGTTTGTCTCTCCAGAAACCATACTTACTCCTAGTGCATATACAGGTGGTGGCTTATCTCTCGCGAGCAAATTGAGGACTCTGTCATCTGAGGCTTTTGTTAATCTCTTAACTGCTATATTTAAGATTGTTCAGGTAATATATGCATCAATTATGGAACTTTTAATTTCTTAAACAAGCATTATATAGGAAGTTATACATATATATTCTATGTTAAACATCTGGAAGCCTTTTTGTTTTGGTTTTGATACATCTACCATATAATAGAAGCTTGGAAATTTTCACTCTCTGAAGCAGTTAGATGTTTGATTAAGATGTAATATGATTTCATTTCATTTAGTGAATGCAGGCACATCTAGTCCGGGCTTCGGAAGTGAAAAAAGCAATTGAATGGATTCTCTGCAATATCGATGGACATTATGCCGCTGATTCAGTTGCAGCTGCAATTGCTGTTGGTGCTGTAGCAGCCGAAACAGCTCAAGAAATAGGTTTCCAAGGCGGGTCATTAGTGTCTTCTCCATTGGGTAAGGCTACCTCAAAGGCCCCTCCATTGCAGGGAAAATCGAGTGATGCATCAAGCTTGATGAACATGTCAAGAAACTTCAGGTTTCTTAGTCTATTTTTTTAATGCATTTTTCCAAATTCTCGCAGCTGTATGTGACACAGGCCCTTGCTTCTACGCTTGGAACTAAATTAGGCATTTTTCTGATTTATATTAGGGCCGATGTCTTGAGAGAAAATACAGAAGCTGTCTTTGCGGCTTGTGAGGTTACTCATGGTAGGTGGGCAAAGCTACTAGGAGTTCGCGCTCTTCTTCATCCAAAATTGAAATTGCAAGAGTTCATGAGCATTTATGATCTGACCCAAGAATTTATAACATCTACGGAGAAGGTATTTGTTCTAAACTTTTCTTCATAAATGAGATAAGAAATTGCATTGCTTATTCTTGCGTGACATTTGTACTGAATTTAACAGATTGGTGGAAGGTTGGGTTCTAGTATTCGTGGGACGCTGCAATCACAAGCCAAAGCCTTTGTGGACTCCCAGCACGAATCTCGGGTTAGTCTCTGTGTAGAATTATAGATTATGTTTATAAGTTTTACAGCAGGCACATCTACACTTTTGTTTAGTTTCAAAAAAGAAAAGTGGTTAAAAAGTGGCACAGAAAGTTATACCAAGAGCAATAAGCCCAAGCCATATGATCTATACTTTCTCTAGCAGAAAGGTTAAACTTTCTTTCGGTAACCAATTAGTGTTGAACTATATTGACTTCATCCCATAGATGCACATTCTTCTATCTTTTATCATCTAACTTCTTTCATTAACAAGAGTTCTGCTTGTTATTCTAATTTGTATTTTTTGTTACTGTAGATGACAAAACTAAAAGCTGTGCTTGATCAAGAAACATGGGATGAGATAGATGTTCCTGAAGAATTTCAATCCATAATCAGTTCTCTTTTTGCATCCCAGCGGTTGATCTCTGGGAAAGTTGATGATGCTGATCTTAATTCATACCACAGTAATCGGCTCCCTCTCAATGGGTCTCTCACTTCTGGATCTGGGGATCAAAATAGTGAATTACGAAATGAAAAATCTGAATCTAGTGAAGGTTCTGTAGTTAGTGATGCACAAGTGAAACCCACAGTCTCACCTGAGTCTCTTGAAAGAAGCAAGGCTGGTGTATCTTCAGCTACGAATAATCAAAGTAATCAGAAGGCGCACGGAAAATCTAACCTTTTCTATCAAGGAGTTGGTTACCACATGGTAAACTGGTTAGTTTTCTTGTTATGCATTTTAATGTTGTTGATCGATGACTATTGTTATATTTTGCCTGTCTTGCATGCCTGGATGAGCAGTCTTCTCGCAAAATATATTTATTGTTTGCTAGGTTAAGCTTGCATAATGTTTGGCTGCTATCCAGGCTGGAAATTTTTAGTTGTGCTGATGCAATTCCTTTTATGTCTGCAGTGGGTTAATATTGCTCAAGATGCTGTCGGAATACATTGATATGAACAATTCTTTGCCAGCTTTGTCCTCGGAAATTGTTCTTCGTGTTGTTGAAGTGTTGAGATTTTTCAACACTCGGACATGCCAACTTGTTCTGGGTGCTGGTGCTATGCAGGTACAAATATGCTTTAAATGAAAAAATTATAATTTTCATTGCTAATTAGCTGTATTAAGTTTTCTAGACAATAACCTGTGATCCATATCTTAACCAGATGTATGACCTTACCTACTTGTCTTGTGGAATTTAGTTTTTTGACACAATAATTTATATTTATGCACAACAGATGCAAACTGCAATAATATTGACCTTTTTGAGTGGCCATATTCTCACCTGCTATATATGCTCACCTGCTATAGGTATCTGGTTTGAAGTCCATAAAGGCGAAACACTTGGCGCTTGCAAGTCAAGTAATCGACTTCACTTACACTATTATTCCTGGTAGGCGATAATTATTTTTCTTTTCTAATTGTGGCAGTTCTAATGTGTTCGAATGGATTAATGTCTTGACATCATTTGATTCTCCTCTGTAGAAGTGTTTTACTTTGTGTTATCAAAGCATTTGCTTACTCATTTTTTTGTCCAAAATATGAGTTTGATGGTTATTTTGTTGTTCTGTTTGTTTGAATCATCCCTAGCTCCTAATTTGTTTTGATAAAATCCCTAGCTCATTTTCCATGTAAGCTGGGTTCCTGTATAACAGTGTTTTTTTTTCTCTGTCTTTTGTGGTCCAAGAAACCAGAAGGATTCTGTTTTCAAAAGTACCTGAGACGAGAAAGCCTCTGTTGTCAGTAGAGATTGATAAAGTTGCTCAGGTATGTTTCTATCTTTGCCTTCTGGCTTTTGTGTCTTTACTCCTACAGCTCTTCAGGTTTTGGAGGTCGTTGCACATCTAATAAGAGAATAGTTGGAAAAAAGTTCACACCAGTTGGTCATCTCTTGTTAGCTATTGCGGTTTTAATGTCCGTTTCCATTAACTTCGATTTCTCGACAATTCTCAGGATTTTAGAATTCATCGAGATGAAATATACACAAAACTGGTTCAGATTATGAGAGAAAGACTATTGGCGCATCTTCATGGTTTGCCCAAAGTTGTTGAGGGCTGGAACAGACCTCCAGATACCAATAAACAAACTAAAGAGTTTGCATGGCCGCTCACAAGGGTGATTTAACCTCGTTCACTAATCTTATAAAGATAGAAGTAGAGATGTTCTAATGCACATTTAATTTAACAGGAAGTTGGCTACCTTCACCGTGTGTTGTCTGAGACATTGCACGAAGCCGATGTTCAAGCAATCTTCAGGTGAGCATATATGCAGCTTTCATAGGAAAGACATCTTGGGCGGCATGAATTTGTTATTTGCAGTAGAATTGACTACTTATTGTAGTTGTAGGACAGTACTCGCTTTTAGCTTTCTGGTATAGCACAACAAATTATTGTTGCTTTACTTTCTTGTAAATGTTAAAGGCAGGAATTTTTTTTCGGATTCTGAAGTCACTTAATTTGCCTTATTCATATACATTTTCATGATTCTTGTAGGCAGGTGATTTCAATTATCCACACACAAACCTCTCAAACGCTTACGAACTTGGAGATAAGCTCAACAGAGGCAAAGAAAAGGTAACTCTATAGTCTTTAGAAAAAATGAGAGCCAACTTAGCCTTTGTAATTAAACAGTTGTCTCGTCTTAAACAGGCTGAAGCTTCATGTCGAGCTAATCCTCAAATGCATCCGGTCGTTACCATCCGACAATGCCAATCAATCAGACATCCCAAACTGGGGACAACTAGATGAATTCTTTGCAGAGCACTTTAGAGAAGAAGAAGCAGGCGAAGCTGAGTGATGAAGTCGTCATTGTACAGCAATTTGTTTCTTCTCACATCCTTTATAAAGTCAAAAATTCAGAGTTTGGGTTTGAGGATGGACTATTCGCCTGTAGATTTAACTTACAGGTAACAAATTCATTCCCTCTGCCTCCATTACCAAAAAACCACTCTGCTACCAAAAGTGTTTAACAAATCAAATAGAAAATGTGATCTGTAATATCTCATCGGTTTACATCAAGATTTGTGGAAGTGAACCAAATTAGTATCCTGAAAATCAGGCCTTTCTTTTGTTGAGATACTGCATAGAAACTTAAAGAGAACTCTGATGGGTTGGACCCTTAAAATGCAGGCATACTACAGTTCTTGGCTCGGATGAATATTATAAAGCCAACAGTATCTCTATAAAGTAACAATCTCTCTTCTTGTTTGAATTTTCTCATTTGCCTCAATTGTTGCTTTTTTATTATCCTTTTTGTTTTTGAGTTGTATGAGATACGACTGATTGAACTGAAGTTTTTGAAAGAGGTAAGCAGTAGATTCTTAGACGTATATAATGTATTTTCAGAGCGAGGAAATATTTAGTCATTTGGTGTGTCCACTGCATAAGCATTTCAAGTCTTTATTATGAACTTGCACCTCCAGAAAACTAATGGAAAGATTGGCTAACAAATGGTTCCAAAACCTCCGTATCAAAAAATCCTGGAGTAATTAACTAAGGAATTTGTAATGCTAATGAGTAGACACAATTTTTCAATTTCTTAAACATTTATAAATATAAAAAAATATTTTCAACAAAACAAAATAATAAAAAGATGTAACATTTTAAAGATAATGCGGTCCTCATATTTTTTAAATAACAAATAACAAAAAAAGTGATAGTTTTAGCAAAATAATAATATAAATAACAAAATATATACATGAATAGTAGATAGCGAAAGAATGAAACTTTATATACAAAGTGCAAACAATAAGTAATTATTAATATATACATTTTTACAATAATTCAATTAAATGATTATAATTTCATTTACATACATTTTAGTAATTTAAAATTTAAAATAAATATATGAAAGTTACACTAAGAGACGCTCTTGTAAATAATTAAATGTTATAAAGATTTATAAAATAAAGTAAAAGTTGTAATTGTTCGTGAAATAAACTAAATATTGCAATAGTTCAACTCATCGATTAAAACTATTTATGAAGAGTGACTACAAAAGGATGCAACGGTAGAATACTACATTTATTCGGGTTGCAATTTTCTAAAAAACATAACCATAAAATATTTATTTTTAACTTTTAAAATAAATAACAAAAAGTTGTGATAAAATTACACACTGTTTCCAACTGCAAAACACATTTATGGGTGTTATCTTTCAAATAGATTATGTTAGTTGAAGGTGATACATGTAAGTGAGTGAATGGTGATTAGTCGAGTTATGTGTTTTTGGAGACAACTATCTTCTTCCTTTCATCAATATACATATGTTGTAAGTAGTTGAATATCATAATATGGCTAGATTTATAATTATTAATTTTGTTGATGAATTAGTATTTAAGAAATTAACAAAATTTGATGGTTCCGACATTATTAATTCGTAGAGATTTTGCTGTACAAACTATTCAACTAGTGGGACATATCCACTTTGGATATTCATTAAGAGACAAAGCTAGAGTTATTTATTTCATTTCTAACATTATAGTGCTACAATTCTAAATAAATGATCGAAACTATATACTCTCTCTTCCTTTTCAATTTATTTTATAGAAAAAACGCACATATTAAAAAATATATATTAAAACTGATTATAAATGTATTAATAATGTGATTTCAAATTTTCTATAGTTCTAAACCATTGATATTTAATTATTTGTCTTGAAGTTTAAAATTCATCAATAATAACTACTCATTCTGTTCTTTTTTAATTAATTTTCTAGAAAAACACACATATTAATAAAACATATAAAACTGATTATAAATGTATTAATTTTTGTGATTTACAATTTTTTATAATTTTAAACCAATGATATTCAATTATTTGTCTTGAAATTTAAAATTCATCAATAATAACTAATAAATAGTGCATAAAAAACTTAAAAAATTAAACAATATTGTTTTCTAAAAGATCAAGTAATAAGGAACCGAAGGAGTACTAAATAGTGCATAGAAACCTAAAAAATCAACTTTTTTGAAACAAATTTTTTTCCTAAAAAATCAAATAATAAGGAGCAAAAGGAGTATAATCTAATCTCTAACCGATATATAATCTCATTTAACTATAAAATTTAAATCTTAATCTTCTTTGATTAACCCAAACCGATATATAATCTCATTTAATTACAAAATCTAAACCTTAATCTTCTAATTAGAAACTCAATCCGATATTAAACCCGTTTAATTGTAAAATTTAAATTTTAACAATACTTTTTAAATTTAAACTGATATTTAGTTTTGTTTAATTGTAAAATTTAAATCCGTTTATAATTCAGATCGATATTTAATTATAAATCTAAACCGATATTTAACTTTGTTTAATCATATAATCTAATCCTAAAAAATTCTTATATAAACTCAACCAATATATCATTTCGTTTTGATAGTGGAGTATATTTTATAATTAAATGAATTTTAGTTTTATTAGCTAGCTGATTATGATTGGCTAAAATAGAAAGAGTAAAGAGTGAATAAGAAGGTTCATTTTTGGTTTTCAAATTATCCATCTTTATTTTTTGTCCTGGATACTGGATAGGCCTTTATCTTTCATTCTTGGGGTTTCGCATCTCTTCCACTAATTTATTTGAGATGGAATTCCATTGAGAATATTCGTCTCTTCTTTCTTTCGTTCTCAATTCCCATCCCATATTCCCCATGGCAGCTTCTTTTTGCGGCAGCCGGAGATACGATGTTTTCCCGAGCTTCAGTAAGGTAGATGTCCGCAGGTCATTCCTCGCGCATCTTCTCAAGGAGCTCGACCGCAGATTAATCAATACGTTCACAGATCATGGTATGGAGAGAAACCTCCCAATCGACGCTGAACTTTTATCGGCGATAGCAGAATCGAGGATCTCAATAGTCATCTTCTCTAAAAACTATGCTTCTTCCACGTGGTGCTTAGATGAATTGGTTGAGATCCACACGTGTTATAAGGAATTGGCTCAAATAGTGGTTCCGGTTTTCTTTAACGTACATCCTTCGCAAGTTAAAAAACAGACCGGAGAATTTGGTAAGGTTTTTGGAAAGACATGCAAAGGTAAACCAGAGAATCGGAAACTAAGATGGATGCAAGCTCTAGCAGCGGTAGCAAATATTGCTGGATATGATCTTCAGAACTGGTATTTTCTTTTCCATTCCAACCCTAATATATATATGTGCCTGTGTTCAATTTTGGGGTGCCTCTTTAATGACAAAATTGACTATTGTTATTAGGCCTGATGAAGCTGTCATGATTGAGATGGTAGCTGACGATGTTTCGAAAAAACTTTTTAAATCATCGAATGATTTCAGTGATATCGTCGGGATTGAAGCTCATTTAGAGGCAATGAGTTCAATATTGCGCTTGAAATCTGAGAAAGCTAGAATGGTCGGGATTTCGGGGCCTTCAGGGATTGGTAAGACTACCATCGCAAAAGCTCTTTTCAGTAAACTCTCTCCCCAATTCCACCTTCGTGCTTTCGTTACTTATAAAAGAACCAACCAGGACGACTATGACATGAAGTTGTGTTGGATAGAAAAATTTCTGTCAGAAATTCTTGGTCAAAAGGACTTGAAGGTTTTGGATTTAGGTGCGGTGGAACAAAGTCTAATGCACAAGAAAGTTCTTATCATTCTTGACGATGTAGATGATCTTGAGCTATTAAAGACCTTGGTGGGACAAACTGGATGGTTCGGGTTTGGAAGCAGAATTGTTGTGATCACTCAGGATAGGCAGCTTCTCAAGGCTCATGATATTAACCTCATATATGAGGTGGCCTTCCCATCTGCCCATCTTGCTCTTGAGATTTTCTGCCAATCTGCTTTTGGGAAAATATATCCACCATCTGATTTTAGAGAACTCTCTGTTGAATTTGCATATCTTGCCGGCAATCTTCCTTTGGATCTTAGGGTCTTGGGTTTGGCCATGAAAGGAAAGCACAGGGAGGAGTGGATAGAGATGCTGCCTAGGCTCCGAAATGATTTGGACGGGAAATTTAAGAAAACATTGAGAAATTACCTGCCTGTGATACGGAAGCGCGTTTCCAATGAAGAAGGGGGCCGTGAGAAATTGAAAAAGGGAAATAAAAAGTTGGATTTGGATGAGGAGTTTCCTGGTGGAGAAATTTACAGTGATGAGATACCTTCGCCAACATCTAACTGGAAAGATACAGATGACTTTGATTCAGGGGACATCATTCCAATCATTGCAGACAAATCTACTACTATAATTCCCAACAGGAGGCACTCGAACGATGACTGGTGTTCTTTCTGTGAGTTCCTCAGAAACCGTATACCCCCGTTGAATCCCTTTAAATGTAGTGCCAATGATGTCATTGATTTTCTTCGCACACGGCAGGTTTTAGGCAGCACTGAGGCTCTCGTTGACCGCCTCATTTTCAGTAGTGAGGCATTTGGCATAAAACCTGAGGAAAACCCTTTTCGCAGCCAAGCTGTAACATCGTACTTGAAGGCGGCCAGGGATATGACACGAGAAAAAGAATGCATACTTGTGTTTTCGTGCCACGACAACCTTGATGTAGATGAAACATCTTTCATTGAAGCCATCTCAAAAGAATTGCACAAGCAGGGGTTCATCCCTTTGACATATAATCTTTTGGGCAGAGAGAACCTCGATGAGGAGATGTTATACGGATCTAGAGTCGGTATCATGATACTTTCAAGTAGTTATGTTTCTTCTAGACAGTCCCTGGATCACCTGGTTGCAGTTATGGAGCATTGGAAAACAACAGACCTTGTAATTATTCCTATATATTTTAAAGTAAGACTTTCAGACATTTGTGGGTTGAAAGGCAGGTTTGAAGCAGCGTTTCTGCAGCTTCATATGTCTCTCCAGGAAGACAGAGTTCAGAAATGGAAGGCGGCTATGTCTGAAATAGTGTCCATCGGTGGACATGAATGGACCAAGGGGTATATTTACTTATCTTTGTTGTCCCTTTACTATTCAAAGCTAGTTTATTAATATTTGGAAGAGTATTTCTTATTGGTGTGGTGCTAAATCAGTACTTCCATTTTCTCTGTCCTATTTGCAGAAGTCAGTTTATTCTTGCCGAGGAAGTTGTAAGAAATGCATCCTTAAGGCTATATCTGAAAAGTAGCAAGAATCTGCTTGGAATCTTAGCGTTGTTAAATCACTCCCAGTCTACAGACGTGGAAATTATGGGAATCTGGGGTATAGCAGGAATAGGTAAGACATCGATTGCAAGAGAAATATTTGAATTACATGCTCCACATTATGATTTCTGTTACTTCCTGCAAGACTTTCATCTAATGTGTCAGATGAAAAGGCCGAGGCAATTGCGTGAAGATTTTATCTCAAAATTGTTTGGGGAAGAAAAAGGTCTAGGTGCTAGTGATGTAAAGCCAAGTTTCATGAGGGACTGGTTCCATAAAAAAACGATTCTTCTCGTTCTTGATGACGTGAGTAATGCCAGAGATGCAGAAGCTGTAATCGGAGGGTTTGGCTGGTTTTCTCATGGACACAGAATCATCTTAACCTCTAGGAGTAAACAAGTTCTTGTACAGTGTAAGGTTAAAAAGCCATACGAGATCCAAAAATTAAGCGATTTTGAATCGTTTCGTCTCTGCAAACAATATTTGGATGGCGAAAATCCGGTCATCTCTGAGCTTATCAGCTGCAGTAGTGGTATTCCATTGGCTCTCAAACTTTTAGTTTCCTCTGTATCAAAGCAGTATATAACGAATATGAAAGACCATCTCCAAAGCTTGAGGAAAGATCCTCCTACTCAGATTCAAGAAGCATTTCGGAGAAGTTTTGATGGACTAGATGAAAACGAGAAAAACATATTTTTGGATCTTGCATGTTTTTTCAGGGGGCAGAGCAAAGATTATGCGGTGCTATTACTTGATGCTTGTGGTTTTTTTACATATATGGGAATCTGTGAGCTCATTGACGAGTCACTCATTAGCCTTGTAGACAACAAGATAGAGATGCCTATTCCTTTTCAAGACATGGGCCGAATTATTGTTCATGAAGAAGATGAGGATCCATGTGAACGTAGCAGATTGTGGGACTCGAAGGACATCGTTGATGTTTTGACAAACAATTCAGTAAGTCGAACTGTGTTTAGTTCTTTTAACACTTCAGATACTTCGTGCATTCGTGGTTATCCTTTCTTTAGTTGTAACAGGTGAGGGTTTCTTACTTATGTGATTGTTTTTGTCAGGGAACAGAAGCAATTGAGGGCATCTTCCTGGATGCGTCTGACTTGACCTGCGAGCTTAGTCCTACTGTGTTTGGTAAGATGTATAATCTTAGATTGCTGAAGTTCTATTGTTCAACCTCTGGGAACCAGTGCAAGCTTACTCTACCTCACGGCCTAGACACTTTGCCTGATGAGCTAAGTCTACTTCACTGGGAGAATTACCCTCTGGTTTACTTGCCTCAGAAATTTAATCCTGTGAACCTTGTAGAGTTAAACATGCCTTATAGCAACATGGAGAAGTTGTGGGAAGGAAAGAAAGTAAGTGTTGACATTATGGTTTTTAAAGCTGCTTGCATGAATTTATAACCTTGCATCTGATGACTAATCTTGGTTATTGATGTTGTAAATAGAATCTCGAGAAGCTAAAGAACATCAAACTGAGTCACTCCAGAGAATTAACTGATATCCTGATGTTATCAGAAGCCCTGAACCTGGAACACATTGATCTCGAAGGGTGTACGAGTCTGATTGATGTTAGCATGTCTATTCCTTGTTGTGGGAAGCTTGTTTCCTTGAATATGAAAGACTGTTCTCGTTTGCGAAGTCTGCCTTCTATGGTTGATTTAACAACTCTCAAGCTTCTTAATTTGTCTGGCTGCTCAGAATTTGAGGATATTCAGGATTTTGCACCAAACCTGGAAGAGATATATCTAGCTGGGACATCCATTAGAGAGCTTCCGTTGTCAATCAGGAATCTCACTGAACTTGTTACGCTAGATCTGGAGAACTGCGAAAGGCTTCAGGAAATGCCGAGTCTTCCGGTGGAAATAATCAGGAGAACCTGAAAAAACGCAGAAATCACCTCTCAATCCCTGTTCTACCAAGGGATTGTGATGTAATTGTGGTATATTCTCGGACCGTGTATTCTCTATCTTATTTCCCAAACGTTTTTGTAGATTAGGCAAGGAAAGGAAAAATCCTAATTGACACAGATTTGTTAATAGATTTAGATGATCATTGTGTTTTAATAATATTATTGTTATTTGTTGTATTTTAACAGTTCTATAATGATAATTGTGATCTCAAAATCTCGTTTATTATTAGACTTTGTGTAAATTTGATTCTAAAGCAAACTTAGTCTGAATTCTGGTGCATACCTCGGTATTATTTTGTTTTATTGGAGACGGTGTTAATGTTATCATGATCCTCATTGTTTTCTTATGATATCAAACTCCAAATCTGTAACATTAAAAGTTAAGAAATAGCTAGTTGTTTAGAAGACTAAACACAAAAAGTAAAGCATGAAAAGAACCATGATTAAACAAAGCCATATAAATCTACTTTTCAATAAGTGTTTTAAAAACATGTCTAGGTAGCCGTTTAGAGCATCTCCATCAGTAGTGAAAAAGTAGGAGATAGAGTCATAGAGGTATTTGAGAAACTTAGACCATCCACATTGCATATATTTTTTGTGTGTCTTTTCATATAAATATTATTAATAAAGTATGAATAGTCTTTTTAAGACCCATTTATCAATGTATCTCAAAATGTCTTCTTTGAGACCTTTTTGGAGAGATGTCTTTCATTTAAAGACCCTCATATTATTTAATAAATTAAATTTATGTGGGAAGACATTTAAACTGAATGTGCAATGTGGATGCTCTAAAGCAACTGTCTTTCCATGTGTCTTTATATTATTGGCCAAAATCTACTTTTATAATTCAAAATTTAAATAAATAACTTAATTATTATAAATTGATTAACATAATATTGTTGATAAACCCACACAGTATAAGACCGATGGAGATGGTCTTAGGCCCCGCTTAGACGCGTAGACGACCAAGATTTGTATAAGTTTTGTTTTAACGTTTTTTCAATTTTTAATTACATAAAGTTTATTTATAAGTTCTAGCTTCATTGTTTAATATGAATTGAAGAAAGTGAGATTTGTAAAATTAACCTTTTTTTACTACTTTTTTGCAATAATACCTTTTTATGTTGTCCATTTTTAAAAATACTCATTTCCTTGAATAGAATGACCAAATTACCCTCATCTAATAGGAACATGTAATTGGAAACTGAAATTTTTCCGCAAAAAAAAAAATCCCGCCAAACTTTTTTTCCGCCAAAACAAAAAATTCCCGCCAAAAAAAAAATTCCCGGCAAATATCTTTTTCATAACAAATCTTTTCTCAGCCAAAAAAATACTTTTAAAAATCCTTGTAAATTTAAAGTAATAGAGAGTCTAAGTTTAAATTAAAGAATTTAATATAAATTTAAACAAAACTTAGATAAACATTTAAAGTAAACAAAACTTAGATAAACTTATATTTTGAAATTACAAATATTTAATTTTACATATAGTTTTTTTTCTATATTTAAAAGTTATTCTTTCTTAAATTATTAAAAAAATACTGAAACTTAAAGAATATTGAAAATTAAATATACTAAATAATAATAAAAACTTAATATTTATGGTGTATGAAC
>Ga0041059_1001001_pt1 | contig 22402 bp, 19 predicted proteins | sample AraColnosormetaG_FD_56232 | JGI IMG/M metagenome (GOLD analysis project Ga0041059, IMG submission 56232) | Arabidopsis roots microbial communities from North Carolina, USA - Col MF nosort | ecosystem: Host-associated > Plants > Roots > Unclassified | place: USA: North Carolina | collected... | reverse complement strand
TGCCTTGGCACAAGCACCTTCTTATCCCGGTGTGGAGCATGTTGCCGGAGATATGTTTGTGGATGTCCCAACCGGAGATGCCATGATCTTGAAAGTAAGCTTAACAACTTTTATTACTTACATGTTTTGGAAGTAACTTATTACTTATATGTTTTGGAAGTGTCTACATGCTATTAGAATTTTATACTAATTTTAAATATGTTTTTACAGCGTATACTTCATGATTGGACCGACGAAGATTGTGTCAAGATTCTTAAGAATTGTTGGAAATCACTACCTGAAAACGGTAAAGTGGTTGTTATAGAATTAGTCACTCCTGATGAGGCAGAGAATGGTGACATCAATGCGAACATTGCCTTTGACATGGACATGTTAATGTTCACCCAATGTTCTGGTGGAAAAGAGCGATCAAGAGCTGAGTTTGAAGCTTTAGCTGCAGCTTCTGGCTTCACCCATTGCAAGTTCGTTTGCCAAGCTTATCACTGCTGGATTATTGAATTCTGTAAATAAAATGTGTGATACAAATCTAAATCGTCGTTTCTAGTATTTTTCTTTTTTGTTGATATGTGATTATCGTTGTTATTTCTTATTTTCATATTTGTTTGAAATGGTCATGCATGTCTTTGTCTTCAAGCAATCTAGCAATAAAAATAAGGTTTTATAATTTCTCATTGTACTCTTCCGAGTCACATGAAATATTCATTCATGTCCTTTTGAATATATAGCTCACAAGTCACAAGTGCATATTCATTACTCCACGGTCGGCTACTTTCATTTTGTTTCCTTCCTCTTTCACTCACGGGAAATCTAACTAACGGCTACTTCTCTAGTTTAATGTTTCATTCTTTCTATTATTGCAAAACCTTGTGGAATCTTGTTCACGGAAATCTTCACATGCTTTTAAAATTTAATGTTCAAGTCTCCTCCATTTATATGCATTTTAAATAGTTGGTAAATAAGAAAAGGATAGGACATATAGTACAACTCAATTAAAGCTAAACATACTATATGCTTAATTTCTGAAAAGAAATCTGAGACATATGAGTGAAAGTAGTAATGGGTGACCACAAAGATAAGAAAGACACGAACTAAGAAACAAAAACTAAGGCACATTGATTTTATAAAAATTGCACATCAAAATAAACATAAACCCTAAGATTCTAACAAGAGCCCTACCATTAAGAGAGACAGAAACAGAAAAGCTAAAGAGAGAATGATTACACAACAACACTAAAGCTAAGTTGTTGGATTAACAATAAGATCAGAAATGTAATCATTCTTCCATTAAAAACTCTGTTTCTCTACAGAACAAGAAAAAGAAACATGGCTACACAACACAAACCTAGCTTCACCGTTAATGTCATCATCATCACCTGCACACACACACAATCAAACATTTCTATTAAATCAAATCGTTTTGTATAGAAAAAGAATTGATGTTTTTGTTTATTGTTGTTAATGTGAATGTGAATGTACCTGATGAGCTGAATTAGTGGAAGTTGGTAAAGGGTTAATGGAAGTAGAGTCGACATCTCCGGTAGGAAGAGGAACTGCCGGATTACTGTTGATGAATGGAACTCCGTCTTTACCAGGGACTGTCACTGACGTGATCTCTGATGGGGATGGTCCCGGAGAGAAAGCTGAACCTTCTCTAGGACCTAATGGCCAAGGGTAAGAAGAAGGAGATGAGATCACTCCTCCTTCCGAAACCGGAACAGGGGCAGTTGCTGGTGGTTGCGATGGCGGTGATGCCGCGGCGAGGATGACTTGGACTGTGAGCTTCTGGTTGAGTTGGCATGTTTTGGGAAGAGATGTGTTGTTTGTGAAGGAAAAGTAGTAAGAGCCTGTTCTTGATGGATACCACTGAGAAAACAAGAATCATAAAGTTCAAATGTAGATCAGTAGAGTAAAGTTTAAGTACTATGTAAAAGAAAGAATTATTAATTGTCAAGATGCTTCTTATTGATTATCATTGAGCCCTGAACATAAGACTTTTTGTGTTTAATCATTTCTCAATTCTGTTGTCAGAACAAAGAATCGGATTTAAAATTCTATTATTATCAATTCCACTGAAATTATTAATTAAACAAACAAAAAAACAGAGGAAAAACAGGGGAAGAGGAGCTTTTTGTCAATCTCAAGAACAGAGAGAACAAAAAGGGAGCTTGTAAAAGATCACAACTTTATGAAATTTCTGAGAAACCCTAGATGAATTCTCATACTTTCTAGCAATTTCCCCAAATAAAAGAAATTCACAAGTTTTGTAACGAATTAAGAAATGCGTACCGTGAAGGAAGTGGAATTAGGTTTAGTAAGAAGAGTGGCTTGAGTAAAGTTGCAGACATTGAATGCATCTTTGTTTCTGAAGATGTAGAGATCGTATCCGTACTTATGTCTGAAAACTAAAGTAAGATCACATCATTAATATTAATTAAGAGAAGAATTTAACAAAAATAGGAAAATAAAAGGACTGGTTTTGTAATTAACACTTACTAACAGAGTCGCCGGTATGAACAGTGGGGGATTTCCAGACAGAGACACCGTCGACGAGAAACGTGGCGGAAAGAGAAGGGCGAGAGAAAAGAGAGAGGAAGCAAAAGAAGTAGAAGAAGAGCATTGAGGTGAGATGTTTCTGAGAGCAACCCATGTTTTTTAGCTTGAAATGAGGAGATGCGTAGGTTTAAGGGAGATTCTGAAATTAAAAAGAAGTAAAGAAGCTTCAATGATGTCTACCCTTTTTATCTTTAGCAGGCCTCTCTCTCACACATTTAGGTCAAAAGAGAGGTTTAGTGTCTATGGAGCTTAGGGAGAAGAGAAGAAGAAAAAGGGGTGAGAGACAGAGACAGAGAAAGAAGTATTTTGAGAAGTGTGCAGTGAGTGTGCAGTGAGTGTCTCTGTCTTTTTTACTTTTTATGTGTTGAAGAAATGGAGAAGATTGAGAATTTTGAGGACTGTTTTATTTTATTAATTTGTTCCATACCTATACTTGAAATCAAGATTGGAATTTCATTTTCTTTGAATTATGAGTACCAGATTACTAGGTACAAGTTTGCATTTTACATGACATTTTGACTAATGTAAGTCTATAATAAGTTCTTCTTGGATTTATTTTCCTAGACTACAAAATTAGGTATTGAAAATAACATTTAATTTACAATGTTCATGGTTACTAATTACTTTCTTGGTTCAAAACTAAGAAATGGAAGACAGGTAATAGTAATACACAGAAGAGAAGTAGGCATCTCTCTGCAAGTAATTTTAGTAAACGGTAAAAAAAGGTACCATCATTTTTATCACGGGAAATAATGCTCTGGTAGTAAAAATCTGACGAACAAAAGTGTAACCAACAAAAAATAACATGTACTCCAAAAAGGAAAAGAGAAAAAGTAACAAAGTGAGAATTATATAACAAGATAATGATGGTGATTATTATTCTTAAATCATTACGCCTGTGACTTAACCCCAACATGTTTCTGATGATCCCTACTTTACAATTTAGTTTTATAATTATGTAGGAGTAGTATCTTCTATCGTTTTTGTTAATTACAAAACTTTTTCCATCTTTAATCAAACGAAAATAGAAATACTATAACCGTAACTTTTCGACTCGATCTATATCGACACTACTTTATTGGCTGGAAGCAATTATACACATATCTTTGTTTTATGCCAGAGGAGTCATCAATGCTAATCTTATCTTTTGTTAATATAATGACTGTATTATTACATTAACATTTATATAACACACACGGTCGAATTTTCTTGCCCCCATATAATGTTCAAATGATATTCGTATCAGCAAGTAAAATAAGATATTTTGCTAAAACCTACTTGGTTTTTTATTGTCAGTATATTTCCACGGTAGAAGTTAAATTGTATCGATCAAAATCAATAGGTTCCAAACACAACTGTTGACAAAACCAAACATCTGCTTGAAAACAAACAAAATAACAACATTAATTAAGCTCAAGGGGTTTGTCTTTGCATGATTTTGTTTGTATGTTGTGTTTGATACTTCTAAGAAAGGGTTTTCAAAAAACAATTGCAGTCTTCGAAGAATTTGTATAGCAAATAATCGGAGAAAACAAATGGCAGCGGCACGAGCATGGTGCACCTTTTCCTTTTTGTATTGAAAACCACACGAACCACACAGCCTTATGTGTTACACGTCTCGTCGTATTTGTGTTTAGCTTTTTTATGCTAAAACGACAACTACTACATGACAAAACGCGAGCTTCGGCCAAACCCCCAAAAATCTCTTCCCGTTGCTTTTGATGGACTTCATAGTCTATTAATCTTTGTTAAGTTGGACTATATAAAAGAATAGTTTACGATACTAAATAGAGGTTTCTGTAAACTTACGTTTAAATCAAATAGGCAAACGATAACATGGAGTAATATATATTAGGTCCACAATGGTTCAAGACTTGAAGTTATTGAAAATTGACCTCTCTTGGCTTTTATGTTTACAAGTTCAAAACATGCCTGCCGGTTTCTAGCCTTGAGTTCAAGTTTCATTAAGATGTTTATGATAATAAATTCTGAACGGCATAATGTCTCTGCTACCTCCACAGATTTACGGCACTTGTTCTAACAAGTTATTATAAACCAATCAATGTATGATTTTGTATTACAAACGATGGTCTTTCACTCTTTTGTAACAGCTAACAAATCTTATATAATTAGTCTTCAACTCAATTAAATTTGACTTCTTAAAGAGTTAAAATCAATCACTGATTATAAATTAGGTATTGATTGACCAATTAAACTTTTAGTTTTGTCACACGGAGAAACCAGAAGGTCGAGAATATAAATTAATATCTCAAAAATTACCAAATGTGACCCAAAAACAAAATCTTTAAGATAATGAATTAACGATTAGACTGAATTTTTTTTTGTTTGAGAGAAAAGGAATCCAAGCAGAGAGATGCTGACGAAAAAACGCGTGGCGAATAATAATGTACGACTGGATATTTCAAATGAAGCGTCAATTAAAAGGGAAAAATAATAATAAAATAAAAAAAGAGGAAGAAGAAAAAGGAGCGGTTGAGTTGAAATTTGCTGGCGCGTACTCGTCAACGTAACGCGCGTGGAGTGTTTTCGTGTCCCTCCTCCTCCTCCTCCTCCTCACTAAGACAAATATTTTGAGGTTCTCTTTCTCGTTTGTGTGATCTGTCTGACAAGCTAGAAGAATCGTAGATCGTGATCGGATTGATTTGATAATTATGGTGAAGGAGACGGAGTTTTACGATGTCCTCGGCGTTAGCCCCACCGCTACGGAGGCTGAGATTAAGAAAGCTTATTACATCAAGGTTTCATTTCCAATCTCTCTGATTCTTACGGTTCTGTTTTTTTTTTTGTTTAAAGTTTTGTAATTTTCAGTGAGTTCTTAGCTGAAAAGTGTCGATTTTGGGGGTACCCACCCACGAGATTTGATTAGTTTCCCTAGTTTTGTGAAAGATTGAATCTGATGACAGGTAAGCTCAATTCTTAAGAGCTTTCAGTGTGTGTGGAGTTTTGCAATGGTGTCTAATGGACAGAAGTTCTTTAATGTTTACTATGAGTTAGCTTGATCGATTCAGACAATTACGAATTTGCTGCTGAGTGTTGGCTTTTTTTTTGTCTCTTTTCTACAGGCACGCCAAGTGCATCCAGATAAAAACCCTAATGATCCTCAGGCTGCTCATAATTTCCAGGCAAGTTCTCTGATTTTTGAATATTGTCAAGAGAAAGAGTTTAAACACTATCGTTTGAATTGGTATTTAGGAAGAACTCCTTTATCTTTAGTTGAATTCTTAGGCTTCTTGGCTTATGATGTTTGGAAAGTATTGGACTGGTTACTCTTGTAGATTTAGGATAGAGGATGCTGTCTACATTTTGTGTTTAACCATTATCCCTTGTGCATGAGCACTGGGTTCTTCTACAAGATGCTTGGGTTTGTTGTTTTACCTGATACCATGTAGAGAGCTGATCAATGGATCATTGTATTGATTAGGTTCAGGGTACATCTCTATATATACATACAACAGGATAACTATCGAATATTTAGAGAAAAGGCTAGTCTAAGATTACAACAGATATTATATCAAAGAGTATATATACTCTTCTGTATAGTGTTTGCTTTGGATGGTATAGCTGTTATCATAGTCAATAAAAGCATATTAGCAGGACTAACAGTGACATTAGTTTTTTGGAAAATCCGGTTTCCAAGAAATTAGTATGACAATGATCTCAGTATTCTTTATCTTTCGTGATCTGTTTTTTTTCTTTGGTGAATCTTTCTGGATGAGGTTTTTGAAAAATCTAAGTTCTTATACAGGTATTGGGAGAGGCCTACCAAGTGCTAAGTGATCCAGGGCAACGTCAGGCCTATGACACATCTGGGAAGTCAGGGATTTCAACGTAAGTGGCTTTTCTTGTGATAGTTTTATGGGTGCTTTGCTGTTTAGCACCATTTGGAGTTTGGTGACATGGATCTTGATCCTGTTGCTGAAGAATTTGGCATGTTACTCAGTTCTTACTTGTGGTGTTCATTCTTGCAGTGAGATCATTGATCCTGCGGCTATATTTGCTATGCTTTTTGGGAGTGAACTCTTTGAAGAATACATAGGGCAGCTTGCTATGGCATCAATGGCTTCACTTGATATCTTCACTGAAGGGGATCAGATTGATACTAAAAAGATTATAGAAAAAATGAGGGTAAACATCATTTATTGATCTATCCTGCTTAAGAAAAGTCTTTGATCACCTTCCGTTCTTAACATACTATACATCAAGCATAAAACACGAGAAAGCATATATCTAAGTTTTCTCATCTCTTCTTACACTCTATCGACATGATAAAATATATGTTCTTAAGAGACAAGACATTTGTTTAGATTATCAGAAGGAATAAAAGAATTGTGCCATATTTTCTCCATTTGTTCATAGATTCCTAAGCATGTTAGACTGCTTTTGGTTTCAGGCTGTTCAGAAAGAAAGAGAAGACAAACTTGCTCAGATTCTTAAGGACCGCCTCAACCTATATATGACGAACAAAGATGAATTTACTAGCAATGCTGAAGCTGAAGTAACAAGACTCTCAAATGCAGGTACGGTGTTTTGTAGCATATTGTTCCCCTTTCATAGTTTATGCTTTCTCTTTCAATCAATGCCATATCTGTGGTAAAAAAACTCAAACTTATCTTCTTTTTTGTCTATCTTCAACAGCATACGGGGTGGAAATGTTGAACACAATCGGATATATATATGTCAGACAAGCGGCAAAAGAGCTTGGGAAGAAAGCTATTTATCTCGGTGTGCCATTCGTAGCTGAATGGTTTAGGACGAAAGGTCACTTCATCAAATCCCAAGTAACAGCTGCAACAGGTTAGTGACTTAGGTACAAAGGCGACCTCAACAACATCATGTTCATATCATATGCTAGAAGAAGTAGTATGGGTTACATAAGGAACATTTTATTTCAACTACTGAAAAAGAAAACCCAAGAACACTCTCCTAGCTTTCTAGAACTTGGTCTCCTCTCTAGGGGGGTAATATTTAGTGACTTTTCTTTATCTGTCGTCCTAGGTGCATACGCTTTATTCCAGCTGCAAGAGGAAATGAAAAGGCAACTAAGTGCTGAAGGCAATTATACCGAGAAGGAACTTGAAGAGTACATGAAGACCCATAAGAAAGTAATGATTGATTCTCTGTGGAAGCTCAATGTTGCTGATATCGAAAGCACTATCTCCCGTGTTTGTGAGCAGGTAGTCCAGCTACAACTGTTCACTAGTTGACTGAAGTAGCATTTTGGTCAATTTCTGTTGTGACCACTCTATGATTATTTTTTGGCTTAGGTACTTCAAGATCCCACTGCCAAGAGAGAGGAGCTTCGTGCAAGGGCCAAGGGGTTAAAAACTCTGGGAAAGATCTTCCAGGTAAATCTTTTTTCATTCCCTTCTTGGAGAATGTAGCGCATATTTATTCCAAATATAGTTTACTAAAAAGGAAGCACTGATTGCAAAACGCTTTATTTTTGTGGTTATATAGAAGAACAAGATAGCCAGTGAGAGTGATCCTTTAGTAAGAGCCGAACTTCACAAACTAAACGGAAATGGTCAAGAACATGATCATTCATCCACATCACCAAAATCTGATGAAGCATCTCGCTCTACCGTTGGACCTCAGGTACATCTCCTTCCTCTTTAGCCATTCATCTACTAGTATGTTTCACATAAAGAAAAACCAAGAAACATAACCTTGTGTAATCTAAATATCTTCCCTTACATTACCCTCATCTTTGGAAACCTTTTTCACACATCGTGAGACACAGCTGCATGTTTGTATGTGATAGACAGATAGAGATTCAGGAATGATTTAGGGTATGTTGATGGTGTGTAATTGATTGAAACTTGTCTATGTTACGACTTATGAGAGATCACGAGATATGATTGTCGGGAATGATTTAGCCAGAAGTAGAAACTGTTTCACTCGTAGTAACTTACAGATACTAAAAATTCTTGGATGCCATTGTGAATAACTAATAGCCACTTAAAGGACTCATGAAATGCAATGTACACGGCATTCTTGTAGGAACCGCAAAGCCCTTATGTGGAAGCACCGAAACTTGGAGAAGAGCAAATCAACTATTACTTCCCAAGGCCTGCGCCGCCTCCAGGAGCACAGAGACACTCTTAAACTGGCAATGGATTGATTCACAGATGAACGAAAAGGTTATTTTTTCCTTTTTTTGCTATATAATATAAGTCTTTATGCATATTTGATATATTTGCAGGCGTTGGTATTACCATTATGTAATTTTTATTATTGTTAGAAGAAGAAATTATTGGATCTTTGAAAAAAGCACATGTTATCTCATCTTAGACAATGTATAATGTTTTTATTCTATTTATATATTTGATGTTTGGAAATCATGTGTTGCGAATCTTATTCTCATTACTATATAAAGAACACCTTAGAGAAAGAGACATATAACTCAATCGTTTTCATAACTTAAAAATCTCTTACATATACATATTTTCTACTGCTTTCTTTTGGGAGATAATAAAAGCCTTTCTCAGACAAAAGATCTGCTATTGTTTTGGGTAACATTTTCATATCGAATTTATTCGTATAATAAACTATTAAACGATGTTAGTTTAGTTTTAAACGTTAAGTTTAAAAAATTAAATGCATGACGTTATGGAATGAAATGACGAAGTTACCCTTAAATGCAACGTATTGTGGTAATCAGTCATGTGCCTATCAAAAACGGAAACATAAGGTCAAATATGGTAAACGACAAGCGTCAAAGTATTTACTATATTAACAAATATTTGAGAGAAGAATTTTTGATTATAAATTAATAATCAAAGGCATCAAGGAAAGCATCAATGGCGGAAGAAGCTTACTTGTAATAGCCACGAGTGAAGAAGAAGAAGAAAGCCACTGGAACAAATAAGGAAGACGATACACTCACAGAGAGAGAGAGATACGTGTTTCTCTGTGTGTTTCTACGCTTTTTGGCTTTTCTTCGCGGCTTCCACGAAGAAGCCGAACGGCGTGATTCGCATTGTTCTCCACATTGTCTCATCTTCCTCCGATTTTGATTCCACCATTTTCAGATATATTACTCTCTTCCGGATCTGAATTGTGTTGGAACCAATTGGTTCTGATTTCAGATTTCGAATTTTTTTAATTTGAATCCAAATGGAGAAAGCAGAGAACGAGAAGAAGCCATCGGCTGTATCTGACGTCGGAGCATGGGCTATGAACGTAACGAGCTCCGTTGGGATCATCATGGCTAATAAACAACTAATGTCATCATCTGGATTCGGCTTCAGCTTCGGTTTGTTTTCCTGATCTCTCTATCTCTCCCATTTTCATTGGATCTGCATGATCATTATCGTTTCATTCAATTGTGTGATTTTGGGAAATTGATTTGTGATTTGCAGCGACAACTCTCACGGGATTTCACTTTGCTCTTACTGCTCTCGTTGGTATGGTGTCGAATGCGACTGGTTTATCAGCATCTAAGCATGTTCCTCTTTGGGAGCTTCTTTGGTTCTCACTCGTTGCTAATATCTCAATCGCTGCTATGAATTTTAGTCTTATGTTGAACTCTGTTGGCTTCTACCAGGTAAAGCTTCTCTTTGATTTTGCATTTTCCCAATTTCTCAATTTAGCTTTTAAGATGGTTCTTCTGATAGTCCACATTGTGTTTGATTTCAATAGATATCGAAATTGAGCATGATTCCAGTTGTTTGTGTGATGGAATGGGTTCTACATAGTAAGCATTACTCGAGAGAAGTGAAGGCATCTGTCATGGTTGTTGTTGTAGGAGTTGGGATTTGTACTGTTACTGATGTCAAAGTTAATGCCAAAGGTTTCATTTGTGCTTGCACTGCCGTTTTCTCCACTTCTCTCCAGCAGATCGTAAGCTTTTTTATATCATGTTCAGTGTTCATTCCTTCCTTATTTTGCTTGATCTCTGATTTTGTCAATTAAGTGGTAATCTGGCAGTGACTCTGCCTTTTCAATCTTTGAATCTTTGTTTACCACTGCGTTAAGCGTTTCATTAGATAAGTTGTCGTGTAGTTTGAGTATTGATCATAAGTTGTCGGACATGGACAGTGTATGTTATTTATTGTTCATCAACCTGTGAGATAAGATGTCTGAGTACTTGAAACTCCTTATGGAAAAGTCTTACCTTGAAAAACTTCTTTCTTGATGATGATGTTTTCTGATAAAAGTGTCTCTCTGGAAACAGTCAATAGGTTCACTGCAGAAGAAATACTCGATCGGATCATTCGAGTTGCTGAGTAAGACAGCTCCAATCCAAGCCATTTCACTCCTCATCTTTGGTCCATTTGTTGACTATTTCTTGAGTGGCAGATTCATTTCGACTTACAAGATGACTTATAGCGCAATGGTAACTATCCAAAAATCTCCTAATCCCGTTTATAAAATCCCAACTCTTATCTAATTATTGATAACCATCACACACATACAGTTATGCATTCTTCTCTCCTGCGCATTGGCGGTTTTCTGCAACATAAGCCAATATCTCTGCATCGGAAGATTCTCTGCTACCTCATTCCAAGTTCTTGGCCACATGAAAACAGTCTGTGTCTTAACATTAGGATGGCTTATCTTTGATTCGGAGATGACATTCAAGAACATAGCAGGGATGGTCTTAGCCGTGGTGGGAATGGTGATATACAGTTGGGCAGTCGAGTTAGAGAAACAGAGAAAGTCGAAAGTGATACCGCATGGTAAACACAGTATGACAGAAGATGAGATTAAACTTCTCAAAGAAGGTATAGAACATATGGATTTGAAAGACATGGAGCTTGGAAATAATAAAGCATAAATATAGCTCTATTCAAGAGAAACGTTTTTTGGTTATATTTTTGGTTACTCATTTCCCCCATCATGTACTCTTTTCTTTTGCCCTTTTTTTCGTTCTTTGTCTCAAAGAACCTTTTTAGCCTCTTATTGATGAGCTCTCCTCTGCAGAGCACATTCTTTTTTCTATAGAAATATATGATTCCTCTACTTCTTTGCATATATCATTGGCACATATCATTCTTGATTCTGATTGAAAAAAAGAGAAACAAATCATGAAATCAAAATTGTGTTTTTGACATCCTTTTGTAGTAATCTTGTGTTCTGTTTCCGATCATTGTTTCTGTAGTTTCTTTCTCTTTCCTTACCTTTCTGTTTGATTTGCTGTAAATATGGATTTTTCTGATGCAATAAACACCAAAATGTGGACAAAGTGGTTTCATATAGAAAGTCAAATTTCATTACAAGACTGTAAAAATCTATTAAAACATTACGAGGTTACAAGCCATCTAACGTGAAGAGACATCTCTAGATTCCATTGAGAGTGACCACAACTCTGCGTGCTGTTGGAGCATCACGGTGTTCACAGAGCCATATTCCCTGAAACCCCAACATTTCCAACACAATAGCTTTAAATAAGACAAAGTAGATGCAAATGAGATCGAAGAGACATACACACACTTGAATTGCTATTAACTATAGTATTGAAAGATCCATTACCACTCAACCCAACGAAGTCAGTACCATAAATGAAGAAACATGAAAACATGTGATTGTAGTAAATTATAGTCAGATGGAGAAATTTATTACCTGCCAAGTTCCCATGCTGAGTTTTCCTTTTGTTATTGGGATTCTGCAGACCAAAATGAACAAACACTTGTTAAGTGAACATCCAAAAGCTAAAATAAATTGTGCTATGTCAAACTACGGTTATAATATGATTGTAGCTCACGTGAGTTGACATCCAAACATTGATGACTTGATATGAGCTGGCATGTCATCAGGACCTGCAATTATTTAACACAATTCAAATCTAATTACAACAAAATTCATGAAATCAGATGTAATGCCAAAGAGAATCACATTTCAGAGGATAAAGGGAACAACATCTTTGATTTTATCGTGTGTTCATATATAAATTAGCTTTAGTCTGATGAAACCAACAACTAACCTTCCATAGTATGCCTCCAAGGCGCTGAATTCCCCTGAAATTCCACAACAACAAAAATGATCAACTTAAGCACCAAATCAGTAAATTGAGAAGCCAGCCAAATAGAGATATACCTCAGGAACAATCCTGTTCAAGAAAGTCTCAGTATCAGCCTGAACATCTGGATCATAATTCTCATTGATTGTCAGAGAAGCACTTGTGTGTTGTACTGAAACCACAAACAAACAAACAAACAAAGAAACCATTTACTTAATCAACAACTCAAAAATTAAAACAGAGCAGAAGCAGAGTGAAATTACAGAGAGAGTGAAATCTCACAGAAGACATGAGCAAGACCACAATTGAAATCTGACAAGTCTTCCCTTATTTCTTTCAATATCTGTTTCAATATCGAATTCACAAACCCAATCAAATGAACAGCCAAAAAAGCTCATAAATTGAGTCAATTCAGAATCGTTTCGAATTGAAACAAAAACATCTACACACGAAAGATGAAACCTTTGGAGTAATAAGATGACATCCACGACGTAGCGGTGGAAGCGTGATGGTTTTCTGAGCCCACTTAGCACCAGAGGAACTCGCCATTGAAGCTCTATCGGTAGCCGGATTAGCTGGAGTCAAAACCGATCTCACACGCAGAGGAACAACACCAGAGAACAAGAACGTCGAGCTCATAGCTTTTTGTGTTCCTCTAAGCCCAATAATAACAACAACAATGGCCAACACAATCCCACCTCCAACTCCAAACCAAAACCTCCCAATAAGGCCTTTCACTTTCACCATCATCACCATTCATTTTTCTCATTTTACTTTGCTTCTGGGCCTTAGAATTGATTTCTATAAACGGCATGTAGTTCACCTCTCATTTCTCAAAATAAAAACTACATGCCGGTTTTTAATGTTGTTATATTTCGCTTTATATTATAGTAGAATCATGTCTTCTTGTTGTTGGTTCCTGGATGATTACATAACGGAAACTTGAGTTTTCCGGTGAATATTCAATGTTTCTGCTCTTCTTCTTCAACAATTTCTGAGCTGTTCTCTTCGTGGAGTCCGGTAAACACTTCACCGTTGTTTCCATGAGGGCAGATGGTTCCAGTGACATATCTTTAGCATAGTAATGAACAATCTTGGGCAACAATATCTTTGTCTCGTTGTGTATACGAACATTGTTTCTTATAAACTCTTCTTTGGATTTTCTTAGATCCCGGAATACGCAATCTGCCGTGTAAACCCGAACCTGATAAACAACATAACTGTAAAAGATTAAAATCCAAGAGTTTCAAGAAAGAATCTGTTAAAAATAGTAATCATGAGCCAGTTCTCTTACCGGAGGATCAGTAGAAAATCCTGAAGAAAGAGCAAAATGAGCCAATGCCTCGGGATATTCCAAGGCGTAAATGTGTTTGACATTACAAGTTTTCGACTTTCTTGATGGCGAAAACAATGTCTGCAACAACTGTTTTTGCAATAATTCCTAGTTACAAGTTATGAAACGTAGTGAAAGTGAAGCAAAAGAAACAAAGAGAGTGTGTGTTGCATACAGGTTGTGAAAAATGTGGGCGAATGCCTAAGATTGAGCTTTGGATAATGTAAGGGTTTACGCTATAGCCTCCAACATCATAAGCTGCCTGAAACATATAAAAAGTGTCTTAAGTAACAGCAAAAACATAATAAATCAATCAGTCTAAAAGATGTAAAGATCAAAACCTTTAAAACCGAGGTGTTTCTGGCACGGTTGTGAGTTCCGTAGGCTAGATACGCCTGCAACAGAGGGAATCAAGAAAAAGATTGAAGCTTTTATACAAGAGACAGAATCAATAAGAGACTAGTTCTTGTTTGCTTACATGCATTGTGAGGGCATTGTGAATGTTTATCCAAAACGCTAGCTTCTCTTCGCGTTTCATTCTACTCGGATCAACCTTCTCAAGTTTTTGAACTAGTGATCTATTATACACAACAATTGAGTAACATTTTAGACCAACCTAATTAATTGTAATGTCACAGAAGCAAATTGTTACTGTTTTAAGTATCTTATATACCTGAAGTTTTGGAGCATAACAGCAGCGTGATTGAAACTACCATCATCCAAGTGAAGTTCTAGAGATTCTATTACAACAACGCCTGGCACATTTGCTTCTTTGCGTTCCTCATGGCGCGAGTTCAAGCTATCAAAAGTGGCTTTGGAAGAGACAGATGAAGGTGAAGAAGGAGAAGCCTGAAGACAAGAATTGATTCTGGCTTTGCTGGAGAGTGTACAATATACAGAACATATGCATCTTAAGATATCTTCAGAGAGCCTACTCGGATTCGCAATGTTATCTACGATAAGAGTAGAACCCAGAAGATCTCCAAGAGTAGTGTGACTACTAGAAACATATCTACTCTTCTCCTACAAATGCATTGTATAATTCTTGTCAGATTCATCACAAGGTTTGTTCGAGGAAAATGCAAATGGGGGTTGCTTACTCTTGCAGACAAAGCTTTTAAGCTGGCTTGGAAACTCCGAGGAGGACACAAAGAGGAACATTCAGAGGCCGGAGAAGCTTGATAATGGTAGCTGAACACACTGGTAACATCTGATTGCTCGGATTTGGGTAAAAACTGATTAGAAACTAAGCTTGTTTCAGTGTGAGGAGAAAAAGAAGAAACTTGTTCATCGAAAGCTGTCCTATACAGAGAGAGCAGATATTGTTCTGTACGCAGAATCTCAAACTCAAGTGAAGCAATTTCTTTCCTCAAATCTTCTGAAGACTGCAAAAAACACACAACATTAGAACTAACAGTACATTTGTTACCAAAAGAATCTATGAACATTCAAAGCTATAATAAAGATCAAACCTTTGGCGTAACGTTGCAATTAGAATCCTGGTAAGTAAGTAATCTCTTCTCAATTGATAAACTCTGCCATGAAAAATATGACTTTAGAACCACAAAAGTTTTGCTTTTTAAAAGAGAAATGAAATTGGTTGCTCAGAAGAAACTAACCGGTTTAGTGTAGGTAGAGAATCTTGAAGGTGATGCAACAATCACATTCTGCTTCTTCTCCGAGTTCCTGTGACCAAACCCATTTCACATTATTTGCCCCAAATTGATTTCAACGAAACTAAATTGCAGAAAGAGATAATGTAATCATCGGTTTACCTTGGAGAAGATGAAGAACAATCGTGAGAAGAAGGAGAAGGAGAACAGAGACCCATCATTTTCTCGCACTTTCTTGTCTGTTTGTAGAGATTCATCAGAGAATAATATTATGAGTATGAGTGAATAATTATAATAAAATTAAGAAGACATCCCATCAAAGTATCTTCCTTTGAGACGTCTCAAGAGCATATCTCGAAAAGCTCCAGTCTTTTTGGCTTGTCGTTTATAAGACTCCAAAAATTGTTAAAAAGAAGATGTTTTTTTCTTCATAACTTTCCGGGAAAATGAGCGAGAAAATCAGGAAAGTGAAACCGACATTTTTCCCGGGACTTCAGACCAGATACACTAGTATCCCGAGTATTAATCATTCTATACAAATCAAGATTTAATACTAGTCTTTATTTATGTCAGACCACAGAAAACTTAATATTGTTTCCTCTTTAATGACGTTTATTAGCTCCTAATAAAAATTCATAATACACTGATACTTGTTCAGTGCTCACAAACTCAAGTACTTTTGAAATAATGCAATGAATCATAAGAAATGTATAATAATATGAATTGCATAGATTATGGAAAACATAAGGATATATTTTTATAGTATGGTATATATTGCATTATGGAGAAATATAATAAAACAAGCAGTTAATGCAGTCGATCTCATAACAACTAGGTAAGTGGGGACAATTTAACACCATCCATAAAAGAGTTGACAATGAGACATAAAATAGTAGTAACTAATATTTTGTGGTCACGAATGACAAATTTTAAGGACACTTTTTTACCATTTCATTCACAATAATATGCTTGGAAAAAACATTTCCAAAACAAACAAAAAAAATTATAAGACTCCGAATATAATTTTTTAATAGAGATTTTAAATACCATTGATACTGATTGAGCATTATATGTATTTAGATTTAAACAAAAAAAAAAAGGGACACAGAACAAGTAACAGTCTTAAAGAGAGAAGTATGAAAATTAAAAGAATTCTACGTTGAGACATTTGATAGAAGATGGTGGAAGTGGGACTACTCGACTAGGTGTCTCATGTTTATTTTTTTTGGATCGTTTTGTGTAAAAGACATATATAGTTGGATAAGAACAACTAAATGAATAAAAATAGAGTGGTGAGGATGAGGCAAATTTTGTTACAAATCATACAAACTTCCAAATCGAGTTTCATTTTCGACGTGGTCCGTTGGGTCAGACCAATAAATGCCTCCAGTTTTTGGCACCACTCTTCAATTAATATCAATGTGAACAAAATGTTGAATTTAGACTGAATTTAAGAGGTGCAGCTTTCTATGCAATTTCATCAAATTTGGGTATGTATCATTTCCTTTTTTCTTTTCTTTTTTTAGACTTCATATTGGTTAATGGTTAGCATTCATAAGAGAATTGAATATGATCTTCAGTAGGGTAATTTTTTGGGATAATATAAAGACAAATAGTTAAGTAAGACGTAAAATTACTTTGCTAATCATTTACACAAAATGTCAGAAAGATAATCAATTATTAAAAAAGAAAAGTCAAAAGAGTAATTGGAAATACATTTTTCTTTCTTCACAAAAAAAGAAACAATTATGTTTCAGTCACCACCTAATCTTACTCAGTCAAAGAAACCGGGCCTCACTGCCTCAGCTCTGAAATAGGCCCATTCTAAAAATGGGCTTTCTATCGCGTCAGTCACTGTACTAAATTTTCTACTCTGCTAACGTTTTGTTTACTTGGAAAATGTAATAACTTTCTTCTTTGAACAAAAAATTTTTAATAACTTTCTTAACAAAGTATCTGATTAGGTTACACTCCGAGTCTCCGACCATAAATCGGATTGCATTTCATTTGGTTTCTTGATATTTATCAGATTCTTTATTTGACTTCATTTTCGTTTTGAGACTTTGACTATGTCTATGAGAAGCAAATGTGTGGTTTTGTAAGTATCATGTAAGATGGATATATTTTAAAATAATTTAGAGCCGGCAAATAGGACAAAGCAAATGGTTAGCCGTGCTGGACCAAACATTGCCTTTCTCCGTCACCATTTAAGAATTTAGATTATTCTTATATCGTATCTCTATCAATCATGATATAAAATTGATGTAATTAATAACAAAGTAATCTTATCAATATCGTTTTGTTATTGTATTAGATAAAATCTACAGTAACTTGAACAAATACATTCTTTCAAATATCAATCGTTTATGGAACTTGATCTTTGGGCTATAGTTTAACCGATCCATGCAATTTGAAAATTGTGTATCACAAATTTGTTCATGGTTATCGAGGATTTAAGATTAAGATGGTACTCCATTCAGAAAAACTTCCTACATGTGATTAATTAGAAAAATCAATAGGTGCATGCAACTTTATTAGTTTCATTTTTAATAATTGAATTGTGTGACTAAATTAGCTTCATGAATCATGGATTTATGATCGGAAATAATCTGAATTTTCTCAAAACTTCTCTTAAACATCCGATGTTATTATGAGAAATGGCCAAATCGTTTGCATGTAAAATAGTCATAACATTTACATTTAAACAATAAGAAGAGGGAACCGTGGGGATGAAAATGCACGTGAAAATCAGACTAAAGGAGATGGTTGTGGAGCCAACTATGTCTCTATGTTAGGGTTAATTGTACCCTCGTGTGCATCACCCATTTCTATATATACCTCCTTACAAAAAAATAAAATCTTAAAGATTTTGAGAATCTATAATGGAGAACAAGAAAAATCAAACGACAGTACTATTTCACACAAATAGGGGACAAAAGAACATAGCAATAAGATTATAAGTCTCACATACCTTGCTGGATTTCACGATTTTGCATGCCTCTGTCATTTTCTGGGACGTGGGCTTTCTATATAATTTATCATATTTCCTTCATGAATAATTTATAACAAAAAGAAAAAACAAATCAACATTCTGGTACAGTGAATGTATCTCAAGATATCGATCAAAGAAGGTGTCTCTGTAATTTGTTTTATCTAAAGTATTATGTGAAATACTTAATTAAATATTGAATTGGGTGCTTTCCGTAGGGACAATAATTCCATGATTGAATGCTGATTTGTATTAGTCTATACATACTAATTGAAGTCAGTGTATATTCCCAAACAACACAACGCAATATTCAATCGAACTCAAGCGTGCATGCGTGTGTGTATATTATAAGGTTTTGCTATTCCCATTGAGTCTTAAATTATTGTATTCAATGAGACATTCAAATAAAATAAAGGAAATGAGTCGACTGAAAGAGAGATGTAACTCAGTGCGATCAAAGAGACAAACCAGACAAAGAAAGCAAAAGAGAAAAGAGGTCCTACAGTGACACTGATTTGGAACCGAACCAGACACCAAAGCTAAAACCAAGATCCTCTATCCTGTTTGGTCGCAGTCGCACATTACTTTTAGCATGGAGGTTCACGAGGCACCGTATATACGTGCAATTGACATACCGATGGTCTCCCTTAGGAGTTTCAAAGAATTACATATTCATAATGATAAAATGTAGCGGAGCGTAATTAGTTTCGACCATATGGTGAAATTTCGTTTTTGTTTGTTTTAGTTAGTTGTTGGCTTAGATTTTTTTTTCTTTTACTAATAATATGTAAAAATATATATTCTATCACTTTCCTTCTTGAAAATATGTTTTGAACAAAAATCTTTTAACGCTTTGTTATATATTAACCAACGAGATGGTAAGAAATACTAGAGTCAAGAACTGTCCACTATCTCGCATCCACTCCCTTTCAATCTAACTACCAAATATATATTCCATGTGTTATTGCTATCGTTATCTTATGTGCGGCTAAGATTACTTCTAAGATGATCAACTACAAATTAAAGTCGCGAATATCTAAGGTAATTCAGTTATTTGCTAGCTATATGAATATTTCTGAAATTTTATATATACGGTTAGATTTAGTGTGTGCATGGATCTAATCCGTCTAGTCCATGATCTAGTGTGTACAAATCAACCAAAAGAATGAAACCACCACTACTATAGTATTTTAATCTATTGTGTCCTGATATTAGTAAGAATAATAGCTGATATTTTGATTGATTTATGAGACTTAAAACAATCTTGGCGCGTCATTTATGTGCTAAATTACCCAAATTAAAAATATGCCCAATTCTCTCTCAAGAACCAATTCTATATTTTTAGTGGAAATGATAAAAATTGCATATATATTACTTTAAGATTTACATTTATAAAAATAAAAACGAACATGACATAGTATACCGTACTTAATTTCACGATCGCAAAAGAAATATACTAAGCTCTTGTCCATAACTACCACCCGGATTCATCATGTGAAACGATTCCGAGTCACTCGAACCAGTAACTCGCTCAAACCTAGCCCTCAAATACAACATCTGATCCTCCTCTTCCGACGGCACCACTCCGGCTCCGACTGACACAGACTGCATCATCCTCAAGAAAACGGCGTCGTTCTCCGTCACCTTTCTCCTCACGGCAAATCCCATTTTCCTTCCGTTACAAAACATAGACCAAACAGGAACATCAAAGATCGAAGACGAACGACTATTGCTGCTTCTACGACGGTCACACTCGAGGGCTATGCGTAGAACACCTTCCTCGTCCATTTCTTTGGCTAAAGCTGCCGTAGGAACAGCTAGCTCGAGGAGGAGCAGCGGTGAAGATCCCACGGCGGCGTCTTGAAGGCAGAAGCTGACTCGGCCACGACGGTGTCCGAAGAAAGTTCCACTTACGGTACTGCTACTCTGGGAGGAGGAAGAGTGGTCTGAGGATGAAGACGAGGATGAAGTGGAAGAGACTGAAAGGGTGTCGTTTTGGTATGGTTGTTGTTGGTAAGTGCAACAGTATGGAATCATGCATTCGATGAGTGAACGAAGTGTTCGTCGGTGACGGAATTCGCGAGAACAATCCACGGAGGTAGGAGTGGTTATGATTTGCATGTGGTGATAGTTATGATCTCTTTGCTTTCCTAAATCAACCATTGTCCTCATGATTTGTTTCTCTCTTTTTTTAAAAGCTAAGCTCAAACTTGATCGAGTGAAATGAAAGAAGAGAATATTGAGCTTGTTTTTGGTGAAGAATAGGAAGTGTGATGGCATATATGTATAGGTGGTGTGTGGTAATGGAGAGTGGAGACTTTTCGTTGTTTATTCTTTTCTTTATATATTTTCAATTATCATTAATGTAGTAGTATACTATTCTTTACAGTATATCTCTTTTTGGGTCTAGTGCAAACGGCAATTAAAGTGAGAAGATCGACCTTATTTGTATAATCATTTAAATTCGTGGTTTTTTGTGCATTTAAATCCCAGCCACAAGATCATCACGGTTTAAATATTGGGAAAACAAAATACTACTACTATAAACAAGGTAAAATTTGATGTGCAATGACGTGTAATATTTACGTGCATTAACTTTTGTCTATTTAAGGAAGTCTTCTACGTATGTTCACTCTCTTAGCTATTATACTATAGTAACTTTTAAACCTAAAGTTAGAAATCAAAATTCAGAGAAAATTTCTAAATAACATCAGAACTAAATGAAAGGACTCAAAGGAGGCTTGAGCGAAGACGAAACAAAAGTTGTGGAGGAAGGAGCAGAAGTGGGATCCACGTGTTATGTTATAAAAACGAGTGGGATCCATTTTGTTAATGTAATATCCAATCGATGTGTTTGGAAGGAAGCGAATGGTGCGCGTGCGTCAGCCCAATTGTGAAGTCCCACACCAACTTGACACTTCCATCCATTTTTCACTGTTATCATTTATAAATCGAATTATGATTTATAAACTTCTCTACTAACATCAAAATAGCCAATCAAACCACACTAAAACCATCTCTATTAAGGATATATCATAAGAATTTCTCACAATTAAAAAAATAAAAATAATGAAAATGAAAGAGAGAGTGTAGAAAGTTTCTCACTTGAGAAACTCTGAGATATTCTCTACAACCCATCATGACAATTTTCATCTTATTATTAGTTCAATTTTTTAACAAAAATACTTTTTTAATCAAATAATCAAATTATAATATAATATTAATATTTTTTTTGTTTGAGAAACTTTGTGGGTTTTTCATGGATGGAGATGTCCTAAATCTCTGGCTTTATTTGCTTTAGGTCATGAATTGATGTTGAAAACACAATTCCAGTGGTCTTCTTACTCACCTTTTTAAAATTTTCAAAGAAAAAAAATACACATTAAATTGAACTAATTGAAATTACTTGGACTCTTTTTTTCTTACGATATTTATATAAATTGGAATATTGTTCTCGAGAATATATATGCTTTCCTCTGTCACTACAAAAAGATTTAGATGCTTTTACCAAGAAAATGTAACATGAGAATAATGATGTAGGGCGTGAGGGCCTAAGAATAAGCATGCATAGAGCAATGATTAAAACCCAATCATGCTACGGTATTTTTTATAGCATTTCTTGAAATGCTCTTTATAATCATTGCTTATATCGAATTCATTATAGTTTTGCGCAACGAATAAAAATATGATGTAGGGTTTTAGCCTAATCTATTGATAACATTCACAGCATGGCAGTGTGGCACCTTGAGAAAGAAAATTTCGAAAATCATCTTCAACAACAATTTTTTTGCTTTTATGTTCAATTTCCTACGTCCGTATTGTTATATATTGAAGGGTTAATTTACTGAATGACCAAATTTGACATCCTTATTAAGAGAATGACCTTCTCCCAGAAAAGTTGGGTATATAACGTTTTTTTACCATGCGAAATA